>OIWT01004653.1_pt1 | contig 10810 bp, 18 predicted proteins | sample 1587701 | NCBI WGS metagenome assembly OIWT01 (sample SAMEA3888904, study PRJEB22519) | human gut metagenome | biome: human gut; feature: human-associated habitat; material: faeces | place: Denmark | collected 2009 | reverse complement strand
TGTGAGATTGAGAATGTGCCTTCTTTGGAAGTGATTGAAATGGGAGAATTGAATGGATATAGTTACAATTTCTGGTATGCTTCATTGGAATTGAAGAGTGTTTCTCAAAGAAGGAAATGATAAATAGACTTGCCCAGTTTGAAATCACTCTACTTTGGCAACGAGTCATTCTATCAGTGTTCTCGTGTAGTGTTTGAGAGTGAATGGCTTGAAGAAAGAGTAATGAATAGACTTGCCTGAGCTGACTTCCATTCAACTTGGTTATAATGCATTCGGTTTCAATTATGATGAATCCACTGAATTGATCATGCGAAGTGGTGATGATGAAATGAAATGATGAATAGACTTGCCTAAACTCACATCACTCACAACCACAAATCAAATTGCACATGGTGCTTATACATTCCAATGTCCTTATCATATCACCCTCGAAAGTGATTCTTCTGTTTCAGCGCTCAAAGCTAGACATGCCTTCTGTCAAAAGAGTCTATTTACCTCATGCTTTCGAAGTCAGTAATGATTGCAGGATTATTGGAAGTCACTATTCCTTCTATCTTTCACACCTAGGTATTGGTAAGCTGAAGTATGTCTTTTCCCGTTTCAATCTCTCCAATCCATCAGGTTTCATTTGTAATTGCACTGCATATTATTCATCTTTCTTCAACTAAACACACAAACATCCTCAAATCACACACCACAACCTCCTCCTTCCTTCATTCTCCTTCGCAAATCACTATTCTTGATTTTCAAGAGACCGAACTGTTCAATCATCATTTCTCATTCTCCTCTCCAGCCGCTCTATCCGCGTGAAAGGAATCGACTCTTGAACATTCCTATGGCAAAGACACGTGGAAAGGGATACGGATTGAGTGTAGTGATTCTGGTCGTGGCGTTCTTACTCTTTGACGCATTCTGTGTCGTTTTTCATTGGAGAGTCTGTACTCGCAGCAATCCATCACAAATAGAGCAGTTCACCTCATCCAATGGAAAGCAGTCTGTTTATGATCAAAACATCGATGAGCGACAATGGCTTTACGTACCAAGATGGCACCAACATGGAAGGACTCAGCGTTGAAGGGATCGCCAGTGGGCTGCTTTGGAGGGAAACTAACACTGCAGAAATGGAAAGCATGCTAGATACGAAGAATGTGATTGCAAACGGTCTCCAACAGGAGGATGGAATGGACACTGAGGATGCTGGGAATAGTAGTTTCTATCCCCATCTGTACTGATACTGTAGAGCCGAAAACGACAACATACCCAACCCTTTCCATCATCCCCTTCTTTGAGGTGAACGGCTATCGCTACCAGTCCTTAAACGACGCCACAAGCGTATTCCTCCACATAGAAGGTGAATTCGTAGGAAGCGCTCCACATCTACGACGAACTGCTTGACGTCATCTCCAAGGGGAAGGATGCCCGTGTTGTGTACCATCACCCTCAGTACATCACGCCTAGCATTACCGATCTCCAGTCCTTCAAGGAATGGTGGATCCACACGGACGAGGACTCCCAAACGTCCTTTCGCACGGCTCTCTCCTCCGGCAAGGTTTACACGATATTTTCCTTTCACTCGTAGATTCAATTCAATGCCGGATTCTGGTCGCTTGTCGACATCTCTCTGGTGGACTACCACGAGCTCATCTCCGTGATCACCGCGGGACGGCTGTGGGTTATGGAGGTGTTCCACGTCGTCGTGAACACGGGGATCATTCTTGGCGGCTATGCCTATCCCGCGGTGATTCTGAACGCCATCCGCCAATCAGGTGTCGAGTTTCTAATTGTGTACCACACGGCGACCAACACGATGTACACCGTGGATGACCCCATGGGGCCGTTCTACGCGCATGGCGGACTGCAAGCGGACGGCAAGAGCGTGAGCCCGAATCCGAACCTATTTCTGTTCGGCGACGCGGACGGCGAGATGAGCGATATGGTGGTGCAACTGTCCTACGGCGAGGACTCGCGGATCGTGAACAACCTGGTGAACATCGGCTGCACGAGCGGAGCGAACTAGTGCGCGTGCGGATGGTGCGTGAGGCGTAGTGCGGAGCAGCAGTTGGTGTGGTTTGACGAGCTGATGCGGTGGGTTCTGACGCAGATGAGTTCGCAGCACCCCAACAAGCAGCACATCGTTCTTCTCTGGAACGTGTGGAGCAACAAGTGCGGCTCCATCGCCGAGGCTTACGCTGCCATGAAGCGGCTGCTGACGCGCGTCAGTAGCAACCGCCTGTACTCCTTCACCGCCTCGTTCTTCTTTTGTGTTCCGCTCACTCGCAGACTGGCCTCCCTCGAAGAATACAGCCAACTTCTCGCCGCGCACCATGGCAAGCTGCCACGCCGCCACGACATCGTCTTCCCCGCGGTTCTGACCGACACCTCCATTCCCCACGAAATCGGCCCCTACAGCAACAAGCCCGCCGTCAAAGGCCACATTCGCCACGCCCTCGCCGCTCTGCGCCAAATCGAGACGTTTTTCGCCATCGCGTCGCCGACGCCCCTGTCCCCCACGCTCCTCTACGCGCTGCAGTACGCGCGCGAGCAGCTGGCCTTCAGCGCCAATCGCTACTTCCTCGGCGGCATGGCGGTCAACCCCACGCTAGACGAGGTGGAGGCGTTGGTGGCGGGCGCGGCGCGGCTGGTGGCGCTGGGCACGAGCCAGCGTGAGGTGAGCTTTGCGCTGGACGACACGGACTTCGATATGCAGCACTCCATCTTCGAGAACACGGTGGAACTGGGGCGCACGGAATCGCTGGTCGTGCGGGTGGTGAACGTGCAGTCGGTGCACCGGCATGCCGTGATGTCCTTTCAAGTAGGTGTGCTGTTTCTGTGCGTGGAGGACGAGGAGGGGGATGCCCCCAATTTTCAACTCTATAAGGACTTCGAGAACCTCATGTGGATCTTCTTGGAGGTGGATTTACCGCCGCTGGGCGAGAAACGGTACGTGATTCGCAGCTGCAAAAGCAACCAGCCGTTTCAGACCACGAAGGTTCCTTTCGATTACTCCGCTGAAACGCGCGTCGGCACGCCCGATTTCGGGGTGATTTTGAACGCCCGCGGGGAAATGAAGTATGTGGAGGTGGACGGAAAACGCGTCGAATTCAGGAGCCAGCTGGCGTACTATCATGGAGGCACCGATCGCCGCACGCGCACGGGATAGTAGTTCTGCTATTGTCGTGTCAAAAATAGTCGTGTTTTCAGTCCCAATCTCTACCACCAAATGACGGAATACGGCGCTGAATTGGTCTCCGGCTTGTACAGTTACCTTCCCAAAAACGCCGCGATTCCGATCGAAATACGCGACGGCCCGCTGATGGCGGAGATCACGCAGGTCTTCTCGGACCACGCGGTGCTGAAGACGCGCGTGTTCAAGCCGCAGCAGCGCTGCGCCCACAGCCGCCTACTCCAGCAGGTGATTCTGCTGGACCGGCTGAACCTGACGGACGAGGCGACGCTGTTCGTGACCAGCAATGTGCGCAATGGCGGCAAGGTGATGGTGGACGAGGGCGGCGCGGGTGGGCGAGAGGTGGAGATGGTGTCGTTGACCTATGGCTGTATGGCGAAAATCGGCCCGATTTTGCGTAGACAATTACCACCCGATTCACTCGTTCTTGTCGCTGCGCGGTCGTGTGAACGCTTCCGCCGTACGCATCGCCGCCTTCCCCGACCGTCTGCACGCGGGTGGTGCGCACCAGTTCGAGGGCTCCATGAGTTTCCTGCTGCGCCGTGCGTCGCAGTGGGCAGACATCGCGGACTACCCCGAGCCGTGCACCAACGTGTGGGAACGTCAGCGCAACCTGCTGCTGAAGCCGGATCGTGATATGGTGAATGTTGCCTCCTCCGCGTACCATGGTCGTTCGCTGCTGAGCGTGAAGAAGGTGGACCGCTTCCACCGGTTCTTGTGGCTGGCGGGCACGAGTGCGGACCGTGACGTGCGCGACATGCGCGTGAAGGATGAGGAGGTGGTGAGCATTGATCCGATGGTTGTATCGTTTGCCTTTGATGTGGTGCCTTTGGAGGGTGATCGTGGTTTGAATGGTGATGGTGATTTGAATGGTGGTGATTTGAATGGTGGTAATAGTGATGGTGGAAACAGGGGTAATGGTGGTAACGACGGTAATGACGACCATGACAACCCCAACAACAACCCTTCTCCTCAATCAACCACAAACACACCCATAGAAGAAACACTCTTCCCCCACTCCCTGCACGAGTACCCTCACACCCCTCACTTCACACATTAGCATCGAGGAGCAGGCGATCCGCCCCTTCCTCCTTCTCTCCTCCTCGCAGGGTGCGGCGGACTCCTTCAAGCCCTCGCTCGACCCGAGCGTGTTACCGCTGTTCATTCGCCTCCTGGGCGCCGTGCGGCCCTTCGCGGCGCGGAACGAGGTGGTGGTGCAGCTGGAGAGCGTGCAGCGCGAGGGCATGCCGGAAGCCTTTTCTATCTGCGGGCTGTTCAAAGGCGTGGAGGTGAAGGTAAGAGTGGGGGAGATGGGTGATGCGCAGGTGTTCAAGGAAGTGGACATCACGGGACTGCTCACGAACGTGGACTTCTACAAGCGCCAGACTGTGTGGTTCCCCAAGCAGCGAATGCCTGCCGTGTGTAGCCGAATCGTCATCCGGCCGGGGATGATTCGCAGCTTCTCCTTTTCTTTCTGAGCGTGCTGCGGCGAATGTGAACTACACTGTTTCTTCAACAAACAAGCACAGGTGTTGTTGTCCGCAATGAAGTTGCTAATCTCTGTCCTATTTGTGAAAACAAGAGGAGAAACGCTAACAGAAGCTTTCGCAGCTCGTTTGTCTACGCATCACAAGAAGCGACAATCCGTACGCTTTCTTCGATACTCTTTTGCGCCTGCCCTAGCAGTTCTTTCCTCATTTTAATCTCTTCCTCATCATTCTTCTCGCCCTCATTCTCAGCGTTCGTTACCATATTCGCCCTATGCATTACCGAATTGCAGTTGTCACCACTTCATGACGGCATCGCAGTGCTTATGAAAGACTTCTTCGTCTCTCCTGCGGAACTCGATGAATCGGTTCATCACTTCCGCTTTGTTTCTTCCAAAGGACTGCATATCTCCCGAGTCGAAGGATTGTTCGATGCTATCCAGTTCCTTTTCCACCTCCTCCAAAAACACGATTTCCTCCACCTCCTGTGCGTTGTGATTGGAGTCCTCGTTCTGCTGATCGTTGTCCATCCCACTTCGCAGTTATAGGATTTGCAAGAAACACCAGATAACAATAACACAAGAAAAGACTAAAAGAGAATATCCTACATTGTGAAATGAACAAAGGAAACTCTACATTCCTATGAAGGAAGTCCAGCTTGGGGAGGTGGCTGATGCACTCATCAATCCGCTTCTTCTTCTCCTCCTCCTCCCTCTCGTCCTCCGACTCGCTCGACTCTCTCCCCTTCTCCAGCGACAGCAGCTCCGCCACAGACAGCGGCTTCACCTCCTCCCTCACCTTCGAGAAGTCCACATTCTCGAACATGTCGCCGAACAGGTCGTTTTGCTTTTGCTTTTGCTTTGTTTGTTGGGGCGTTGGCTGAAGAGTTGGCTGAGGCTTCTGTTGAGGCGTTGGCTGAGGCTTCTGTTGAGGCTTCTGTTGAGGCTTCTGCTGTGGAGGAGGCTGGAGGGCGCGGTGGCGGCGGGCCAGAACGCGCGCGGGCGGTTCGCCCCAATCGTCGTCGCTCAGCGTCTTCTCGGCAGGCTTGGGCTGTGCAGGCACGTCCTCCCAGTCGCTGTCACTCACGGCCTCCTTCGAGGTAACGGGCTTTAAAGGCTGAGACGGCACGTCTTCCCAGTCATCCTGATTCTTCGCTGCTGCAACGGGCTTCTTCGCAGGCTGTGTTGGAACATCCTCCCAGTCGCTGTCGTCAATCGCCTCCTTCAATTCACCACCCTTCTTCGCAGGCTTCACCGGCTGAGATGGCACGTCTTCCCAATCATCGCTGTCGTCAATCGCCTCCTTTACCTCCTTCCCAGGCTTCGCAGGCTTCACAGTTTGAGAAGGCTTCACAGGCACGTCCTCCCAGTCATCACTATAATCAATCGCCTCCTTCGCGGCGCGGCTCTTAGCAGCAAGCTGGGTCAGCCTCCGTTTCCGCAGGCGCGGGTTGCTCGGCAGCGCCTCCTCCGTCACGTTCCGGTTTGGTGCTGCTTTGGCGGGCGGTGGTGGCAACGGCTTCGACGGCACGTCGTCCCAGTCGCTGTCGCTAAGGGACTCCTTCGCTGCTGCAGCTGGCTTCTTCGCAGGCTGCACGGGCACGTCGTCCCAATCATCCTCCCAATCGTCCTCCATCACCGCCTTCTTCGCAGGCTTGGCAGGCTTGGCAGGCATGTCTTCCCAGTCGCTGTCACCAATCGCCTCTCTCGCTGGCTTCTCTTCAGGCTTCACAGGCCCCATCTTCTTCACTGGTGCGACTGGTTTCTTTGGTGGAACAGGCACATCCTCCCAATCACCTTCCACCCACTTCTTCACAGGCTTCGCAGATGGCACATTCTCCCAATCATCACTATCATCAACCGCCTCCATTGCAGACTTCACAGACTTCACAGACTTCACCCCCTTCGCATACGTCACACCCCCCACACCCTCACTAACCACAGCAACCGGTTTGGGCGCCTTTGGCAGAGGCGGCTTCGACAGAACCACCTCCTTCTTAACAGACGTCGAGTCGTCCTGCCAAATCGAATCATCATCCCAATCAAAGGCATCCTCAATGTTGCTACTGGCCTTACGCAGTACCCTCTTCGTTTTGCGAGTATCAACTGCAGGTTTCTCAGCAGCAACTGGCACATCTCCCCAATCGCTGTCACTCTTTTCCGCAGCTGCACCTTCTTCAGAAGAGGAAGAGGAAGAGGAAGAGAAGGGACGATCGCTGTCAGAGTCAAGAGAGTCCCTACCAAACAAACAAGGCAATCACCAATTACTCAACAACACTCGTAGAGGACTCGTTTTCGATCGCCCTCGCGTGGATCGCAGCTTCCTCTTCCTTCATCCTCTGCAGATCCTTCTCATTCATCTCTGCAACCATCTTCAGATGATCCAACACCGATTCTAGCGAGTCACATCATATACAACAACCATACGCCGATTTGTCTCCGGCACTTCAACGGCCAGCTCCTTTGCGAGAGCGCTGGTAAACGGAGTGCACGACTCCATGATACTCTCCGCATTGCCCGCCGGAAGCGATGCGGCATCGAGCCACCGCTCCATATCCCTAAGCCCTCAATACGCAGCACTGCACTTCACCGGCTATAGTCCATGCTTAATTCGCTGCACTCAATGTGTTGGTCACCATTTTGGAGAAGAAGATTGGGGGCATCCAGACTCTCTGGAACGCACCGCAGCGCCGAAGCCTCGATCGAGTCGTAACTCAGACTAATCTTTGGCATTCGGATTTCACCTCAACACAGCAGTCTCCAAGAGAAAAATGAAAAACCGTTTCGGGAAATGGCCTTATAAAAACCACCTCTCTCTCAAGCGTGAATGCCTTAATAGCTCAGTCGGTAGAGCACTCGCTTAGTAAGCGAAAGGTCGGGAGTTCGATCCTCCCTTAAGGCTTTTTTCGCTCCCATGCGGATCCTTCTTTTTCTCGCACTTCGCTTGTACACCCTCTCATCTACAGATCTGCCTTGCGATCACGGTGATTGCCGACGATGAATCCCTGGGTGGCTTTTTCGGCGATCGGATCAACTGGAAGAGCTACAACGAGGGCTACAACGAGATCGCCACCACAAGGAAACCCGGAATGGTGGTGTTCCATCGATCGTACTGTGGCGCCTGTCAGCGCTTGGGAGAGGGTGCGGCAGACAATGAGGAATTCATCGAGTTGACGAAACAGTTCGTTATGATCAGTTGCCACGAATCGGGTGTTTGTGATAACGACGCCTATGCCATCGGTAGTCTCGAATCAAAAGCTTCATGATTAGACGGACGGTACTATCCTCGCGTGTTCTTCATCAACCCCGACAATACGATCAACTACAAGCTTGTATCCAACCCCAACAACTTCCAGTACCGCTATTACTATCGTGATGTGAAACAGCTCATCCAACGCATGCGCGTGTTCCTGGAGGAAATGCATTCCTCGGAAGGAGAATCGGAACTATAGTGAAATGGCCTTGCTGTTTTGGGGTTTGTTACACACATTTTCATTCTTCGCGTGATTCGATGCTGGCGCGACTCTACATGCAGTCACCAGCAAGGCACTGCCGTCTGTTTGGTTCCTCAGTGCGTACGCGATTTGCCCCGAGTCCGACGGGCTTTATGCACATTGGTGGTCTCCGAATGGCGCTGATCAACTATCTATTTGCAAAGAAGAATGATGGTTCGTTCCTGCTGCGAATCGAGGACACGGACCAATCGCGCATAGTTCCTGGCTCGATGGAGAATATCATCCAAACCATGAACGATTTCCATCTCGTTCCGGATGAAGGTACGATTGCTCTCTCTCCTTTAGCGTAGAACCCTGCATCCAGTCCGAGCGACTTGCCACGTATCAGACCTACGCAAAACAACTCGTGGAGGTGGACTTAGGGAAGGGCAATCACTTGTAGTCTGGATGTGCCTACTACTGCTTCTGTTCTCCCCAAAAGACGAAGGGAAAGACGGTGGCGCATCATCGGTGTCGGTGTGGTGAAATGACGCCGCAGGAGGTCCAGGACCGTATTGGGGAGAAGCAACGCTACACCATTCGTTTGCACATGCCGCAGCGGCCATTCGAGCTCCACGACCTTCTTCGTGGGGACATCACCATCCAGGGCAGTGAAGTCGATGACGCGGTTCTTCTGAAGAGCGACGGCTTTCCCACGTACCACTTGGCCTCCGTTGTCGACGACCACCAGATGCGCATTTCCACCGTCATCCGTGGAGAGGAATGGATCTCCTCCTTCCCGAAGCACCTTCAGTTGTACGACGCGTTCGGGTGGAAGGCGCCCGACTTTGTGCACTTGCCGCTGCTGCTCAGCGAGAAGAAAACGAAGATCTCCAAGCGAGATGGCGGATTTGACCTGCGAGGCCTGCTGAGTGACGGGTACCTGCCGCCAGCCCTGCTGAGCTACATTTACTATATCGGTCTCAAACGTGGCAATGATGCGAATGTCGATGGAATGAACGGAGTGTTCCTGTCACTGGAGGATATGATTCGAGATGTAGTGTTTTCCCTTGCTGATGAGCGTGTAGTTTGATCTGAAGAAGCTGAGCGACACGCCGAATTGCATTGATCAGAAGATCATGCAGCGCATCAATCAACTCCACATCAGCAACGAGCTTCAAACACAGCCGGATGCGTTGATTCGTGTCGCCTCCGATTATTGCGCTAAGGAGGGCATTTCGGGGATTCCGTCCTCCTTTGACTGGATGGGCTTCTTCCAGGCATGCGGTGTATTTTCCATTCTCTAGGAATCATGGATAGCCTCGGATTGCAGTCATGAAGGATGTGACTCGCTTCATCACTCAAATCGTCTCGGATCCACCTCCATCTACATACACATCAAAAACCATAATCCAAACAAAGGAGTGGGGAGAATCGAGTCTTTACTCTCGTGTTTACTCACATGCAGAGTCATTCGTTGTAGCGCTCCAAAAGGAACTCCATTCGATCTCTGATGATGCCTTTACACACGATACAATCAACCAGTGCTTAGTAAGGGTCATTCCTTGTCGTGACGAGTAGATACGTATCGGCGAAGCCTATCCTGACCATCGGAAAAAGCTCATGGCGGCTCTGCGGTTGGCGCTCACGGGGAGCAAGAGCGGATTTGTGGGTGAGAAATGCCGCTCTCATCGGTAGGGTTTGAGTGAGACCATGGAGCTGATGAAGAAGCCAGTGGTGCTGGATCGGCTGCAGCGACTAAAGGAAGTGCTGTAGGAATCACACTAATTCTGCCTATTTGTTGCAACAACCCCTGTCGAAGCAGTTGGCTTCCATGAAGAGATCGGCCGACGACGTGGTTTGGACGGGAAGCAGAGAAGACTCCGGTTTCATGTCCAAGTGGTATTACGTGGACGAGGACGAGAACATGGTCGAGAATCCGGATGAGCAGGGCTACGAACCATTCACCTGCGGAATTGATGGTTGCATGGCGGAGTTCTTCAGCGAGAAGGAATTCCGGCGCCATTGCAGGAAATTCCACCGCCACATCTGCTCCGTGTGCAGGGAGAACTTCTCAACGGACAAACTGCTGTCCATGCATGTTCTGGAGAAGCATGACAACTACTTCAAGGAGCAGGCGAGAGTGCAGCCCATGTACCAGTGCTTTGCGACGGACTGCAACCTCGTTTTTTCGACTCCGGAAGAACGCGAGGCGCATGCAGTTCAGGCGCATTGCTTCTCTGTGGACTCCACCCTGGTGAGGCTATTTCGGAGAGAGGACGCTGCTTCCCGCCATCCGACTGCAATCCCGTCCGTATGAATCCATATGGTTGCTCACTCTATAGGCTAGTCAGAGCCGTGGTTGGAGTGACCAAACGGGAAATCCGGGAATTCCCTCAAGCGTTCACTTTGGAAACGACGATACATGCTTTTGATCCCTGCTAGATTCTGCTACGACGTTTCAGTCTCCCTTTTGTCGCCATTCTATAGATTTGTTCTTTTGTTTCTTAAACTACCGGCGGCTTCTCCCACGCGTCTTCTATCCAACGGACGGGGATAGAGGGTGGAGAAAACGAGAACGCAAATGGCCCGATTCTTTTTGGGGCATAGAGCCCAACGAGGGAATCCTCATATTTCTTTATCGTTAGTTCCTGAGAAACAGAATGGCTGGAGTGTTCAAGCCGTAGGACGTTCGGGGAAGGGGAG
>OIWT01004648.1_pt1 | contig 10821 bp, 5 predicted proteins | sample 1587701 | NCBI WGS metagenome assembly OIWT01 (sample SAMEA3888904, study PRJEB22519) | human gut metagenome | biome: human gut; feature: human-associated habitat; material: faeces | place: Denmark | collected 2009 | reverse complement strand
CATACACGGAGTATCACCTCGAACTTGGTGAAGTATCCTCTTATCCCCCCGGATATAAGGAGAATGCCGGTATCTTCTGCCACAACAATCCCTGGGTATCCATCGCAGAGACCGTTCTGGGCAGAGGTGACAGAGCTTTCGAGATCTACCGTAAGACCTGTCCCGCATACATTGAGGATATCAGTGAGATCCATCGTACCGAGCCTTATGTATATTCCCAGATGGTAGCCGGTAAGGATGCAAAATTCTACGGCGAGGCAAAGAACAGCTGGCTGACCGGTACTGCTGCATGGACTTTCGTAAATATCTCCCAATACATACTGGGTGTATATCCCACTCATCAGGGATTGTCCGTAGATCCTTGTATTCCCAAGGGCTTCGGTGATTTCTCCATCACCCGTAAGTTCCGTGAGGGCATCTATCACATTCAGGTGAAGAACCCTCAGAACGTGGAAAAGGGTGTCGTATCCATGACCGTGGACGGCAAGGCAGTAGACGGACACATCATTCCTTACGAAAAGGGCAAGGAAGAGTACAACGTAGTTATTACCATGGGTTAATAAACCTGATGTACATAGTTTAAAACGATTTCTATCCTCCTTAAAACCCCGGCAGTTGTTGTAGCTGCCGGGGTTTTGCATTGGATATTCGTAGTTTGCGCTACAACATCTACACCATAAGGACAAGCAGGCCGTAAGCAGACGTCGGTACTTATTGACCGTATTGGGGTCAATTATGTACCGCTACGTTCTGCGCCAGAGCGAGAGCGTGCCTGCGGTTCTTATGGTGTAGATGTTGTGGACGTTTTTGCGGCTTCCTTCCGGGACTCGATCACGTGCCGGATGGCTGTCAAATGATATTATTTTCTCCATTTTTCTGAAGCAGCTTCCGGTATGTGGCATCCATTCCCAGTGCTCCCAGCGGGGCTGTGATAAGGATGGCCAGCACAGCCACGGACAGAACGATCTTGCCGCAGGACAATCCCATCGATAACGGCACAGAGCCGATAGCAGCCTGCACTGTGGCCTTCGGCAGATAGGCTATCACGCAAAACGTCCTCTCCTTCTTATTGAGATCCGTTCCCAACAGGCACAGTGCTACACCGGCGGAACGGAACAGCAGCGCCAGCAGGATCATCCCCACCGCTGCCGGTCCAGCTTCCATAGTATAGCGGATATCCACTGCCGCGCCCACCAGCACGAACAGTACTACCTCCGCTGCCAGCCACAGTTTACCGAATTTAGTAGACAGTCTGCCGGTGACTTCCCTAGGTGCCCGTATTTTCAGCGCGCAGGCCATGCTCACCACCGCCAACAGGCCGGAGAACGCCACGGTCCCCTTTAACAGGGTTTCCAAAGCCATTAATAAGAAGGACAAACCCATGATGATAATAACTTTCATGCTGTTGCGCACATAACTGCCCTTTCGGTACAACAGTTCAAAAAGCTGCCCCAGCAGCCAACCCACCAATGCACCGAACAACACACCCGTCAGGATCGATACCGGGATATTCACAAAATCCAGGGCATTGACCTGTCCACCCTGTGCCATTCCAACAAAAGTGGAAAACAATACTATGACATAGATGTCATCACAGGATGCCCCAGCCAGAATCATCTGCGGAATGCTTTTCTCCATACCATAGCCACTTTCCATAAGATGTACCATCCGCGGCACCACAACCGCAGGTGACACTGCTGCCAGAACTGCTCCCATGACCGCTGCATCCACTCTGCTGATGTTAAGGATCATGGGTGCAAATATCACAAAAGCCAGCAGTTCGCAAGTGGCAGGAACACAAGCCAGCATGACTGCGGAGCGGCCCACTTTTTTCAGATCCTTCAGATCCAATGATAATCCGGCCTTCAATAAAATGATGATCAGCGCGATCTGCCGCAGTTCCGATGGGATATTCAGGATTGACACATCCAGCAGATCCAACACATAAGGTCCCAGAATAATACCCGTAAGCAGCATTCCGATAATACGGGGCAGATGAATCCTCTGGCAGACCGCCGCCATGAGTAATCCCAGTAAAAAGATCAGTCCCAGTGATGTAAGCATAAAAATTCCTCCGTTTTCTCGCAGCAGGACATTTTGAATTCCAACAAAAAAGGCTGGTGTCCCCTGCATATTCTGCAGAAGTCATCAGCCAAATCGAATTCGTATGTTCAAATTCCGGCGGTTCGAAGCCTGTGCTTCCGGGAGAACCTCATTCCAGATGTACTTATTATATACACGGTGCCCGCCCATGTAAAGTCCTATATTTTGCAAATATACCCGCCAGCATCCTGTACTCCATTAAAAAATATCTGCTGTGAGATCATCCCCGAAGTCTGCTGCCGGAATCTCAAAGTCAACAATTCCAACTGCATAGGACTGTAATACATACTGGCCGGATTCAAATACAACGCCATCCTCTGTAATGTAGAATGTAGGGTCTGCGGGGCCATTATCCGTACCTGCAATGTCCGGCCCATAAATTTCCTGATAGATAGCATTCAAATCTTCCGTACCATCCAACACCACCAGTTTGATACTCTTCTCGTAATCGTTAAAGAAGCAGTCCTCTTTTGCCTGCATTTCCGCTGCCTTTGCTGTCACAAGTTCCAGTGCTTTGTCGCGGAATCCGCTCCCCAGACTGTCAAAAGTAATTCTCTCTCCGGTCTGCGTATAATAGTTCATATAGTACAAAGTATACCATCCATGAGCCCCCTGATCATACCCTTCCAGCCCCCACGACAGGCTGATCACCTTATCATCCGCGCGGATCACATGGAAAGTAAGATCCTCATAGCTCTGCTCATACACCGGCATATCCTCATAAAGTGTACCAAACTCCCCGTTCTTGATTCCTTCTACAAAACTGTCTACATATTCATCCAGCTCTTTCTGAATCTTCATCTGCACCGTCTCATTGCCCGGAATCGTCACTGTAACTGTTGGATAGTAATAGGTATAACTTCTGGTCTTGTCTTCGGGATCACTGCTGCCCTCGTGATCCTCTGTGGTAAACTGCACCCATTCACTTCCCTGTATTTCACTCTGGCCTTCTGTCGGTTCCGTCTGTGTGGGCACTTCCGAAGTCTCCTCAGTCCCGGCCGTCGTCTCTTCCGTCGTCTGACCGCTCTGTGTCTCCTTGATGCTGTCTATAACTGTCTCCATCTCCGGATCCGTCACCATCTCCCGGTTTCCGCAGGATGTAAAACCTAACAGTGCTCCTGCAAATACTGCTGCAAAAAATATTTTTTTCATACTCCTCGCCTCCTGATGCCAGTATATCTGCCGATTGCATCATATCTGCATCATTTTTATAATTTTTCTCGATTTCACTTTTTAAATATGATAGACAATTCCCATATTTTGAGCTATAGTAAAGCCAAATCTGGGTATGATTAAAAATAACGATACACATACTATAAAAATCAACCCGAGGAGGACTGTTATGAAAATATTATTTTATGATACCAAAAGCTATGATAAAGAATCTTTCGAGGCAACTCTGAAAAAATATCCCGGCATCCAGATTGATTACATCCGGTCGGATCTGGATCCCCGTACTGCTGCTCTGGCCGACGGCTTCGATGCCGTCTGTGCTTTCGTCAGCTCCAATGTGAGCGAAGCCACATTAAAAATTCTCCACGAAAAAGGTGTCCGTCTGGTCCTGCTGCGTTGCGCAGGATACAACAACGTGGATCTGGAAAAGGCAGCTGCATATGACATATGTGTCATGCGTGTCCCCGGTTATTCTCCGGAAGCTGTCGCAGAGCATGCCATGGCTCTGGCTCTGGCCTGCAACCGCCGCTTATACAAAGCCTATAACAAGGTCCGGGAAAATGATTTCAGCCTCGCCGGACTCATGGGCTTCAATTTCTATGGTAAGATTGCCGGAATCATCGGAACCGGCCGGATCGGTGCAGCTATGTGCCGGATCTGTAACGGTTTCGGCATGAAAGTCATCGCCTACGATGTCTACGAGAACCCGGATCTGAAAGACTTCGTCACCTATGTGACCTTAGACGAATTACTGGCGCAAAGTGATCTGATCTCCCTTCACTGCCCGCTGATGGATTCCACCTACCACCTGATCCAGCTTGACACCATCAAGAAAATGAAGGATGGCGTCATTCTGGTAAACACTTCCCGGGGTGCTCTGGTCAAGACCGAGGATCTTATCGAGGGCATCCGCCTGCACAAGTTCGCCGGGGTCGGTCTGGATGTCTATGAAGAAGAGACGAAAAACGTCTTCGAGGATCGTTCCGATGAGATTCTGGAGCATTCTACCACCGCAAGGCTTTTGTCCTTCCCCAATGTCATGATCACATCCCATCAGGGATTTTTCACAAAAGAAGCACTGGAAGCCATTGCAGAGACTACCTTGCAGAATGCTCTGGATTTCGAAAGTGGAAAGAAGAACCCCAATCAAGTGCAATAAAATATTTCCAATCGAGTAGGCTGACTCATCGTATACACAAAAAACGGATGGCCCTCCCAAGCCATCCGTTTTCTCGTTTTTCAGTTTCCCGTCTTGTCCTTTTTCTCTATCTCTTACAGTTTTTACGATCAGTCCAGATTCAGTTTCTGACCAACTCTGATCACATTCTGGTTTGTAATCTGTACATTTCTGCGAAGCAATTGTGCCAGAGTCATGTGATTTCTCCTAGCGATCTTGGAAAGCGTATCACCACTCTTTACCGTATAACCGCCCTCTGTATACCAGATGCTCTCGGAAGGTCTGCGGTCAGTAACAGTTACCAGATAATTGCCGCCGCGCTTCAATGCGAACATGGATTGTCCGGTGAAAGTTACGGTAAAGGATCCGCAATACTCCAGGCGTCCCTTCTCTGTATTATAGCGATACAGGTTTGCACTCTTGCCGGAATTGTCCTTGCCTACATTTACATGAATGTTGACATTCACTCCGAAGCTGCCGGTATCTCTGATACCCAGCTGTCTGTTCACGGTTCCGGACTTTGCGGATACCACATTTGCCGGGATTGTGTTGCTCGTCTGGTCTACTGTCAGATCAATATTCTGAATCTTTGACAGATCTTTATTCTTCAGATCCTGTCCACTGATGCTCAGTGCCACACCGTTTCCGCTGTGGAATGCCACCGTCAGCTTCGTACCTTTAATGGTATTCAGTACATTCTGAGGCACCTTGACTTCACCGCTGCATACAAAGTTCATGTTGACACTTGCAATAGCAGGATTTTTCATCATCTCTGCCACCTTATCCTGTACAGAGTTGCTTACATCCGTCCAGTCTACTGCAGGTGCTGCAGAGGAACCGCTGTTGTCATCATCATCGTCATCATCGTTGTTCACCACATCTGCCGCTACCGTAAATACAGCAGAAGGGGTTCCGGTCATTCTGGCTCCAACACCTGCTGGTACTGCGGAAGTCACTGCCAGGAAACCGTTCATATTGATGGTACCGTCCGTATTTCTGCGAATGCCTCCGTGAATTGCACTGTTCATATCCATGTTCTGGAACCATTCTGCTGTAGCTGCTATTCCTTCACTGTTGGTAGAGTTTTTGCCTCTCCAATAATAGTTCATTGCATTTTCGTAGGCACTGGTCTCCTGAGTTCCTTTCGGTTTGAACTGTTCTGCAACCGTCTGCCCTGCTGCATTGCTGCTATCCTTAAAGGACAGGATTCCTTTTGCTATAAATGCAGTATTCTTTGCGTCATTTGTATAGAATGCCACGTTAAAGGACTCATTGTTATAACTGGTAGAAGAATATGCCTCAATATCCGGACAGCTGTTGGAATCAATACCCTTTGCCTTATTGCCGAATGATACACTGTTGCGCAAAATATGATGTCCGCTGATGCTGGAACCACCCATCTTGAAGCCGTTACCGTTACCGGCATCTACTTCCTGTCCGTTCTCATCCAGTACATAACCGTTCTTGAATGCCACGCAGTTCTGAATGACCACCTGACCGATAGCTCCGGTCTCTACCTTGGCGAACAGATCCCAACCGTCATCGGCATTGTATGCTGCGATACATCCGTCAAATACGTTGCCGTCTGCTACCGTCAGTTTAGCCGCAAATCCATCCGCATCCTCATATCCCGCATCTGCATTCAGATAAGAAGTACAGTTCAGGATCAGGTTGTGGGACGGCCAGTCTTCCCAGTTATCTGTGCTCTTATATCTGCTGATCTGAAGACCGGTATTACCATTTTTGTAGGTCATTACGTTGTCCACAGTGTTGTAGCTTCCGGATACCTGAATACCCTTCTGCGCATTTGCGGATCTCGTAACATCAAATCCCTGGAAATACCAATAATCGCCTGCCAGGATCATACCTGCACATCTTCCCTGGAAATCCAGTACCGGGCGTGTGGCAGCTTCCGGATCTGCGATCATGTAAATCTTCGCATCTGCGGTTCCGTTAACACCTCTTTCTACAATGACTGTCTTGTCCAGTGCATAAGTTCCGCCCTTTAACAGGATCGTCCGTCCGGGAGCAGCACTCTTCACTGCGGTATAAATATCTACAGGATCATCCTTTGCACCGCTTCCATAGCTTCTGCCGTCGGGACTTACATAAATATAACTTCTGTCTTTTACATTATAGGTTACGTTGAAATCAAATTTCACAGTATCATAACTGCTTAAAAGAGAATACTTTGCAGGCTTGTAATCTGCATCCGGTGTGAACTCCACTGCAAAAGTATTGCTGCCCTGCTCCAGAACCGTATTGACACGGAACTTGGTCTTGGCATCCACATGCTGTCCGGATACCACTGCCTCCCCCTTGCTGTTCGTAATACTCAGAACGCCATCGGCATTGCCGTAGTATACCATCTCATAGTTTGCATTGTTGGCAACCTTGGCAGACTCAATGCTGAAGTTCGGGGTTACATAAGTAATCGGTCTTGCTTCTGCAGGTGCATCGTTTTCCGGAGCCACTGTGGTCAGGCTCATATTGCTGAAGCTTACCTTAGCACTTCTGGAAGCATAGAAGCCTACATAAATATTGTTTTCATCCAGTCTGGTCAGTTCATCACCGTTGTCACCGTGGTAATATTTGTTGGTCACGGTCTCTCCGGTAGCTGCATTGGTATAGCTTAAGAAATATCCGGTATTGTTTCTCTGGATCGTCATATGGAAGGTTGTCTGTGGATTGACATCTGTGATATCCTTTAATGCTGCCTCATATCCGCCTACCATATTATAAGTTCCGGCACCCTGCCCACTTGCTACGGCACTGGTCTCAAGTGTTCTCATGGCCGTCTGGAAATCATCTACTACAGTGTCTGCCGCAAGATTCTCCGGTGTTACACCGATTTTCTCCTGAGATCCGACACCCAGCTTCATGGTGTACTTATCTCCGGCATCAGATACCTGACCGGCCTCTGCATCCCAGAAATATTCCACCTTGGTCGCACTTACCATATAAGAGTTGTTCCAGAAAGAATTACCGGAACCGTTCTCTCCCACACGGTCTGCTGCCATCAGGCCGAAGCCTTCCTGACCATTGGTAAACTTCCAACTATCTACGGTTACATCTGCGGACAGTGTAAAGTTCTCTGTCTCAGGATCAATGGTGGTATAGTAGAATGCCACACCATCGGTGGAGTTCGGTACCAGCTTACCCTTGCTGTTCATACTCCATACTTTCAGATCCTGGGTATCATAACTTCCGCTGAAACCATTGTTCTTGCCGCCTTCTGACATCGTATCTACGCTGGAACCGAATGCGGAATAATTCCAGGTCTTTACTGCATCTTCTGTTATCGTTAATTTCACCTCTGCCGGTTTGGAAATATCATTTCCTCTGACTGCCGCAACTCCGAAAGTATATTCCTGTCCTACGGTCAGTCCTGAAATTTTCTGTAATAACTTTGTCACACCCTCTGCATATACCTTGCCATCCACATATACTGTGTAGTTCTCCGCTTCCGGAACAGCCTGCCAGGTCAGCTTCACGTTGCCATGGCCTTTGTTCTCGGCGTTTAAGCCTGCGGGAGTTGCCATAGGAAGGACAAAGTTAACGCTGGTTGTCGTATTACTTACCTTAGAAGCTTCGCCGGTACGGATCAACTCTGCTTTAAAGCTGTAAGTACCGGATGCTGCCGGTGTGAATTCTGCTACTCCGGATTCTCCTTCGGCAGTTATAGACTGTTTATTTACCGCCTTACCATTTGCATCGTACATAGTCACATCCAAGGTCTCTGCATAAATTCCACCTACCTGTGCAGTGTAAGGAACAGAAATTGTTCCTCCCTTTACAGAAGGAGTTCCTAAAACGGGATCCTTAATCTCACTCCAATCCAATGCAGTTCTATAGTCTACAGTAATGCTGGTTATTTTTATTTTCGAACCGCTTACATATAAGTAGTATGTTTTTCCTGCTTCTACCGGAAGAACGAGATCCTTTTTACCAGACTCTTTGTTGTCTAATTTGAGAATTTGTTTAGGACCATTTTCCGTTTCTTCCAAAAAATAATAAGTCTTAGTAGCAAGGGATACTGTAACCTTCAGGTATCCATCTTTTATTGCTTGCAGTTTCAGTGCTGCTCCGGTTTCAGGAATACTTCCATTACTGGGACTAGGATTTGAACCTCCTTGTATCGCCCCCTTATTATATTTCATATCTCCCAAAACAGAAATTCCGCCATCATACGTTGTTCCTGCTGTCAGACCCTTGCTCAGATCCAATTCATACAGGTCTTTTTCCGTTCCACTCTGCACAGCAGCCATTGCTGCATTCGCATCCTGTGTTGTCGAAGCTGCCGCAATACCTTTTTCCTCTCCCAACACTTCTCTGGCTGTTTTCGCATTTCCGTCAGAAACCGTCTCACTTACCTGTTCTACCACAGGTTCCGTTTCCTCTGCCTGTACAGAGATGGGGCTGATTCCCATTCCCGACAGCACCATGGCTCCCGCAAGAAGCAATGCCATCAGTCGTTTTCTCTCTTTTCTTCCTCTCCTGCCTAACATTCCCATACCTCCACTTAGCATGTGTTATAAACGATTACATTTGTAAGCTCTTACAACACTATGTACTATATATTAGCACTATCGCTTCACATTAGTAAACCATTTTTGTGTATTTTGAATATTTTTGGAAGTTTTACATATATTTTTTGAGCAATATTTAGTTATTATTTTTGCGCAAGCCTGTACTTTTCTCAAAAATGCACAATTCCGCCATTCCGTGTTTATTTCTATCAAGTAAGTGCTTCCATTATCATAACGTTCTCTATCCATTTTATTTTGACTATTGAAGGCGTCTTGTGCTTGGCAAAAGTTATATAAAGTTATATAATAGGTACAAAGTTATATACACTTATATAAAGTTATATAAGATTTTAAAAGTTATATAAACTTATATAAGAAAAGGAGGTTTTCATTATGAGTGCCAATCCGTTTACGTTATCTTTTGGAAAAAAACCGTTGCAATATATCTCCCGTCTCACGGAAACAAACCAAATTCTGGAAAGCTTTTGTGCCGAGATTCCATCCAATCAGATCTACATGATCACCGGTGTCCGTGGCTCTGGCAAGACTGTAATGATGACAAGTATTGCTTCGGAATTACGAAAAAGCGAAGACTGGATCGTTGTGGAACTGAATCCTACCAGAGATTTACTGCAAAGTCTTGCTGCAAAAATCTACAGCATTCCCGAATTACACACGCTGTTTATTAATGCAAAACTTGACTTTTCTGCTTTTGGTCTGGGAGTATCCATTGAAAACGCTGCTCCGGTCACGGATATCGAAAACGCTCTGGAACTCATGTTGAAATATATCCAGAAAAGTGAAAAAAGGTTGCTGATCAGCGTTGATGAAGTGACGAATTCCGAATATATCCGAATCTTTGCAAGCTCCTTTCAGATTTTTTTACGAAACGACTATCCCATCTTTTTACTGATGACGGGATTATATGAAAATATTTATAATCTTCAAAATGATAAAGTACTGACCTTTTTATACCGTGCACCCAAATTAATCCTGGAGCCACTCAATTATACCGCTATCCGCAAACAATATATGGATATCTTTTCTCTGGATATAGATGCTGCCGGAGAACTGGCTTCACTGACCAAAGGCTATCCTTTTGCCTTTCAGGTACTTGGTTATCTCTACTGGGAAAATCGCGATAAAAAGACTTTGGAACAGATTTTGCCGGAATATGACCAATATCTGGATGAATATGTATACAGTAAAATATGGTCGGAATTATCCGATCTGGATAAAAAAATCGTAACTGAAATGTCTCTCAGCGGAGAGACTCAGGTAAAAGCTCTCCGTGAGCGATTAGATATGAAATCTGAACTTTTCTCTGTCTATCGTGAGCGTTTAAAGAGAAAAGGTGTCATTATTTCCAAAGAATACGGGAAAGTCACGCTGGCCTTACCTCGCTTTGATGAGTTTGTAAAAATACAACAGCTTATGTAGCTGGGAGGCACAGCGTCTATTCCACGCCCCGCAGGATAACTTTCCCCACATATTTCCGGGCCAGTTCCTCCATCTGTTCCAGTTCCTCTCTGGAAAATGCGCCGAACGGATCTACACCGCCCGGTTTCACATCGTCACATTCCGCTGTCTGTATCATCCGGTACAGGCAGTTTTCATTCTCTTCGTAATTCTGAAGATAATACGCAGGGCATCCCGCAATCCATTTACCGATTTTCTCAAATTCCGCCACGGTATGAATTCCCTTTACCACGGTAGTGCGGAATTCATAGGGGATGCCACTGCTTTTCAGGACGCCGATACTCTCCTCGATGCGGGAGATATCTATATGCGGCAGTCCCGCCGCCCGGGCATAATTATCCCTGGAAGCCTTAATATCCA
>OIWT01004647.1_pt1 | contig 10838 bp, 3 predicted proteins | sample 1587701 | NCBI WGS metagenome assembly OIWT01 (sample SAMEA3888904, study PRJEB22519) | human gut metagenome | biome: human gut; feature: human-associated habitat; material: faeces | place: Denmark | collected 2009 | reverse complement strand
CAGATGCCGATTTTGTAGTTTTCTCAAATTACTGTCTTATCGGCACACGGCAAAATACGGCGCTTTTTGTGAAAAGAAAGAGAAAGGCGATATCTGCTCTTGCGGAATATAAGAGGGCAGACGGCGTTCTGAAAGCGGCAAAAGCTGCGCTTGAAAGTGTTTCAAAAATAAAAAAACTGTCGCAAAACGACGAAAGAGAACCATATATTTATGGCTTTGCGACAGCGTATGTCGCAGCCGGAGGCGGCAGGATAAGCGAAGAAACTCTTTCGCTTGCTCTTTCTTCGGCAAGCGGAGGATTCTCTTCGGACGAGATTGATTATCTGCCCGATATGCTGAGAATTGCTGTAGCGGAAAGACTTTGCGACGTGCTGACATTTTCCCGCGATGTGGAAGCGGAGGTGGCTGAACTTTACGGGAGCGACGCCAAAATATCGCAGATAGATTTTTCTCGCCTGTTTTTTGAATTTTGCGAGTGCAGCCGTATTCTTTCGGAGGACGAAACATACAGACTTTGTTCAGATGAATCAAAACGCGAATATATAAAAGCCGTAAAGAAAATATCGGATTTTGAAGGCATAAGCGAAGGAGAAGCGGCAAGAAAAAGCATAGAGCTTGCCGCAAAAACGGGTAAAGACCTGAGCTTCGTGCTTTTCGGGCAAGGAAAAAGCACCGCAATAGGCTATTTTGTATCGATAGCCGCAATTACGATAGCTCTGTCAGGAATATATCTGTATCTTTGCGGGAGAGCATCCGCAATTGTACTGTGTGTTTTTCTTCTTGCGCCGCTGAGGGAGCTTTCAAAACGGTTTGCGGCTTCGGTTTATCGCGGACGGGGAGATGCGCGGCTCCTTTCTGTAACGTCGGGGAAAGAGCTTGAAGGTGCGCACTGTATTGTTACGGTTGCGACTATTCTTTACGGAGAAAAGCGCGATTGCGAGGTATTTGACAGACTTGAAGATTTTTACCTGAGAAACAGAAGTGAAAATTATATTTTTTCCGTTCTCGGAGATCTCGGAGAAGCGGACTATCCGGATGATGACGGAGACGAAGATAAAATAGCATATGCGAGATCGAGAATATCGGCGCTGAATGAGAAGTACGGCGGCGGTTTTGCGCTTTTCGTAAGGAAAAGAACGTTTGTCGGCTGTCAGAAAAAATATATGGCGTGGGAGCGCAAGCGAGGGGGAATAATCGAGCTTTGCAGATTTATCGGCGGAGATGACATCAAATGGAAGTATTTTGAGGGGGACAGAGGCGAAATTTCAAAATGCACACATTTGCTCACGCTTGACCGCGATACCGAGCTTTTCTACGGATCTGTAAAAAAGCTTCTCGGTATAATGCTTCATCCTATGAACAAGCCTGTTTTTGACGAAAAATCGGGAAGAGTGGTTTCGGGTTACGGTGTGCTTCAGCCGTCGGTAACGCCGTCGCTTTCTTCCGCTTCGGCAACATTCTTTGCTGAACTTACGGGCGGAGAAGGCGGTCTTGACGTTTACACCGGAACGGGCAAGGAACTTTATCAGAGTCTGATAGGCACAGGGTGCTTCTGCGGAAAAGGAATGATAGACGTAAGGACGTTTCTTCTTGCCTGCGGTGATTCCATAGCAGACGAAAGAGTATTGAGCCATGATGTTATTGAAGGGAGTCTTGTTCGTTGCGGATCGGCTTCAAGCGTTGTACTTACCGACGGAACGCCAAAAAATGCATTGTCATATTACACGCGTCTTCACAGGTGGATAAGAGGGGATCTTCAGTCTTTGCCTTATCTTCGCAAGAACATTTGGGAAAGAAACGGAGAAAAGCTCAAAAATCCGATAGACAAAGCCGGAAAGTACCGCATAGCCGACAGTGCGATAAGGCATTTTGTCCCGCTTTCTGCGATGACAGCGGTAACGCTTTCGCTACTTTTTGGTGCTGAGATTGTGTATATTACGGCAGCGTTTGCATTTGCATATCTTGTCTATCATTTTTCGGAAAGTATTTTTACTCCCGTTATAACGGGTGGGGTTTTCCGCGCGGGAAGCTTTTACGGATATATTAAAACCGTGCTTATATCGCTTGCGCGGAGCGTTTTTCAGGTGATGTCTGAGGTACACGAGGCTTATGTCTTTGCCGATGCTGCCATAAGAACCATTTATCGCTTTTCTGTTTCGGGAGAGCATTTTCTCGATTGGAAGACCGCCGCAGACGGTGACGCAGAAGAAGCCGATATACTTTCTCACTACAAAAGAATGGCGTTTTCTGCGATCTTCGGACTTTTATCCATATGTATTCTTCCGGACGGAATAAAAGCCCTCGGTGCGCTTTGGGCGCTTTATCCTGCAACGGCGTACTTCTTATCGCTCGGAGATACGAGCAAAAAACGTGTTCCGAAAGGGATACGTCAAAAGCTGAAAAAGCTGTGTGCAAAGGAATGGAGGTACTTTGCCGATAATGTGAATGTAAAGACCAATTGGCTCCCGCCGGACAATTATCAGAGTTCGCCCGCCGAGCGAACTGCTATGAGAACCTCGCCTACGAATATCGGGATGTTTCTTGTATCGGCGCTTGCCGCAAGAGACTTCGGATATATAAACAGCGAAAAGCTTGCTGAATATATGAAAAACGCCGCCGATTCGATAGACAAGCTGCTTAAATGGCGCGGAAATCTTTATAATTGGTACGATATTCAAAGTCTTGAAGTCATAGGCGAGCCGTTTATTTCTTCGGTCGACAGCGGGAACTTTCTCGTGTGTCTGACGGCAGTATGCGAAGGACTTAAAGAATATGCGTCGGAGGAGCCGACGCTTCTTGATTCGGTGAAAAGATTTGAAAAAGCAGCGGCGGAGACTGATCTTTCAGCGCTGTATGACAGCGCCGGAAAGCTGTTTTATATAGGCTATAATGCAGGGACTGCAAAATATTCTGACAGCAGATACGACGTGTTCATGAGTGAGGCGCGACTTACAAGCTATTATGCCGTTGCAACGGGGCAGGTCCCGCCGGAGCATTACTTTGCTCCGGCAAGAAAGATCGGCGCGTGCGGCGGGCGCAGAGGACCGCTTTCGTGGAGCGGGACTGCGTTTGAATATTTTATGCCTGCGCTTTTCCTGCCGTCGGAAAAGGACTCAGCCCAGAGAGTCGGACTCGATTTTGCATATGCCATGCAGAGAAGTTCGGCTGTGAGCCGGTTCATAGACGGAAAATATTTTTCGCTGTGGGGAATATCTGAATCGCAGTATTTCGGCTTTGACGGAAGAATGAACTATCAGTACAGGGCATTCGGAACGGCGGCCCTCTCTCTCGATCCCGAATTTGAGAAAAACGATACGTTTTCGCCTTATTCCGCGTTTCTTATGATAAGGGAAAATCCGAGTGCGGCGCTCGGCGTTCTCGGCACGTTCGATATGCTCGGGGCAAGCGGTAAGTACGGCTTTTGCGAAGCGGTGGATTTTTGCCGCAATCGTGTCGGCGACGGTTTTGCCGTGATAAAAAGCTATATGGCGCATCACAAGGGAATGAGCCTCGCAGCGGCGGCAAATGCCTGCTTTGCAGATGTTTTTATCCGCAGGTTTATGCGTTGCCCGCGTATGAGAGCGGGGCAGATATTGCTTTCCGAAAAAATACCCGAAAATGCGCCGCTTTCAAAGCCTTCAAGAGCGAAAAAAGCACCCGTAAAACCGAGTATTCCCGATGTCGGGACGACACAGGGAAAACGGGTGAGACACAATCTGCTTTATCCTGATGTCGGTGCGGTATCGAACGGCAAAACGCGGATAGTCGCGTCAAGCTCGGGACACATATTGCTTTCCGATGGGGAGAGCTGCATATCGTACACGGACTTTGATCGGTTTTCGCTTTCGGGCGGATTTTGCGTAGTGGCGGAAGTCGGAGGAAAGCTGCTGTCCGCCGTTCCGCTCGGATATACCGACAGAACTCTTGATTCAAAGTTTGAATTTGTTTCCGAACCGGAGAAAATAACTTATCTTTCATCGCATCGCGGCATGGGATTTCAGTGCGATTTCTCCGTTACGCTTACCGTGTCGCCCGAACAGCCGGAGTTTATAATTTCGGCAAAGGTCAGCGGCGTGGATGAACGAAGCCGCATAATGCTTTTCTTTGAACCTGTAATGTGCGGAGAAAAAGCATATGTTGCACACAAATGTTTTTCCGGACTTTTTCTTGAATGTGAATACGAACCGAAAGAAAAATCCGTGCTGATACGCCGCCGCCCGCGCGGAAACGGCGAAAGCGTGTATCTCGGAATGACGGCGAAAGCGTCAAGGGGATTTGAATTTGATTCGGGAGATTACGGACTTTCGTCGGGCTACGGAGAAAAAGAGATAGCGGAGCTTATAAGGCAACCCTGCGGAAGACGACAGGGCGCACCTGTCGTTCCCGTATTCAGAATGGTTTGCCCGAAAACTTCAAAAGCCGAGTTTTCAATAGGATATTCAAAGGATAAAGACGATCTTTTGTATTTTCTCGGAAAGAAGCGCGGCAGACTTACCATGAAAAACGTATCGACTCTTATGCGTTCCGCCGCAGGCATAGGCGGATATGCCGATGCGATGGAAGGATATCTGCTGAGAAATTTATGTTTTCCGCAGACGGAAAGTCACTGCGCGGGTGAAGAGACACTTTTCAGACAGATGAAAACAAGCTCGCTTTATAGGTTTTCTGTCTCGGGCGATCAGCCTATGATCGCGGTAAGATTTTTCCGACCGGGAGGACGGCAGAGCGAAAATCTTAAAGCTATGATAGGAATGTTCCGTTATGCATGTATAAGAGGAATAAGGTTTGACCTCATAATTTTGTACAGAGAGAGTGACGAATACAGGCAAAGCACGCTTTCGCACATAAAAAAGCTTGTGCTTGATATGGGTTGCGAGAGATTCTGGTCCGCATCCGGAGGAATATATGCACTGAATACCGAAAAGCTTGACGCAAGCGAGGAGTATGCCATAACGCACATGTGTCGCGCGGTGGCTGATACGTCGGTGCCGCTTTCCGTTACTTTGTTTTCAAACAAGTATTTTACTTCGGTTCCGAAGGAGCTTGAAAAAAGACTTGCAACGTCTCCTTGTCGCGATATACAGCCGTGTAAACCACCTGTTATTAGCGGAGAAATAAAGAAAACGGAATTCGGCACGTTTTATTCCGGCGGCTTTCTGTGCGATAAAAAGACAATAAAACGCCCGTTTGCACAAATAGTTTCAACAAACTCGCTGGGATTTGTCGCAACGCAGAATTCACTTGGATTTTCATTCGGAACGAACAGCTCGCAACTGAAGCTGACTCCGCATGACGGAAGAGCGATGACGGAGGATATCGGAGAGAAGCTGATAATGCGAATCTTCGACCGCAGGGAAAAAAGCTTTGAAGAGTTTGACCTATGCGCCTGTGCCGCATATGCGGATTATTTTTTCGGCGGCGTCAGATACACAGGCAGAGCGGGCGGAATCGGTTATTGTGTTACGGCTTTGATCGATGAAAAGCTTGCTTTGAAATATGTTGATGTTGTTCTTTCGTCAAAGGAGGAGCTACGGGCAGATGTGATATATTCGCTCGTTCCTTGTCTCGGCGCCGAAAAGGGAAATGCGAGGATATATTCTTTTTCGCAGGATACGGACGGCGGCGCGGTCAGGATACGTCGAATATGCGGGGAGAAGATGGCGCCGAAGATTGAAATTATTACAGACTCAAAGGACAACTCCGTGTTTACCGATTCGGCGGCACTTAAAACCGACGGAGCTGTTTTCTGCGGAATGAGCGATTGCGCCGCCGTAAGTGCGCATATTAAAACGGGGAAGCGCATTTTTTGCTCTTTTGCGCTTATAGCTTACAGAGGAGAGCGCGACAGAAAGTTCTGCGAAGAAAGCTTTATTTCCGGAAAAAGACGGTACGCCTGCGAAGATATATATCCGACCGTGACGGTGAAAACGGATGATCCTGCGTTTGATCTTACCGTCAACAGATGGTTTTTGTATCAGTGCGAAGTTTCAAGAATAACGGCGAGGACGGGATTTTATCAGAACGGAGGAGCATACGGCTTTCGGGATCAGCTTCAGGATTCGCTTTCGGTCGGCGGTGACACGCTTAAAAGGCAGATAATATTCTGTTCGTGTCATCAGTATGAGGAAGGCGACGTTATGCATTGGTGGCATAATCTGCGCGAAGAAGAAAGAGGACACTTCGGCATAAGAACGAGATGTTCAGATGACTGCGCGTGGCTTTTGTACGCTGCGGAAGAATATATAAAACGCAGCGGTGACAGAGAAATTCTTGATATGAAACTGCCGTTTGTCTCATCTCCTCAGCTTGACACAAGAGAGCTTGAAAGATATGAGTTTGGCAGATTTACGGAAGAAAAATATACGCTGTACGAACATCTTCTGCGTGCTGCCGAAAGGCTTTGCCGAAGAGGCAGACACGGGCTTTCGCTTTTCGGAACGTGCGATTGGAACGACGGTATGAACGAGGTAGGAAAAGGCGGCAAGGGCGAAAGCGTATGGCTTTCTCAGTTTGCTGCGGCAAGACTTTCAGCATTTGCGGATATTTGTTCGGAATACGGAGACGACGGTTTTGCGGAAAAGTTTGCAAAAACATCGGAAGAGCTTCGCAATGCCGTCGAAGCGGACTGCTTTGAGGTCGACAGATATCTGCGCGGATTTTTTGACGACGGTTATCCTCTCGGCTCCGAAAAGTGCGACGAATGTAAGATAGATATGCTTACACAGGTATTTTCCGTGCTGTGCGGAAAAGAGGAGAAGCCTTCGGAAAGGGCTTTCACGGCTATGAATACCGCCGTGAGTAAGCTTTGCGATTACGGCAACGAAGTTGTAAAGCTGCTTTCTCCGCCGTTTGATAAAACGTCCCGCTCGCCAGGATATATAATGGGATATCCGCCCGGAATACGGGAAAACGGCGGTCAGTATAAGCACGCAGCTGTATGGGGAGCGATTGCACTTGCCGATATCGGCGAGAGTGAGCTTTCGTGCAGACTTCTTAAAATGATAAATCCGGCGCTTAAAAGCGACAGGTCGCTTGCACGCTACGGTGCCGAGCCTTATGTTCTGGCCGGGGATGTGGGCTCTGTCGGAAGAAATGCCGGACGAGGCGGTTGGAGCTGGTATACGGGTGCCGCAGGCTGGTACAGGACGGCAGTCATCTCTTATCTTTGCGGATATCGGGAGAGCGGAGGAGGGTTTTACGTTTCTCCCGCACTTTCGGCGGGGCTGAAAGGATTTTCGCTTGAATTTGTAAAGGGAAAAAGCAGATATCGTGTCTCGGTTTCCGAAGGAAAAGAGAACGCAGTGATCCTTGACGGAAGCGTTATATCATCGGGAGAAGCGGTATGCAATACGGTATTCTATCCGGACGGAAATGATCACGATATAAAAATAACCGTAAAACAGAATTAGCGGGCGGAAATATCCACCCGCTTTTTTCTTGTGTAAAAGGGTTGTCTTTTTGCTGCGATAAATGTTATAATTGAAACGAAAGGAAGTGATTACTTTGACAATACCTAAAATAACTGTGGGGGAAACGGTAGTAATGAAAAAAAAGCATCCCTGCGGGAGCGATTGCTTTTCGGTGCTTTATGCCGGCTCGGATATAAAGCTGAGATGCGTAAACTGTGGTAAAGATGTAATTATTCCGAGAGTGAAAGCGGAAAAAATGATTAAAAACACGGCTGTAAAAACAGAAAAAACATAAAATTCAAAAATATTTAATCAATTTGCCGAAAATATTACTTGCAAAATGCGGCGATATGTAGTATTATAATAACAGTCAAATACCTTGTGTTGCCGCCGGCGGACGTGCGCAGGGAGTAAAAAATCCAAATCCGCTGAGAAAGAGTGAATATCTTGATTAAACTCATTGTAGGCCTTAAAGGCACCGGAAAAACAAAAACACTCATCGAAATGGTAAACGCCGCAACATCTTCTTCAAACGGCGCAGTTGTTTGCCTTGAAAAAGGAGATAAGCTCCGTTTCGACGTAACATATCAGGCAAGACTTATGGATACATCCGAATACGGTATTTCGGGGGCAGACGCTCTTTATGGATTTGTTTGCGGAATTTACGCTTCAAATCACGATATCACACACGTTTTCATTGATTCCGCAATAAAAATGTGTGACAACACGGTAGAAGGACTTGCAGCGTTCCTTCGTCCGGCAGTTGCATTTGCAGATAAAGTAGGCATAGATCTTGTACTTACATCCTCCGTAAAGGAAGAAGACCTGCCGGAGGATATAAAGGCATATCTCTGATAAGCCGGATTCCTGCACGCGTCCCGCAGAAACGTCGGGACGCGTAATTTTATAAACCGCATTTTTGCGGAACATCTTGGAGAAGTTTATGGATAAAGAAAAGCTTGCCGAGCTTGTCGCACGCGTTAAAAGCGGCGACGGCGAGGCAATGAATGACATTTTTTCCGCTACCGCGGACATAGTTTATTACTTCTGCTCAAACGTGCTCGGACGTGCGGCGGAATCCGACGTGAATAAAATATACAACATGGCGGAAAAAAATATTTCCTCGCTTGATGATGACGGAAAGTTTCTCGCGTGGCTTCGTGCGCTGACGCTCAAATACTGTTCCGATTCAATGAAGATCGCCTCCGACGAGGCTGCTTGGGATATTTCGGCTGCAGATGGGCTTGATAACGTTAAAGAGGCTGCGCCTGACGATATACTCAACCCTGCAGTATACGGAGATGCGATAAAGTCTGCCGTGCCTTCAATGATGGTCGATATGACGCCTTCTGAAAGAATATGCGCTTATTCGTATTATTATTTTGGAATGAGCGACGAGCAGATAGCGTCGATTATCGGTGTGAGCAAGGAAAGTGTTGAGGTAAAGCTCAAAGCGGTACGCTTCGGAATAAAGACCAATATGCGTTTTTATGCAAACCTCAGCGACGAGGAAGGGGAAGAGCTGACATTCTCGCGCCAGCTTATCCGTGATTTTCTGTTCAACGATGCGTCGAAAAAATCGTATTCCGCAAAGCGCAGAGCGGCGGAAGAACAGAACGAACGCGTATTTTCGTTTGCGCAAACTCAAACTGTTCCGAAAGCTCAGTCGCAGATGTCGCAGAGCCAGCATCAGCCGCGTCAACCCGTGACGCATCAGTCTGCTCAGAGAAGGAACGCTCCTCAGCCGTCTTATGCAAAAAGCTCAAAAGCCGCAGAGGAAGAAGCGATAAGACTTGCGCACGAAACATATGCCGCTCCGAAAAAAGAAAAAAAGCCGCTTACTCAAAAGCAGAAAAATATAATACTTATATCGGCGGGCGCGGCAGTGCTTGTAGCGCTTATAGTCTGCATAATAGTGTTTGTTCCCAAGATTATAAACGGCGGCAACCCGAACATCGAAGAAGTAGCGCTTAAAAAGCTTTCGTTTGAGCAGGAACTTGTAACTCTGAAACTCGGCGAAACCACACAGCTGAAGCTTGTATTTGATCCTGAAAACGTAACACACAAGGATGTAAAGTGGCAGTTCCTTGATAATGAGGAGACAAAAACGAAAGAAACAAGCGACGTTGTTTCGTTTGATCCGTCAACGGGAATGATAAAAGCAAAAGCGGTTGGCGTTACAAAAATAGCTGCCGTTTCGCTCAAATATATGGATTACAGCGAAAATCCCGAAGGCGAGCTTATTGTCGCCATGTGCGAAGTAAGAGTTGACTGCATTCCGGAGTTAATGGAATTCAAGCAGAACGATAAAGAACTTGAACCCGGCGCAACGTTCAACCTTGCGGATCAGCTTATAGTGTCTCCTTCGGACGCTAAAAACTATCTCAAGTGGGATATAAGCTCGGCTACCGAGACCGTCGTTGCCGAGATAAACGACAAGGGCGTTGTTACCGCAAAGAACGAGGGTATTGCCATTGTAACGGTAAGCAGCAGTGACGGAACAAAATTCAAGACATTTACCGTTATAGTAAAGAAAAAACAGATACCCGCCGAGAAGATAATACTTGACAAAGAAAGCCTGACACTTGAAATAGGCGATACGGCAAAGCTGACGGCTACGGTTACTCCGTCGAACACAACAGACGGCGACGTAACGTGGTATTCGAATGATGAAAGCATAGTCACGGTCGATGAAAACGGCAATATAACAGCAGTATCCGCAGGCAATACCGCAGTTGCTGCATATTGCGGGAAGACTGCCGTGGGAATATGCAATATAACGGTATCCGTTCCAGTTATATCCGTAAATGCAAAGTCTACATCGATAACTGTAAAAGTCGACACAGTTCTTGACTATAATGAATATTTTGAAATTTTTCCTGCAAACGCAACGAATAAAGAGCTTATTTTTACCGAACAGAATGTTGATGAAAGCAAGGAAGAACGTATAAAAACAGAAACATTACCGGGCTACGACTATACATATAAGCTTGCGGTAAAGCCCGGAATGGTACTTATAATAGCAAGATCGGCTTCAGATAAAACAAAATATGGGAGCCTTTTGATTACCATAGTGGAATAATCTAAAAATCAAAGTCGCAGCGCGCTTAGCAGAGCACTGCGACTTGTTTTTTTGTAAAGCTGAAATTGAATAGATATGATGAAAAACAATCTTAAAGAAATAAGCGGAGAGAAAATACGTCAGCAGTACTTTAACTTACCGAAATAGAGGATATTTGAATCTTTTTTCAGATGCGCGTGGATTTGCAGAAATATTATCCTTAAAAGTATATAATATCGGCGTGTATATTTAAGCAAAATTTTGTTAAAATAAATCTCAAAAAGTTTTCAAATCCTCTTGACAAGAGAGGGAGGTTGTGATAGAATAACAAAGCTGTCCGTGAGAGCGGGCGGCGAACGGTCCTTGAA
>OIWT01004643.1_pt1 | contig 10848 bp, 17 predicted proteins | sample 1587701 | NCBI WGS metagenome assembly OIWT01 (sample SAMEA3888904, study PRJEB22519) | human gut metagenome | biome: human gut; feature: human-associated habitat; material: faeces | place: Denmark | collected 2009 | reverse complement strand
GTAGGGAATGTGGTGTGAGGTGTAGGGAGTTGTGAGTCTTTTCTTTAGCGATTAAACGTGTGTTTGTTCCAAACAGCTCAGTTCACACGCTCATGAGTGGCATAAATAACAACATCTTCCGTGGCAGTGAGGGTGGCGTCAACATTGGCGCTCTGGAAAAGAATGCTTCCACGCCTATTTCTTATTCCCCCTTCCCGTAAGTACTTCACTTCCATATCGGAGGCGGTGTGGATGCTTCCCACGCCCTTGAAACCAATCAGAATGCGAGGGACAGAAAGCGTGGGAATCTTCGCCGTTTCGCCCTTCTTCACCGAAATGATCTCCAGCATGAACTCCGTGGCCGGCGTCTCCACAACCGACAGATGCTCGTCAATCTGCTTAGGACGGTACACATGCACATCTCCGCATCTACGCATCAGTCTCGCATGTCAACACAACTCGTAGGTAAGCATGCTGAGCAGCGTCTCCTTGTCGATCGCCTTCGGCGTGAGGCCAGCGCGGACGACATTGTTGCTGCACGCCATGCTCTCCACGATTTCTCCCTTCAAGTAGGCGTGCGGGATGTCCGCGCCCATGTAGATGGAATCACCGGGATTCATCACGATCACGTTGAGGAGATAGGGCGCGAAGACGCCGCAATCCGTAGGATACTAGATGTGAAGAGAGGCTGTGAGGACTACTGTCTCCATCAGGCGGAGCACCCACTGCTCGATGAACGAAACGTCCTTCTTGCCCTGGAGATGCTCCTTGAAGGCATTTATCGCCTGGACGGAATGCTGAGGATCGGCTTCAATGTAGGCCGTGAACAGAGCGTGCAGAGCGTCCTTGGTCGGCTTTCCGGACTTCACCACCTCCTCGAACTTCTGGCACTCCTCCTCCCCAATCAGCTGACGAAGATACACGCAGTCGTGGAGGTGCTGAACAATGACGTCGGCGCGACGGAAGCCGCACATGGCGACGAAGGGCGTCAAGGCGTAGGCCATTTCAGGCTTGTGGTTGTCGTCCTTGTACATATCCGGCTTGGTTCGGTGCAGAACCTCCGCCAGCTTCTTGTCCGGGTGCGCTTGGATGGATAACGCAGTATCCACGGACAGCACCTTGGAGAGGAAGGGGAGTTCCAGATTGTTCTTTCCCATGCTCGTGCCCAGACATTCAGGATGCTTCTGCACATAAAAGCCTTTGAACAGCACTACTTCAATGAAGGACTTGAGCGTCTGGTATTTGCCATCGACGAGCACTTCGGAGGGACCACTAGCATGCGTTCCAAACCTAGAATTCACACATCCAGCACGGGAATACCAGTATTCGGCGTAGTGCGCATTGGCGTCGATCACGTAGGAAGGATCGTCGTCCTTCTAATCTGTTACTCGCAAAGGCGCGCAGATTACCTTCAGTTCGGCGACGATGCTCTCATTTCCTTTACAGCCCCAGTGGTAATTCTGAACCTGATGGTGACAACAGAAAGCAACAGACTACGGCACAGCGAAGCTTATACATGTTGTATTGCGTTTGATTGAGTGGGGGTCTTCGAGACGTGCATTCAAATATGGGTGGTGAGGTGGGAGATTCTTCGCTCAAAATGGGCCGAATTGTGGAATTCAGGGAGAAAAGTGGTTCTACTGTTTTCGTACCGCCGAGCGTTGTTTTTATGAGGTCGTCTGCGATTCGATATGCTTACGTGTAGTAATCAACTAGTACACTATTACCGCTACCCGGGATTAACCTGTGCCACGGAGGAAAACATCCTCCGCAAGCTGCAGAACGCCCTGGGTAACTGTGTGAAGGAGATCAAAACGGAGCTATGCTACAATCTCGACGTGTCCTGCGATTTCAAGGAGGAGGAGAAGGATGTGGGTGGATCTGTGCTCTTTCTGTTTCTTACGCTGTCTAGGTTGTGCGCTTTCTGCTGAGCGAGAGCTACAACCAGAATGGGTTCGGAACTCAATCCTTCCTGAAGAAGGAGGGCCCGTACGACTTGTTGGTGGAGGTGGGTCCGCGCATCAACATTGTCACGGCCTGGTGCACGAACGCAGTTTTTCATTGCTCCCATCGATCACCCGCTAGCTGTCCATTTTCCGTTCCAGCAACATCACGAACGTGCGTAGAATCGAGATGAGCAAGCGCTACTTGATTGTCTCGGATGAAGCCCTATGCCTCAAAACCGTGGAAAGTCTCCTCCGCTCTCTTCCCTCACGCGTAGGCCTTCTCCACGACGAGATGACGGAAACCATCTACACAGAAACCCTGCAGTCCTTCGCGGCCAACAACAACCCCGAGGAGGTCCAGACCATTCCCGTGATGGAGGAGGGCGAGACTGCCATCGAGCGCGTACCCTCACCGCCCGCGCTTCTCCGTAGATCAACCTGGCATGGTCGCTGGCGCTGTCGCCTGACGAGGTGCGTCTGATCACGTCGATCTTCCGCGACAAGCTGCACCGCAACCCGACGGACGTGGAGCTGATGGACCTGTTCCAGAGCAACAACGAACACTGCCGCCGCTACCTGTGCAACGGCAAGGTGGTGGTGGATGGCGAGGAGAAGCCGTTCACCATGAACCAGCTCCTGCAGGCGTGCAAGCCCGTCACTGCGTTCCCCTCCACCATGATTAGCTTCGGCAAGGACGGCTCTGCCATCAAGGGCACGCTGGCGGAGGCGCTCAACTCGGAGACGCCGTACGAGCCCTCGCGCACCATCTCCACCTTCCAGAACAAGAACCCCGTAGTTACCATGACGACACACAACTTCCCCTCCGGCGTGACGCCCTTCCCCGGCGCCGAGTGCGTGTGGCGATGCGATGTGACGTGCAGGACCGGCGTGGGCGGCCAGATTCGCGAGGTGGTCTCCACGGGCAACGGCGCGAAGGTGATCGGCGGCGCGTCGGGACTGTTCGTGGGCAACCTGAACATCCCCGGCTACCACCAGCCGTGGGAGGAGGCGAGTGACTACCCGAGTGCGTGCAGTGGTGCTTGATCATCAACAGAGCTGTACTCCTCGCCGCTCACCATCCTCCTGGAGGCGTCCGCCGGCGCTGCGGACTACGCCAACAAGTTCGGCGAGCCGATCATCGCGGGCACGACGCGGTCCTTCGGGAGCGTGTTGCCCAGCGGCGAGCGTAGCGAGTACATCAAGCCCGTGGTGATCAGCGACGGGTTCGGCATTTGCTACGACTCGATCCACACCGACGAGGCGATCGATGACGACATTGTGATCGCCAAGGTTGCGCTGCGGGCTGTGCTGAAGGGTAGATTGGCGGTCCGGCGTTCCGGATGGGTCTGAAGGGCGGCGTGTACTCGTCGAAGCAGCAGGAGACCAACCACCGCAAGAAGCACCACTCCACCACCTCCAGCATGTCGCGACGCTCGGTCGACCGCGCGCTGGGCACTGCCAGCGAGTCCCCGCGGCAGGAGGAGGATGCGTTGCACGTGGGAGAGAGCGCGTCGCAGGAAGAGAGTGTGTCGCCGCGGCAGGAGGAGGAGGAGGCGGCGGAGCCGAACATCGACTTCGAGGGCGTGCAGCGCGGCGACGCGGAGATGGGGAACAAGCTGTGCCGCGTGATCAACACGTGCGTGACGATGGGGCAGAAGAACCCGATTCTGCACATCTTCAACCAAGGTGCGGGCGGCAACAGTCACATCATGAAGATGATCGTGGAGTGCCGCAGCAAGGAGAGTGGTTGTTTCAATGGCGCGTGAGGAGTAGAGAGCGGCGTGATGGTGGACTTGGACCGCATCGTGCTGGGCGACAAGAGTCTTTCCGCACGGGAAATCTGGGGCGCGGAGTACCAGGAGAACGTGTGCGTGCTGATCAAGAAGGAGAACATCGAGCTGCTGCGCAAGATCTGCGAGCGCGAGCGCATCTACTTCATGGTGATCGGCAAGGTGACGAGTGCTCGAATCTTGGGGGCGTCACTCGTAGACAGCGGCAAGATCGAGGTGTTCTCCAACCGGCAGCTGGTCGTAGACCTCCCCGTGGACCTGACCTACACCAACATCCCCCAGCACGTGTACACCGACACCTCCCGCCCGCTGGTCACACGTCCGCTGGTGCTGCCCAGCACCTTCTCGCTCACCGACCTGGTCACACGCACCTTCCACCTTCTCTCCGTCGGCAGCAAGCGTTTCTTCGTCAACAAGTTCGACCGCTCCATCACCGGTCTGATCGCCAGCCAGCCCGTACGTCCTGCCTCGCCGTCTGACCCGTAGTGCTGCGGTCCGCTCTTCCTGCCCATCGCGGACGTGGCGGTGATCGCGAAAGACTATCGTTCCCGCACCTCGGGACTGGCGTACGCGATCGGCGAGCAGCCGATCAAGTCGTTCATATCCGCACGGAACATGGTGCGCCTGACGATCGGCGAGGCGATGACCAACCTGGTGTTCGGCAACGTGAACAGCTACAGTGACATCCACTTCGTGCTGTCGTTCAACTGCGCGGGCAAGCTGCCCGGCGAGACGGCGTACATGTACCAGTGCTGTGAGGAGATTCAGCAGTGCATGAAGGAGCTGCGCCTGGAGATCGTGAACGTGAAGGACTCCGTGTCCATGGCGGTGTGCATGGGCGAGCAGACCGTGAAGGTGACTTCGTCTCCGCTCTCTCAGCTGTAGGCGCCCTTCACGCTCGTGGCCACGGCCTTCGCCAACTGCGAGGAGGTGCTGGACATCGTCACGCCGGACGTGAAGCACGCCGTGCAGCGCAGCAAGCTCCTCTTCATCGACCTCAACGACTCCGCGCCCTCGCTCGGCGGCAGCGCGCTGGCGCAGGTGTTCGACCAGGTGGGCGACAGCTGTCCGTCGGTGGACCTGGCTCTGTTGCAGCGCGCCTTCCGCATCCTGCACTCGCTCATCAAGCAGCAGCATGTGCTGGCGGGCCACGACCGCTCGGACGGCGGGCTGATCACCACGCTGCTGGAGATGGTGTTCGCGGGCGACTGCGGCGCGGAGATCACGCTGCCGGCGGGCGTGGACAGCACGGCGTACCTGTTCAACGAGGGCCTGGGCTGGGTGATCGAGGTGGACGAGGCGCTGTGCGAGCCGCTGCTACGCTCCTTCGCGGACAGCAGCGTGTCGGCCGTGGTGGTGGGCACGACGACGACGGAGCGGCGCGTGGTGGTGAAGCAGGGCGAGAGAGTGTTGCTGGACGAGGCGACGCTGGCGCTGCGCGAGGAGTGGGAGCGAACGAGCTACGAGCTGGAGCTGATGACCTACAACAAGACGTACGTGGAGAAGGTGGGTGTGAATGCGCGGTGTGAGGCGTAGGAGCACGAGGCTCGCAAGACGATGCGCGCGCCGCAATGGCACGCGACGTTCCTGCCGTCGCCCACGAAGAACGCTTTGCTGCTGAACAGCAACAAGTACCGCGTTGGCATCGTGCGCGAGGAGGTGAGTGTCACAGCACGGGGTGAGCAATAGGGAACGAACTGCGACCGCGAGATGGTGGCGGCCTTCTTCAAGAGCGGCTTGGAGCCGTGGCTGATCACCATCAGCGATCTGATGGACCGCCGCGCCAACGTTCGCGACTTCAGCGGACTGGTGTTCTGTGGCGGCTTCAGCTTTGGCGTGTGTGCCGTGACGCGGCGTGAGGCGTAGGACGTGCTGGACAGCGCGCGCGGGTGGGCGGGCTGCATCCTGTTCAACAAGACGATCAAGGACCAGTTCGAGTGGTACGCGAAGCAGGAGGACCGCTTCACGCTGGGCGTGTGCAACGGCTGCCAGCTGATGAGCCAGATCAACTACGTCCCGTTCCCGTTGCCCGACCGCGCCAAACAGCCGCGCTTCATTCAGAACCGCGCGGGCAAGCTGGAGTGCCGCGTGGTGAACGTGCGCATCGAGAAGTCGCAGTCGGTGCTGCTGCGCGGCATGGAGGGCTCCACGTTGGGCGTGTGGATCGCGCATGGCGAGGGCCGCTGCTACTGGCCGGACGCGGAGGTGAAGGCGGAGGCGGAGCGGCAGGGTTGTGTGGCGATGAAGTACGTGGACAACGAGGGCAACGTGGGGTCGGCGGTAGGCGGTGAGCCGTAGTACGCGGAGGACTACCCGTACAACCCCAACGGGTCGGACAGCAGCATCGCGGCGCTGTGCAGCGCGGACGGTCGCCATCTGTGCATGATGCCGCACCCGTGAGCGAGAGGGCGTGGGGTGAGGCGTAGGGAGCGCACGCTGACGCGCTGGGCGTGGCCGTACTGGCCCGAGGAGTGGGACTTCACCGAGTCGCCGTGGCTGAAGCTGTTCCAGAACGCGCGTCTGTGGTGCGAGGAGGTCCATCGGCAGGATTGCTCTGTTTGTTTTTCCCACCCTGAACACCTCTTTCAGGCTCCACGCCCTGTCTCCGAACAAACACCCCAATGAATCACACTCTGGTGGAACAGCACGCGCTCGCGCTCGATGATGGGCGTCGGGTCGCCCTCGTTCTCGATCGTCTCGTACACCTCGTCCAGCACGTCCAGGATCGGCTCCACCAGGTCGTTGTACACCGTGCCCTCCTCGCCGGACGCCGCGGTCGTCAGGTTCTGCAGCAGCTCGTACACCGACAGCCGCACCGGCTCCTCGCTCACCAGCGCGATCTTGCCCAGCGTGCGGATCGCCGCGCGACGACTCTACCCCTCACTCAGCGAACACACGCCCACCTTCCAATCGCCCATCACGGCAGCCTTCTGCAGACGCAGCAGCAGCGCCTGCAGCAGCGCGGCGCAGTCGGCGGAGCTGTCCGCGAAGAAGTCGACGCAGTCGCCGAGGAACCAGAGCGCGGCACATTGAAGCGTCGCCACGTGCTCGCGGTACTCCTCCAACGGCGTGGTGAAGTCCAGCAGGCGGAACACGCTCTATCCCTCACCGACCCCAACGACCCCCACATTTAGAGTGTACTCGCAGTTGACGATGTCGTGCAGGGAGAAGCAGGCGTGCCACGCGGACAGCAGCGTGTCCACCGTCACCGTCTCGGGGTTCTGCAGGAACCACGTCCACGCCACCTCCACAGCGAAGTGCGACAGTGTCGGCGTGCTCAGCGCGCGGCCCACCAGCTGCGTCAGCACCTCCTGTGCGATGCTCACGGGGAGTTTCATTGCCTTGGTGCGCTGCACGAGTTCCAGGTAGCGCTGAGTGGAGGCCTCGTCGGTCGGCGGGTTGACGAGCCAAATCATGACCTTCAGAACGGAGGTCTGAAGGTAGATGCTGATGCTGTTCGAGAAGGGCAGCAGCGTCGCGTAGAGCGAGCCCAGCGCCGCCTGCACCGCCGCCAGCGCGGGCGAGCCGGAGATGGCGGCGAGCGAGCCGAAGTGTGTGATGAGGCACTTGGAGAGGTTGATCACCACACGGCACACGGAGGTCAGACCGATGTTGTCCTCGCTCGCCGCATAGCCCTTGCAGCGCTTCTCCACCGCCGCCGCCAGGATCTGCAGTAACTCTGCTCGTCACCCACACCCCACACACCCACCGCCATTGCCGCTGGCACCCTCGCCATTCATCGCCGACAGCGTCTCGAATGGCAGCTGGCACAGCAGCTCCATCGCCAGCAGACTCGGCGCCTCCGCCGGCTCCTGCGCGCAGCGGCACAGCACGCGCAGGTACGCCGCGTCCTTCTTCGCCTTGTACAGCGCCCAGCACAGCTTCACGTAGCACACCGACGCCAGCGTGTCCTGGCTGATCACTGCCGCCGTGCTCGCGTTGGTGATCGTGTCGTGCAGCAGGCGCGCCGCACGCTCGGGAGCCTCGGGGGCAATGGCGAGCAGCATGCCGAGGCAGTGGCGCAGAACCGCGGGATCGCTCGTGGTCACGCCCCACTGGATAATGGAGTCGAGCTCCTCGCAGTCCAGCTCGCAGAAGCGGATGATGCAGAACAGCTCCGCCAGGCAGTGGCTCATATCACTCTAGTCGTGACAGAAGTGAAATTGGGCCACTCTTCCCTCCTTCGCTTCGTTTGCGTACTGGAGCACCACGGATTTGAGGGTGTCGTTCTCTGCGCCTTATCCACAATAAAATCAAATCTACGTCCGGCGTACTTCAGCGCAACACAGTACGCCTTCAGGGCGGAGAGCACACGGGCAAAGTAGGCACTGTCGAGGTCGGCCTTCAAGAGCTCCGCATATTTCTAATTGGATTATGATACGAGATGCAATGCGTACAGCGTTCTCCTCCGCGGAGCAAGTCGCAGCGAGTTGGGAGCAGAAGAGGTGGATCAGGTTGGTGACCTTGTTGTCGTCCTTGCCGATGCGCATCGAAGGAAGGAGTGCGGTGAAGGAAGCAACCCTGCAACGATGCAGCAAGAACAAGGATATGGTACAGAGTGGCGTCGATCAGCTCCGAATCTCCCTTGTGGAGGTACTTGGTCATCGTTCGCATCACGGGAAGGAGGGCGGAGGCCTTCTTCTTGCCGCTCAGGTCGCGGATGTTCTTCAGCACGGATGAGTAGGTTTCCGGCTCTGCTTGTTTTTGCTGAGGCATGGTGACTGTGAGATTTGGTTTGGAAAACAAGTATGGGGGTGGGATTGCTTGTTTTGTTTGCAATTTCACTTAATCGAATGGGTGGGTGGTATAGAGTGGAAATTGCACTTTGTAGAGTTGGATCGGAAAGGAATTGAAACCCATAATTAATCATTCTCTGAGTGATGACGCCTTTAAAAGGAGTAGTGAGAAAGCAATTGCGGAACCACCTTCGGGTGGTCATCCGTTAAAATTGGAACGATACAGAGAAGATTAGCATGGTCCCTGCGCAAGGATGACACGCATACATTGAGAAAGTATCACGATTTTTTAACCCTCATGCCCTATCTCGTGAACGGTAACAACAGATTCTCTTTTGTTAGCGCTAGGTCAGGTGGTGGAGAGGCGAAGCGGAGGCTTCTTGTCATTCTTCCGCTCCTTCTTTTCCTTCCTCTACACATTGTACGGAATGGGGGGTGGTGTTATGCCTAGTTTTGCATCCATTTTCGCAGTGGCTCCTGATGCGAACTGTGAGTCGTAGGACCAAACACCGCATTCTTCAACGGGCGGTGCACTGAACGCAAATGCGCAGAAGAAGTGGAAGTACACTCCGGGTGATTTCCACGAGGGAGGCGTTTCGCGGCGGATGGGGAGTGTGAAGCAGCAGTCCAATGAAGGCGTACCCGGATGCTCATCGGGCGGATGAGGAAAGTAAGGCTGGACCCGCATCTGTCTCTGAAACCCTGCGCATCGATTCTATGATGGCATGCTTGGAAACCACGCAAGTGAGGTAGCATGGCTGAACTTCGACGTGCAGTGTTTGTGCGATTGCCTCTGACAGGTAACGGTTCATTCCCTGTTTGTGGAACAAACACGCGGCGCGATACTAGTACACACTCGATTCGGAGATGAAGCCAAATTGGCCACGGATGCTCTCCAGCACCTCTCGAAGCAGACCACTGTGACCCGCATTTGGACTATTTTCGCCATTTGGCGATTCTATTTTTATCTCGCTCCCTTATTATTAAGGTTATTGAAACGAACTCATGTTTGTTGAATACGTCTTGCTTCGAATATGGTAATGAAACTTCAGCTCCTTGGAATTCGCCCTCCTTCAGGAGCATGCTCCAACGGAGGCGCCAGCGGAACTTTCGATGTTCTATCGTCTTCATTTGGTCTTCTCATTCGATAGGAGCGATAAAAAGTCAAGGGAGTTTACGAGGCGATTCAGCCCGGCTAGCCACCCCCTTCACCATTCACTTGTACTACCAACAAACAACTCATAGTTCAAATATGAGACTCATCCTCAACCTCGATTACCGCTCGGCGCCCGGGCACCGGCGGCTGCGGCCCCCGCTGCTACTAGCCATCAACCCTTCCTTCCTCCATCTCATTCCCATACCCATAAGCCATGGCTCCACGCCATTGACTCATGGAGGAAATGAAGATGAGGAGAAGGAGGGCCGACGGTCAGTAACAGCGGAATACCACGCAAATCGTCACGATGGGTCGATAACTCCATCACGCGACACTACCTAACACATCAACAACCACAACCACAACACACCTCATATCCTTCCATTCAGCACGGATATGCGACGTCCAGATACAGAGATCATCACAACTGCCAGTCGCGCCTCTTGAAACTACGGAGAAGAACATCTACACAAGGTCAGTTAACACGACATGCAAACACTACGGACTGCAGCCACACAACCATCTTTCACTCCCAACAATCCAATTACCCTCGCTCACACCTTCCACGTACATCATGAGTTGATCAGGCTCATAGCATGTACTTCAAGGACCGTCACATACAACACATCACCAAGCAGTTCACAGGCAAACACACATACATCAAGGACCACAGAATCAGCAACAGACCAGAAGAGAGCCACGCTACAAGGAGTGAAGTCCGGATATCACAGGATACATGCAGCAATATCAAACAACCAGATGAAAGAGCCAATCACAATGCAGCATCACAGTCATGGTATTGAGGATACAGAATGTATACTTCAGCATAATAAGCCGATAACATGGATTCCACAAGAGAGTAAAAGAGGAATCAAGCAACGACAATCAGCACACCCAAATCACTGAGCACATGAAATGGATAGCATTAGAAATAACAGGAAAAGGATAGATAAGACAGATAGACAATGGAAGCAATCAAGACTTGTACAACCGCGATCCACGCAGATCCATGCGTTAAACCCATATAGTAACTCATTCAGCAACAATTCATCAACATTCAAGATCATCAAGTCTAACAACAAATCCAACCAGTTTACCCCGTTAGTACCGCCCTTTCAAGACGGAAAACAGTCAAAACAACTCACTCACCATCAGAGAACCCTCGTCTATGTGCGATTGGGAGGAGGAAGTACATCGGAAGAGAGTGGCCAGCTCCCTTCCTAGTCAACCTCCGATCCATC
>OIWT01004638.1_pt1 | contig 10867 bp, 19 predicted proteins | sample 1587701 | NCBI WGS metagenome assembly OIWT01 (sample SAMEA3888904, study PRJEB22519) | human gut metagenome | biome: human gut; feature: human-associated habitat; material: faeces | place: Denmark | collected 2009 | reverse complement strand
CAGCAGCAGCAGCAGCAAGAGGAGGAGTGGTGTGGTGTGGGGCACAAGGAGTGGGTGGACGTGTGAGTGGCGAGCCAGGCGCGGCCACAGCCAACACCGTGGGCACACACACACACACCAGGCACCAAAGTGCACCAGCCACCACGCGTGTGTGTGTGAGTGGCGTGGTGGTGTGGCTTGGCTGTGTGTGAGTGAGTGGCAAAAGGAGTGGGCACATGGACAAGAAGAAGACAGGGACTGGGACTGGGTGGTGAAGCGTGGTGGGTGGGTGGTGAAGGACTGAAAGCACAAGCACTGGTGGCACCTAAACAAGCGTGGCGTGGCAACCAACACCACCACCAACCATGCCCACCAAGCCACCACACAACACACACAGCAGAAAAGCGAGGGACAAGCCACAAAGCACAATGGTGGTGTGTGGTTGGTGAAGCCCTCACTTGCCTTTCCATCCACCTTACAACAACAAGAAGAGGAAGAGGAAAGGACAGAGGGGTGGGTTCGAGGGACAGGAAGAAAGGAGGCGGGACCAAGACCAGCGGGTGTTGGTGGTGGTGGCGTGATGGCCACTGGTGGCACCACACTCACGAACTCACTGAAAAGACGGAAGCACTGTGCCCATCCACCATCACCAACACTCACACACACAGACAGGAAAAGGACAGGGACAAGGAAAAAGACAGGACAAGACAAAGGACAAGGAGTGGGAGGTGGGTGTGGTTGTGTATGAAAAGAAGGAGAAAGCAAGTTGGGTGGTGGGTGACCACAAGCCACAAAAGCACACAAGGCAAGGCCAAGCAGCCATCACTCACCCCTTTTCTTTCATCCACACCCCCTTTTCCCCTCCCTTTTTCCCCCTTTTTCTTTCTATTCCTTCTCCCCTTTACATAATGGACTATACCCGACTAAAACTAAAAAACACTCTCAACTCCTTTTCCCTTTTCTCTCTCTCAAAAAACACACAAAAAAGAAAAACAAAATGAAAGAACAATAGGATAATCTCAGTGCATCGTTATTCCTAGATAACTCTCCCACTTACAATCCCCTGTCCCACACACCAGTCGTCTTCTGGCTATCTGCCTACATATTCCTTTTCTCCTTTCACCTAAAACTCTTTCTAATCCACACAGCTATTGCCATACAAATTATCCACAAGTCTTTCCATTCACAGCCATTACCATTCTCACTAAACAGTCTTTTCCATCAGCTGCTAAAACCAAAATACATAGATAGACAAGCACAACTAAGTTGCACTCACAACTAGGCCACACCACAACATCACTGCTGCAACACAACCCACAAATCATCAACTTGTCACAAGCAGAGATTCTGGCTTAAGAGGCTTTCAGCCATTATCTCTCATATGGTAGCATCCCATCACTTGCTGTCCAGCAACACGGTCACGCCATTGATATGATTCTACGGTTCCTCTCGTACTTGGTTGAATTACTCTGATGATGATTTCCCATTCAAACTTATCAGGAGGGTAAAACTAACCTGTCTCACGACGGTCTAAACCCAGCTCACGTTCCCTGTTAGCGGGTGAACAATCCGACACTTTGAGAATTCTGCTTCTCAATGATAGGAAGAGCCGACATCGAAGGATCAAAAAGCTGCGTCGCTATGAACGCTTGGCAGCCACAAGCCAGTTATCCCTGTGGTAACTTTTCTGACACCCCAAGCTTTATATTCTAAAGACAAACCCATCACTGTGCACTAGTACAACCACACAGTGAGTCATTAGGGATCGCTAGGCCACGCTTTCACCGTTCCGATTCTTACTGAAAACCCTGAAATTCAAAGTAGCTTTTACCCTTATATTCCACTCGAGATTTCTGTTCTCCTTGAGCTACTCTTTGGACACCTGCGTTCTTATGTAACAGATGTGCCGCCCCAGCCAAACTCCCTATCTAACTTCCTTCGCTATTTCGTCACCACCACACAACACCCATTGCTGAATGCCACACAGTGTACAAAATCACCGCACTCATGGGATACACGAGAACATCCATGCAACCACTAACAGCCACACAAACCATTCTCATCCCACTCCACGCTTAAATAACTAAGTAAAACAACTTCTCCAATAGTGGTATTTCACAGCCGCTGAACACACAACATCCATCACTGAAAGCCACACATCCAACTCCCACTTATTCTACACTTGGAGAGTCATATGACAAAGTCAGACTAGAGTCAAGCTCAACAGGGTCTTCTTTCCCCGCTGATGTTGCCAAGCCCGTTCCCTTGGCTGTGGTTTCGCTAGATAGTACATAGGGACAGTGGGATTTTGGTTCATCCATTCATGCGCGTCACTAATTAGATGACGAGGCATTTGGCTACCTTAAGAGAGTCATAGTTACTCCCGCCGTTAACCCGTGCTTCCTTAAATCTCTTCACTTTGACATTCTCAGCACTGGGCAGAATTCACATTGTGTCTACACGCTTGTCTACACCATCACAATGCTTTGTTTTTATTATACAGTCCAAATCCCCTTCTTTCTATCAGTTCCAAACTTTTCCTGTGTCTGTGTTCTGTGCCAAAAATGACACAAACAAGCACAACCACCACAGCCGAATCACCAGCCACAACAGCCACACCTAAACACAACACACACTCACAAATTTGGAGCCATACCTTCTTGCAAACTTACGGTACTAATTTGCCGACTTCCCTTACCTACTTTCTTCTATTCCACCAAAGGCTTCTAACCTCGGAGACCTGTTGCGGTCTTCGGTACGGTCTTGCTTCTTTATCCACCACCAGTGTCACTCACGCACCACAAAAGCACACAAGCCACCAGCTCTGCTCCTCCCGCTTTTCACGTCGCAATCACAACCATTCTTCCACCACTACCATGGCAATGTCACCACTGCCTCACCACCATGCTATTCTCCACTTCCTGCCACTGCTCCAATCCATTCACTTTCTTGGCACTCCCTCTATGTCGTCCGAACACTTCCATCACAAAAGCAACAAAAGTGAAAGCACAAACAAATCGTGGATTATTAACAAAAGATAACTTTTACGGAAATGGTGACTGCTGTCGCGGAATTCCCTCATGTTGCCATCCATCACCAGGCCACACCACATCCAACACCAACAACCACCACACATCACTGCACAGCACCTGCCAGCATCACACATCGTGTCACCCAAATACGAACCCAAGGTATGTCATTCTTAACACATTTCCCTTTCACAGTCCAGCATCACCTACAAAAAGGCCACTGCTATTCCCACGGGTTGCCCCTACTCTTCAGCACCGACTAACTCTTGGCTGCTTGCCATTCCCTTGAAACCCTTCTCCACTTTGGTCCTCAAGCGTCTCACTCGAGTAATTGCTACTACCACCAAGATCTGCACCACAGGTTGTTCCACACTGGGTCTTCCCACACAGCTTCCACACTCCCCATGCGCTTCCTCCTACTTATCACAACTATCCATCGCTCAAAAGCAAAAAGCATCGTCGTCATGATAGAAAAGTATTGGGCACAATTGATGATAGGCACTGAAGCGTCATCCATTTTCGGGACTCATCAATTCGGCAGGTAAGTTGTTACACACTTCTTGGCGGGTCATCCAACTTCCGTGGCCACCGTCCTGCTGTCTCCATCAATCAACTCCCTTTCTGGCGTCCTTGTGTGCCCCACCTTTGACCCCTTAACTTCTCCTTTGGTTCATCCCACATCGCCTCTTCTGCTTACCAGATTAGGCCCACTAATCACTTGCTCTATTTCCCACCAGACCCATCCATCGTCTTAAGACCATGAGTCCAGCATTGTCTATACCACTTCTAAGTTTGAGAATAAGAAAAGAACCATTCTTGTCCCCTTGCTTGTGGCTGCATGCCCCCTAAAAAAGAAAACACACAAAGACCACAACCTTCTAATCATTATCTTTACTTGATATAACTAACACCAAATGACTGCAATCCTGAGGGAAAATTCGGAGGGAACCAGCTACTAGATGGTTCGATGAGTCTTTCGCCCCTATACTCAGTTCCCACAAGCAATTTGCACGTTAGCACTGCTACGAACTTCCATCAGAGTTTCCCCTGACTTCTTTCTCTCCAAGTATAGTTCACCATCTTTCGGGTCCTCATCTATTCATTCCAATTTAGTCCCCATGTCTTTCCACAGGGTAAATCAATATTGCCTGTGCTCCGTAAACTAAAAGCACTTTCATATTCACTAAATTCATCTTCATTCCAGATACACCAATGTCACAAACTCCTTATCTTCACAAATAAATGAGACTCCTTGGTCCGTGTTTCAAGACGGGTCAATTCACCATATCCTAACCATCACTGATACACCACAGCTACATTAACCAACAGCCATACTTCACCATCCACCACGTTGTGACACACAGTGACTATCTGCCATCAGTCCTTTCCACCACAGTCTATCCATCACAGCCACAAAGCAAACACTGTGCCACACACACTGCCATCACTGACACCATGCACCACAACACTTGCCAACTAGTCCTACAGTCAATTGCTTCCACCAACACAACTTCAGGCTCTTCCAACTCTTTTTCCAAAGTTCTTGCCAACTTTCCTTCACAGTACTTGTTTGCTATCGGCTTCTCACCTCTATTTAGCCTCCCATGGAATATACCACCACCTTTATATTGCACTCTCAAGCAATATGACTCCACAAGCTCCATGTCCACCCACTGTGTCCCACGTCCCAACTACTGGAGTATCACCATCTATCCTGTCCTTTTCCCCAAGCACTTCCCAGCACGTCCCACACAATGTCCCACAAAGCTACACCCACCACGAATCACCACCATGCCTAAACCACACAGCGGTCTCCTGTCTTTGGGCTCCTATCCTTTTCACTCGCCGTTACCAACGATATCATTCTTATTTTCTTTTCCTCTATTTATTAAGATGCTTCAATTCAATAGGTCTTTCTTATTCTTCTCAACCAGTCCTTTTGTCCGAACCCCTTCTTTCTTCTGTCCTTGTCTGTCCCTTTTCTTTCCCTTAAACTCCGCTTCCTTTTGCCAACTGTGTCTTCCTTTCCTTTTCTCCTCGTAAACACAATCACAAATACACGAAATCAGTCACCACAAACAAACAACCACACTATGTCCCTTCTCCCTTTTCAAGCAATCACCACCTCACCACTCACCAAGTGTGCCATCCTAAACTAAAGTGACTTGCTCATTCCCTTTTCTCCTTTCCCATTCATCCCCTTTCTGTCCTTTGTCCCTTTTCCGAAAACTATCAAAGCCACTGAAAAAAGAACACAAACACAAAAAGAATACACACTCTTACAAACACACCGTTGAGACAAATACGAGCAAGCACATAAGCTCACCCACAATCTGTGTTCAAACCCTCTGTCTTCTTGTTCGCTCTGCAATTCCACTCACTTATCACACTTTGCTATGTTCTTCCTCGCTGTGAGAACCAAGTCATCCATTGTATTGCCTACTTTCCTTTTCTTTCCACTTAAACACCTTTCCTTTTCTTGTCTTCCACATCACCAACTACCTTAACTGCCTTTCCTATACTATCCCATTTCCCCTAAACCTAAAACTATACTACTTGCCAGTCCATCAAACCCTTAATGATCCATCCGCAGGTTCACCTACGGATACCTTGTTACGACTTCTCCTTCCTCTAGATATTAAGGTTCAAATACTTTCTGCTGTCCTGTGCATGAACCACAAAGCAACATCCACTATTTTCACCGCATTACCCAATCGGTAGGAGCGACGGGCGGTGTGTACAAAGGGCAGGGACGTAATCAGCACAACCTACTCACTTGCGCTTACTAGGAATTCCTTGTTCAAGACAAACAATTCCAATCATCTATCCCCACCTTGCTATCCTTTCCCATGTTTTCCTCCATCTCTCTATGTCGGTACTCCCTCTGTCCCTGTGCATGAAGCACAAGCACAAAAGCAAACCACACTCTGAATATAGCATTGTAGCGCGCGTGCGGCCCAGAGCATCCAAGGGCATCACAGACCTGTTATTGCCTCTACCTTCCTTCAATTCCTGTCCTATCAAAAGTCCTTCTAAGAAATCCACTGTCATCCTCTTGTGCTTGTCCTTGACCATCATCCACCACAACTCCGAAAAGCCACAGCAAACAAACAACCAAACACAACACACAAGTCCCATCACTGCCATCTACTTAGTAAGCCAAGGTCTCGTTCGTTATCGGAATTAACCAGACAATTCACACCACCAACTAAGAACGACCATGCACCACCACCTACCATATCATGAAAGAGCTCTCAATCTGTCAATCCCCTTGCTATCTGGCCCTGGTAAGTTTCCCCGTGTTGAGTCAAATTAAGCCGCACGCTCCACTCCTGGTGTGCCCTCCCGTCAATTCCTTTAAGTTTCTGCCTTGCGACCATACTCCCCCCGAAGCCCATCAACTTCTTGATTTCTCGCTAAAGTCCTGGAAGAGTCTATTCTGTCCACTCACACCAGCGTTAACTGGCATGTGCTTCTTTTCGATTGGTCAGCAGTCATGCCAACAACACACACCACAAAGGCATGCATCACCACCACAACCACTCACACACCACCATCCAATCCCTAGTCGGCATCGTTTATGGTTGAGACTACGACGGTATCTGATCGTCTTCGATCCCCCAACTTTCGTTCTTGATCTATGAAAACATCTTTGTGGAATGCTTTCGCTCTCGTCTATCTTTTCCTGGTCATTGAATTTCACCTCTCTCAGGAAAATATCTACCACCCCCTTTGTTCCTATTCTTTGTCTGTCTAACTGCTTCTGTCTCTCCGCCATGTCCTCGCTCACACCAAGGTCTGCCACCTAAGGCCTATTTCTCTGTCCTCGTTCCAATTGCCTGTCCGTGTGTGTCCCCACTCACTCTTTTCTTGACCACCACAACTTGACCTAAGCACACAAAGTGTCCCATCAGTCACCTAGTGCCACTCAAAAAACCATTTCCACAATCACAACCACCACAGATTTCTTGTCCCTTGCCATGTGCTCCACTATCACACGCCTCTTATACACCTCTATTATCCTATGCTAATATATCCATCATACTATACTATCTACCTCTATCGTCCTATTTTGTTCAAAGTATTCCATCCAGTTCTTCCTTATCGTCCATCCAAGCACAATCTCCAAACTGAACCACCTGTCATGCACCAGTGTGTGTCTCTCTCACTACCCCTCTAAAAAGGAGCCATGAAAAAGAATAGCCACACACAAACACACAACCACAATATAAACTACGAGCGTTTTAATCGCAACAGCTTTAATATACACTCTTGGAGCTGGAATTACCGCGGCTGCTGGCACCAGACTTGCCCTCCAATTGCTACTCTATCATGTCTTTGTCTTGCTTTCATTCCAATTGCTCCCTCAGCTAAATGCCAAGAAAACATCAGTATTTGTCGTCACTACCTCGCCCTTTCGGCACTGAGTAATTTACGCGCCTGCTGCCTTCCTTGGAAGTGGTAGCCATTTCTCAGGCTCCCTCTCCGGAGTCAAACCCTAATTCCCCGTCACCCGTTATTAGCTTGGTAGGCCCCTATCCTACCATCAACTTGATAGGTCAGTCTTTTCTTTGGTCCATCGTCCTCAAAGGTCTCCCTTCAAGCATCTCACGACTCGCTGTCTGGCGTCCACAACACATCTGCCCCAAAAGAGGCAAACATGATGCTTTCCCCTATTTATCCTTGTTCATTGCTCCTCACACGGATGTCTTGCCAAGTGGTCACAAGTCGTCCTCTTGCCAAAGTGTCACTCACATGTCCCCGTTGCCCTTGTCCTTGCTCCCAGCATCTTGCCTATACAGCACAACACTGGCACCACTGTGCTTTTCCTTTTGCTTCCTGGACTACTGAGCCACACACCCTTCAGCACACTCTCCCTTGTCACCACCCCTTCCAGCACATGTGTCACCACACCCTTTCAGGCACAGCAAACCACACACACCAAAACCAGAGCTGATAAATGCTATTCCACCGGTGTCACCACCATGAAATATCTTCTTCTTGTATTAGCTCTACAATTCACAGGGTTATCCTTCTCCATTCCACGCTTCACCAAACTAATTCTGACTGATTTAATGAGCCATCCGCAGTCTCGGTTCTTTGTCCACCTATACCTAGGCATGCATGGCTTAATCTTTAACACAAGCATATGACTACTGGCAGGATCAACCAGATATCCTATACCTACACTCTATAACTCACAAACACCACAAAAAGCCTTTCTTTTCTGCTCTTCTGAGTGTTTTCTCACGTCTTGCTGTGCTGTGGCTTTGTCACAAACACTCACACCAGTGCTTTGCAAAGCCACCAACACACCAACCACTCACCAACTGTCATTTCACTCACAACACCACCACTACTACGTCTACCATGGTGTCCCAACCACCACCACGCTTTTTCCCTGCTTTTGTGGTCAAGTCACACACACCAACTGTGTCACCCACTCTACAAAAGCAAGAAAAGAAAAAGCATAGAAGCAAAAGAGACCACTGACTGACTTGTCACAAGTGGTAGAGACACTCTATGCCAAGTGCCCCTTTTGTGTCCTTCTTTCTATCCACCATAATACACTTTCACACTCACTCCCTTTTTCCTCTACCTTTTCTGTCTTTGCTGCCTTTCTTCCTTTCTTTCTTCCTTCCCTTTCTATCCCCTTTCTTTTCTTCTTTTCTTTCCTTTTCTCTTTCTTCTCGTTTTCTTCTACCCCTTCTATCCCTCCCTTTTCTTGTCATTCCAGGCATGGCAAGTCCCAATGATTGGTTGAAACAAGTGGACTCTATGCAATGCTCTTGATTGTCTTATGATGCTCATTGTCTTTTTGCCTTTTTCTCTTTTTCTGTGTGGTGAGTGTCTTTGGGAGAGCCACGCCTTGTCTTCTCCCTTCCCTTTCCCCTTGTGTGTCCCACGTCTTTCTTCCCCTTGTGTGTCCACCCATTCCCATGTCTTGTCTTGTCTTCCCCACGTGTGTGTGGTGGTTGCCACACACCAACACTGTGCCCTGCTGTGCTGCTTCCTCTCCAGTCTTCTCTTTCTGTGTCTCTCTTCCACCACCATCACCCCTCTTCACCCCTTGTGTGTGTGAAACGAGTGTGTGTGGGCAAAGGGAAAGAGGATGAACAGACGTGTGTCATCCAAAAAGCGTGTGGAAAAAGGGGTGCAAAAAGAGAAACAGAAGACCACATGTGGTGTCAACACCTTGTCACCAACCCTGGTCCCAACCACACCCACACACCCTTCACTTCACTCTTCTCACCACAAGTCCTGTTTTCCTCTTGCTGTGGCCCTCACTCTTTCTCTGCTGCTCCTTTTTGGCTTTGAAGACAAGAGGCGAATGGTTTGTGTGATGTCAAACAAGCACACAAAAGTGGCACTCCTTTTCTTGTGCCAACCCTCTTTCTCCAACCACCTCTTTCTTCTTGTCACTTCACCTCACTCTTGCCCTTGTGGTGTTGTGATGAGTGTGGCATGCCCAATCCATGCAACCAATGAGACCAAGTGAAGTGAGTGCCATCATCACTTCATTGTGGTGCTTGGTGTTTGTGGTGTGGTGTCCTCAATCACCACTGCTCTTTCCCATTCACTCATTGCATCATCCATTGGTTGTGTCATGTGTGGTGATTGCATGATTGCATGGTGTTGTGTTGTTTGATTGAGTGTGGATTGAGTGCACTGACAGTCACACACAAAGAAAGAAAGAGGACAGCACACAGGCGTGTTTGTGTGGTGTGTGATGTGTGCGATGCTGTGGTGTGGACTGTGTGTGTCAGTGAGTGAGTGTAGGAAGGAGAGTGGTGGTATGGTAGATTGAATGGGAGAAGGATGGAGTGAAGGACACAGTCACACAAAAGCAAAAAGACGCTCTTTTCCCTCAAACCACTTTTCCCCTTCTTTTCCCTTTTTTCCAAACTCTTTCCTTTCCTGACTCTCTCCTCCTGTGCCGCCACCCACCCTCTATGGGTTATTCAACACCATTTCAACGCGCATCATGTGTGCACATCCACAATGAACACAAACCCAAACCAACACCAAGCCCGATCCATTTCATCGTGTTTCTCTCATGTTCATTTTCTCTTTTATCACGTCTTTCTTCGACAAGTCATCTCACTCCAAAAACACTCTATTCTGACTATGTAAATGCATAAAACAATACTCATTAATCAAATCTATGATATAAAACATCGTGATGTCTGGGTGATCTGTCAGTGATATCACGTAAACAATAAGATAGAAGAAAAACCATTCCATTGACACTTCACAGAATTGAAGCACTCAAAACATCAAAAACTGGAATAGGATGAAAGAAGAAGAGTAGTTTGTGGGCTCAATCAAGTTCACCCCAAAGAACATTTCAAAGCATCCGTGATGAAGTGGATTTGAGAAGAAAAGGGATGATTTGAGAAAGAAGAGGAGTCAATTGTGGTTGGAAAAGTGAAAAGGAAAAGGAGTGGTCACAAAACAGCCAACCAATGCATGATGGCAAGTCACCAGGTCCTCTTGCCATCCATTTGGTGTTGTGCAACAGAAAGTGGGCATGTGTGGTGAGTGCCATTTGTGATGAATGGCAAAGAGGCACACATGTGGATGGCAAAGCCATGCAACCAACCACAAGTGCCACCAATCGCCTTCAACCACAACACACACACCATTGGTCATGCACGCCCCATCACACACCTCATTACACACATCATTGTGCATACACATACATTCAACAAGACATACCAACACCAACAAACTGATCGAGTTTGCAAGAACACAATGGCTGTGATACACACAAGACTGTCCCTCAAGGACGAGGGACGGGTGGATGGGCTGACATTGACAACTGTTGATGAAACACCCCATGACACTCACTTCCACAC
>OIWT01004636.1_pt1 | contig 10870 bp, 10 predicted proteins | sample 1587701 | NCBI WGS metagenome assembly OIWT01 (sample SAMEA3888904, study PRJEB22519) | human gut metagenome | biome: human gut; feature: human-associated habitat; material: faeces | place: Denmark | collected 2009 | reverse complement strand
TCTGGTTCGAGGAGGCGGGGAAGGAGCCGAAGGCGGCGGTCGTCCAGCCCGAGGCGGTCTGCCAGTTGGCGGGCACCTCGCCCATCTTGTACTCCCACGTGCTGCGCGGCGCCACGGCCCACTGCGCGTTGATGATGCGGTCAGCGGGGAGACCCAGAGAAGAATCGAAGCGGATGCGAGCGATCGTCTCGTGCTCGTCGCCCAGCAGCACGGCCTTCACGTAGAGGAAGGAGCTGCCGATCCAGTAGTCGTAGCGAGAGGAGCCAATGTCGATCATGTACTTGGAGCCGGTCATGCACAGCGTCGTAGTCCAGTCCTGGTTCGGTGTCTGGCTGGAACTCGCAGCCACGTTCAGCACCACCTGCTGCGACGCCATGTCCTTCACGCTGAACGTCTCGTAGATGGCGCTGCCCTTGTAGGTGCGCAAGAACTCAACGAAGGAGCCAGAACACTCGGAGATCTCCAGCGTGAAGGTGCCGGGGATGGACGCACTGCCCATCACGGAGGTCATCGTGAAGGTGGTGTTAGGCAACGTCGCCGTCGCCTTGCCGCTCACCGTGCAGGTGTTGGTGTCCAGCGACAGACCGGCAGGCAGCGCGGGCTGGATGGTGCAGCTGGTAAAGTCAGTCATGGTGGGGTGGATGTTCACATCCTGGTAGTAGGCGTAGTACGTGTAGGAGGCAGGGTCGAAGGTCATGCTGGTGGGCAGAGGAGCGTTGCACACCAGCAGCTGTGCCTCGTAGACACTGCTGGTCGAGCTGCCGGCGAGGGCAGTGACGGTCACACGGTAGGAGCCGTATGACTGGAAGGCGAAGGTGCTGTAGAACGACTTGTACTTGTTGGCGGTGTACGTCTGGCCCGTCTTCTCCAGCACCGTGGACCACGCGCTCGCGCCGGTGGAGCCCTCCACCTTGAAGGCGGCGGGCGAGCTCATGGGACTGCCCGAGGGGTAGAAGCGCACGCCGTTGGCGGCCGCCATGGGGCCCGACAGCTCGTAGTTCAGCGTGATGGGGACAGACGCGGTGGGGTAGGTGCCTTTGTTCCAGTCGCCAGCGTAGGCGGGGTTGGTGCCCGAGCCGGTGATCACCGTGGTGTACGGGTACACGAAGCAGGGAGTGTTCTCGACGGTGGAGGAGGAGGGAGCCAGAGCCGCCACGAAGGCGTCAAAGTCCACGGCGTTCTCGCCAGAGGAGGGGAAGTGCAGCTCCACGGCCAGCACGTTGTTGCCCACGGTCACTTCAGAGGCAGGGCGGATCACAGCGTGGTACTCGTAGGCGTTGAAGGCACCGGAAGAGGTAGTGGCGGGGGTCACAGTACCGGCAGCCATGTGGTCACGGTAAATCTCCACACCGTTCACGTAGGCAATGATACCGTAGCGGTAGTTGAAGTCGTACTCGTAGGCGGCCATGTCCGCAATGCCCGTGAAGGTCTTGCGGAAGTACTGCGTGCCGCTCATGGCAGGAGCAGAGCCCATCGTGGCAGGCGTCCAGCTGCTGTCCCCAAAACCGACCGTATTCCAGTCGGAAGGGATGGAGGAAGTGGAGGCGAAGGTCTTCCACTCCTGCGTCTTCATGATGGGGTAGTAGAAGGACATGGGGATGTTCTCATCCTGATTCTCAATCATGAAGCCCTTGAAAACGACGTTTCCATAAGGGCCTTCAACACTCACCCAGGCACCGTTGGTCCAAGAATCACCCGAACCTCTGTAACTATCGTGCATGTTGAAGGTGTACTGGCTGTTGGTCGTAGCGTTAAGGCAGTACTCATCGGTACGCTGCTCGTTGGCAGCGAAAGGAGCACTGGTGATCATCACCTCCGTACCGCTCAGAAAGTTGTAGGACTCTTCGTAACCCCAGCCGTTGCACTTCTTCGTCACGGAAATGTGAACTTGGTTGGATTCGCAATCAAGCGAGATCGCCACAGAAACTAGGCGTAACACAGCAATGGGAGCACAAACGGATGAAAGCAAGAAGCAATAACCTCTTCATTGGTTTCTGCTTAAAGAAAAAGTAACTTCCTTGTTATGGTGTTCCATCTGCTCCCATTGTGACAAAGAAAAGCCTATTTTGGACGATTCGTCGCTTTTGATTGGCTGAGAGTGGCGCCCTTTTGGATAGAATGGAAACTAAGGAAGATTCAACTCAATCGCGATATAGTTGGTGCCAATTCATTACACGTCTTGCAGAAAGGTACATAACAGATGTGCACCGCCTCGATGCCACTCTAGACGCATTAGGAGCACTCTATTGTAAGAAGCACTTTATCCTTAGGATGCAACTAAACATTCAGCAGGGATATTTGGCAATACTGAGTTGAATAGCAGAGGATGATCGTCGGACATATTACGGCAGTGAGGGACCCGCAGAAGCGGTCCTCACCGTATGCTTTTTCAACAGCCACCTTGTGCAACCCCCCGTCTAACACAGCGATCTCTCCGTTCCTCTTTCACATATCATTCAATTCTCACGACTCATCCCAATCAGAGGAGCACGACACGCTACTCTATTGCAAACAACGATCATGATGCACTCTCCTTTCCAACAAACACACAACCCATTTAATATCCGACTCATTCGATGCGCATCTACAATCAACCCTCTCCACATCGCTTACTCCGCACATCCACCTTCCGCACATGCTGGAACGCGCAGGGAGCACACCACCGCATCACGATGGGCACATCTACCTTTCACTCACTTCCCCACACCCGACTCTCACAGCACACGCTCTGAACAGCCTGGAAGGAGTACCGAATGCTCTGCACGGAGTATAACCGCGGTAGCTCCTTCAGCACCAGCGCCGCGTCCTCGCTCCCGCAGCACGCCGCCACGCCGAACTGAAGCCGCTGGAGACAAGGCAGCTGTTGGAGGGAAATGACGGGCGCGTATAGGAAGCAGTAGTCGCCAAGAATCACCGTGCGCAACGCGGACAAATCTAGAGTCAAAAACGCACTCAACAACTACTCTCCAAGCGGAAGGAGGCATACGCGAAGCAGGAGGAGGCGGCGCCAACCGCGCCGATCGACAGGCGCTCCAGCCCCTCCAGGTCGTACAGCGCGAAGAAGGAATAGTCCGAGAAGGAGAAGGCGCCCACCGACACCTCCGCCAGTTGGCAGCAGCCGCTCAGACTGAAATGGCGAGATGCATCTCGTGCGCACCCGTTCGCCGCGCGGGTGAAGGAGTTGCGGCCTACAGACAGCATCTCTAGCTTCGGGAGGTCCTCGATCACCAACTCCTTCACGTGGGCGAAACAGCGATCGCCGATGGTGATGGAGACTAGACAGGGAATCGCCTTCAGGGATAAGCGAGTGAAGTCGGCCTCGTTGTACGCATCGGAAGGAATGGAAAGAGTAGTGATGGTATTGAATTCGGGGAGTAGTTTCTGCATCAGCGCATTGTCCCATCCCATCTCCACACCATACACCCAGTTCGCTTCAACGGGAGGGTTGCCATCGATAACGACGGTCCCATGTCCGTGACGAACACACCGCTGCTCATTCTCCAAAAACGCGTATCCTCCCCTATAGATCTCAGTGGGGTGATACTCAATCATTGTGTGGTCATCCAAAAAGTCTTGGAGCTTGATTTGCAGCGCATCATTCAAAAACAGCCCATAGTACAGGCGCCTCCCATTATTTGCATCGTATACAAAACCATGCCCATGTCGTTCCCGTTTCCTGTTAAATTCGCCGCTGTAAATCAAGTGCCCCGACAATGCGTCACGGATTCGAAGAATCAACCCATTCTTCTGATTTACCACACGGCGCTGGTCCTTACCGCTCATAAAGTTCTTCCATTCCTGCGAAAACAGCGCCCTCCCGCAATACACCGAAAAGTCCCCGATAACCTCATCATACAGTGTTTTCCACTCAAGCAGGAGAATACCTCGCTTGAATAACCGGTGGATGGATTCCCCATCCTCTCCCTCCCGAATGTCCATTCTCTCCAGTTCGTGGGGTTTCTCGTATAGAATCGTGCGAATCCCCTTTGCTTCTGCATGTGCAGCTTCTGTATAGCCGATTTGCAGAATAGCGTTGCGTATTTGGTCATTTGTTAGTGCTAGAAGATTTAGAATCGAATAACAACAACGAACGATTCATTTTCTTGGCTGTGACGACAATTGAATGAATCAAGCAAACAAACACCGAACAGCAAGGAACGATTCCCCAACACAAACTCGGAGATTCTCTGCAGCATCCGTTGCTTGAATGCCCTCGATTTCGTCTACGCCTCACCCCTCCCTCCAAACATGGACCCAAGAGCAGGGAAAGAGTCGAATTGCGCTAGACAGCACGTGATATGTATGTGAGAAGGAAATGATGATGCTTCCTCCCTTCATCATCGTGAAGTGAATCTCGTAGTCCAGTACGCGCAGCAGGGAAAGGAAATACACGCTTTCCTGCAGCGCGTTGAAGACATCGATGCGCTGATCCTCCTTCATGCTCACAAACTCGCTCAGCCACTCGCGCACCGTCTCTCCGTCGCTCAGACACACGTCTCTCTGAATGGCGCCCTTCATGGCAATCGGCGTTTCAATCACACAGCAGTACCCCTTGAAGCGCGCGGCGGGCACTACCACTCGAAACAGGCAGCAGAACCGCGAGAAGTAGCACGCCCTGTGGAAGCGTCGGTACTACCCTCAACAACAAACACAGCTCCCACGGCAATGAACGACTTCAACAACTCGACCACGCGCGCCTTCTCGCGCGCCGTCAGCGACACCACCTCGAACGGGTGGAGCGCCACATCGCCGCCCAGCCAGTAGGCGTCTAGGAAGGCGAGAACGCGCTGGGAGGGAATGCCGCACTGCTCGCGGTAATAGGCAAAGCAGGTGGGGCAGTAGGCCTTCACGCGGAAGACGAAGGAGGACTCGTTCCGCACCGTGGCGCCCTGCGCGCGGCAGTGGGACGACATCGTGATGAAGGAGGGGAAGGTGAAGTAGGCCACGCGACAGAAATCGGCGTCGGTTAGCGTCTGGATGCGTCCCTCGCAATCCTCTTTGTTATTGTGACTGTTCGACGATACGCACAAGGAATAGGAGACGCCCAGCCACAAGCCGTACTTCAGCAGCGACTGCGGGTTGGACGTGGGAACGGGGCAGTTGGGAACCGACGTTACGTTCGCAACTCCGTCGTTCTGAATGGTGGCTATGCTCTTCCTCCTGTCCTCGTACACGGACAGCAAGCGATGGTTCTAGGAGAGGAGTATTCAACAAAGAATACATAGGAGGACCGGATTCTCTTCATTTCCTCAAACTGGCTCAGCACCATCGTCAACAGGAACGCAAACGCGGAAAGCAGCATCTTCCATAGGGAGAATAGGATTTCACATAGGACCGACATTTCATTTTGAATACTAATGCAAAATCGAGGCCTTCAAACACGACATTGGGAGGGGAGAGGGGGTTTCATTTGCGCATAGATTTAATCTGTCGGTAATGCTTGGAGAGGGATGAAATGGAGTTTGTGGAGGATAAACAGGAGACGGATCGCCAAAACGGCATAAACCCTCTGTGGGCAGGAAATGAGCATTCCAACATGTCACAAACAGCATTCGTAAGAACAAACGAAAGTCGTTAACACAGCATACACTTAGGCAATCATCAGGCTCGCTTTCTTCCGATTGATAGCAGAATTAGTACAGCATGGATTGTATTGTTTCATAGGCATGACTTCTGTTAATCGGATAAGGCGAGTGAGACTAGTCTGAACCACACCCGTAATGACTGCTGTAAGCAGATCGTTCTGGTTTAGTGAAGAATCTGAATCACTTTGTATCTTCCCATCCTGAATACGTGCAGGAACAGATCCAGCTTCTCACACGCACTTTTCCCTTGAGAAGGATATTGCAACGCGATAACTGTCCTTTATCGCTCATAACGAGGATATGAGCGTGGGAAAGGGGATGATCATGCTCGGTGTCCCCTGTACGCACGGTCCATTTTGGCTGACCCGGAAGGGATGTACAAATAAGCAAGATTGCCTGCGCTATGTTGTAATGCATCCAAAGGAGGACATTGAAGAAACGATGCAGTTTTATTCCTACTTGCATTGGTGTGTTTGTTTCCATCCCTATGATTCATCATTTCAGTGATCAGGTGAAAGACGCCCACCTTCGGATATCCTCATGTAGCATTGATTGTAAGCCAAATCAGCGTTATTCGAGCTTCAAGGACGATTCAACACAATTCTCCACGACTTCGCGTAGATGAAGGGTTGATACCACCCGCCTTCAGATTACACACTCATATCACACATCATCCCTTCCCCTATCTCCGAAAGGAAGAAGATTCATAATGAAACTCCCTCTTCAGAGATAGAAAATGAATGAATATCCCTGTCTAAAAGCACGAGAAGGAAGAGAGAAGCAGCGGTACGATGGAGAAACGCGACTTGTCGTGGGGTGAGAATCACGGGCTCGAATCACCCGTTAGCTGTGCCGTAATTAAGGATAACTCGATCTTGATGGTTTCGTCCCATCACACTAAGGGAAAGTGGGTTCTGCCAAAAGGGGGGTGGGAATCGGACGAAACGGCCCTCGAAGCCGCAAAGCGAGAAACGTTTGAAGAAGCGGGTGTAATCAATACATTCCTATTATCATTTGTAGGTGGAAGGGGACATTGGCGAAAGCATCTCAACTGTAACATATCAAAACAAGCTCAAGAAGCCCGTCCTCTGGACGCTCTACCCGATGGAATGCACAAAGATCTATGACTGGTGGCCGGAGAGCGAGAATCGGAGTAGGAAGTGGGTGAAGGAAGAGGAGCTCGAGTCGCTCTTCATCGACCCCCTTTCCAAAGTCCATATTCCACACATCCTTGCGTACATGCATTCCCGTAGTTGCTTGTGTTTTCTACAAACAGGAGAGTACCATTCCTCTTCGTCATCTTTCCTCTACACGTGAGCGCAGTGGCACACATCCTACTCGCTTCCAGAACTCATCGTCATTATCTTCATCATTCACAGGAGGAGGTCGCTTCATGGGATCGGGGTGTTGTTGTGTAAAAGGAGTTTGTACCGAAGGAGTCGGCTGTTGTGTAAAAGGAGTTGGCACGGAAGGAATTGGCATGGCACTCCTCACCTCATTCTGCTGCGTGATGCTGTCGTGGATGCTCTCCGCGTTGTCGCTACACGTGCAGCCCGCTACAGACCCCTACGTGCTGTCCTCCGTGGATGTCATCAGCCAGAAGGAGAAAGCGACGCCGGCATGCTCGCAGCCTGGCTTCGGTTGGACGCGCAGGATGGAACCACCCTCGCCGAACTGACACTGGATGAGGGAGATGGCGATGACCTGCGCAAACTGAAGGACCGAAAGGAGCCCCTGTGATTAATTAGAATGAAAGGAACTACGGTTATGAAGAAACGCAGAGAGGTCGGCGCTTGGATGGTGAATTCGTCCATGTCGCCGGTATTCAGATTGCTAACCGTGCGCACCTCTCCCTCCTGTGGAATCGTTTCCACCGACACCGCGTTATTCAACACCTTCATCAGGATTTCATCACGCGTCTGCAGGTACTGAATTCCCTTCTGTAGCAACGCGGGACGGATCGATATTGTATTCATGGCAGTGCTCGCGTTGGAGCTCACCGACGAAGGATTCGCCTCAAAGAGACGAATGCGATAGACCTTTCGAATCTGATGATTGCACAGAATCTCAAAGGAGAGCGTGTACTCGATATCCACATGTTCAACCTACAGATCACTCACACCCATTCACATTCACTTTCATCGTGATATTCAAAATGTGCTTCACGTCCTTGAACACGGAGAGAATCGCTTTGGAGTTGATTCCATAGTTCACCGATTCGCTGTATCTAGCCCTTATCCCGTCGTCAGCACGAGTACGTATACTTGGAAAACGTCCCCTTGTCAAAGGAAATCTGGAGGAACGATTGCTGCGCAATTCCGGTCGCCTGGAGCGAAATTCCACTCTCCGTGCATTGGATCACAAAATCCCCATTGATCTACCCGTGAAAGAAAGGCAATGAAAAGACCCGCGCTAGACAATTCAGGGCGCTTGTCATGATCGGAATCATCGCTCCTTCTATCAGACACTCCATGATCCGCTCAAAACGATAGCAACAAGAGGCAACACAGAAACAGTATGCATTTCTCGTCGTTGCGATCGACAAACCAACCAACTGCCCTCTGGATCGTCATGCATTTTCCGCTGCAATGACCCTGTTCTTCATTTGTTTGATGAGTCACTGCCAAAGTGTATGTCGTCTAGCGTTCCGCCACTGTGCGGCGGGAGGGGGCTCTTGATTGTCATTATTCCTTTCAACTCAACTATGCGTCTTGTCATTAAGGAGAACTACGATTTTCTCTGCGAGTACGTTGCTAACTATGTGATCGACCGCATCAACAAGTTCAACCCCACTCCCGAGAGACCTTTTGTCCTGGGTTATCCTCCTCATTCCGGATGATTCGTAGGACTGCCCACTGGATCCTCTCCGATCGGCGTGTATAAGAGACTGGTGCAGGCGTACAAGGACAAGAAGATCTCCTTCAAGAACGTGGTGACCTTCAACATGGACGAGTACGTCAACCTCCCTGTGGACCACCCCCAGAGCTATCACTCCTTCATGTACAGATATCTTTTCCAGCACATTGATATCCCGTAAGGGTATGATGTCGGTCTCACGTCTAGTCCTCAGAATATTCATATTCTCAATGGAAACGCCCCTGATCTCCTCGTCGAGTGCGCCAACTACGAAGCCGAGATTAAGCGTTACGGAGGGATCGAACTCTTCCTCGGTGGTATTGGTCCTGACGGCCACATCGCCTTCAACGAGCCCGGCTCCTCTCTCAGCTCTCGTACCCGTGTGAAGACGCTGGTACGCTTTCCGCCCTCCATTCTTAGCGTAGGCGTACGACACTATTGTGGCAAACAGCCGTTTCTTCGACAACGACATCAACAAGGTGCCCAAGACGGCGCTGACCGTGGGTGTCGGCACTATCCTGGACGCTCGCGAGGTGATCATCATCATCAACGGCGCCCACAAGGCGTTCGCTCTGGCCAAGTGCGTGGAGGAGGGCGTGAACCACATGTGGACGGTTTCCAGCCTGCAGATGCACAAGAACGCCATGATCGTCTGCGACGACGACGCCACGCTGGAGCTCCGCGTGAAGACGGTGAAGTACTTCAAGGGATTGGAGGAGACGGCCAACGCCTTTGGTCCTGCGAAGCTGACCAACTAAGGGTCGTGTCTTTCTTTCTTCAACAAACACAGATACAGGATGATTTCACGGCTCGCCTCTACGCATGATCCACACGCCACGCTCCAACGAAGAACACCGTCTGCAGAGTGAATGACCTTGTTCAGGTCGCTGTTGTCCTTCAAGGAACGCCTCACCGCCGATGCCTACCTCCATTGTGGCGCATTCCAGCGTCTTAACTGAAGACGGGCAGAGAAAAGCGTTGTTCAGCGTGACTCCCGATGACTACGGATCACCACCTCACAGGAATCCCACAGACGGAGGAGCGACCGTGTTAGAAGTGGATGGTCTACGTCTTATCCTCATCCGACAGTCGTTACGGTACATACGGCGTGGGCACAACGGGGGCAGAAGACTGGTAGTAGTTCTTGTCGTAAGGATTATATGTCGATGTGTAGGTGCCCGCTCCCATCGTCGGTGTCGTAGTGGGGGGTTGAGCATAGGCAGCAGAAGGATTCAGCGTTTGGGGCAGGACGGGCGGATATGCCGTTCGAGCAGGAGCAGGGGGCTGTGCATAGCCATACGCCGATCCCTGTGCATACTGATATGGATACGCCGACATATTTGTGTTGAAACGTCTTTCTGGCGATCCTCCGCAAATACGCCCGATTTCTCAGCCCACCCTTCCCACTTCTTTTGATTCACGTGCCATCAGGAGTGTTTTGCTGCAGAAGCGACAGTTTGAAAAGGGAAGGGCTTTTAAACAGCCCGGAAGCAGGATGCGCGTCTTTCGCTCCTCCATCCAATGATGCCACAGGCGAGAGAAACAACCAACAAACAGTTCATTTCAACGAGGACTGAATCCATTGGATATGCGATGCGAGGTAGGGAGGAATGCCGCCCTTCGTTCGTTGGATTACCTACTCGTTACTCCCCCGTTTCGCACACACTCGATGGATCCGCTGCAGAATCGCGTACCTCTCCTGCTCCCCCCTCGGAAGCACGCGCATCAGTTCATCTCGACTCACCCGCTCGCGCCACGCCTCCTCCCGCGTCTGCAGCTCCGCACGCACCCGCTGCCTCAGCTCCGCCAACAGCCACTCCGCCTGCGCCGTGCGCGCAAAGCGGTAGATGAAGTCCGTCGCTGTGCCATCGCGAAACGGGTACTTCAGCCACTCCGGGTGCCGGTGCACCGCGTCCTCCACCAGCCACACGTCCACCTCGCCCAGCTGCTCCGACACCGTCGCGTACGGGTCTACGCCTCACCGCCCCCCACCGCCCCCACGTTTCGGAACCACGGCCTCCTCGTAGAGCGCTTCGAGACACTGTCGGAAGGGCGCCAGGAAGTTGCACGTGAAGGTCTGCAGCACGCCGTGCAGTAGCGTGTTCTTCACCGACCACGCGTCCGTCGTCGTCTCCACTACCCTTCACTCTCACCCCACTCGCTCACGATTCCCACGGAACAGGATCGCCTCCACGTCCGCCGTGAACCGCTCCAGGAACGCCTCCAGCTTCAGCGGCTCCTGCTCCACGTACCAGCAGCCCGCCACGCCGCCCACCAGACGCTTCAACGCGCCCACCGACGTGAACTCCACCACTCCTCCTGCTGCAGAGTCTGCGGGTGTGGTGAACGGCGAGTTGGCGTGATCGGCGAGTGACTGCTTGGTGGGTGATGCTGGCTCGGCAGACTCGGCAGGTGCCGTTGGCTCCATA
>OIWT01004635.1_pt1 | contig 10872 bp, 10 predicted proteins | sample 1587701 | NCBI WGS metagenome assembly OIWT01 (sample SAMEA3888904, study PRJEB22519) | human gut metagenome | biome: human gut; feature: human-associated habitat; material: faeces | place: Denmark | collected 2009 | reverse complement strand
CATCTGGATTATCTCTCTTAATTGCAACAGTTTTACCATTAATAAAACTGTTTAACTGTAAAGGAGTTCTTAAATTAATGATCTGATCGATAATTTGATTCATTTCAGTTTTAGTTAAAGGATAGTCTCCCAGTCTATTAATATTTCTATTGTTTTCAAATAGAATATTTGCCCAATTCTTTATTAAATCTTCTTCTGTGGGATTCTTTATAATTTCTGATTCCCATCCTTTTGTACATAGTACTTTGATTAGTGCTTTTTCAAAGTCTAATTCTTTATTAAATACCATTATTTAACACTCCTTTCTTAGTTATAATGTCTATTTCTAGTGATTTTACACGCTGATGAAGGGTGATAAGGTTGTCGAGCTGCTGAAAGAAAGCACCTATTTTTTGCTGTTCAGGATAAGTCGGTGTCAAAAATGTTTCCTGCAAAAAATCGTTTGCTACAAGGTTAGTCATCATCGTTGATGCCTTTGTGCTTCTCAAAAGTATGCCGCCCATAAGTTGTTCATTGTTGATAGCATACTTCCAAAACTGCAAATCATAAGGTTTCATTATAGGCTTGAATACATCAAAAACGTGTGAAACTATGCCGTTTCCAATAGTATTCTCAACAAAGCGACCGTGAGCATAGTTTTTGCTTTTATTTCCCTCAAAAGCAATATCGCCAAGCTCAAAAATATTATATGTGAGCAAGTATCTTTCATCCGTGATATATGAATCTGGTTTGAAGTACATATTGGCAACCGAAATAATGTCATATTTTCCGTAGGTCAAGTCATTCTTTCTACTTGCCTTTTCGTATAATTCAGACAACTTACGCTGTTCCCAAGTATTTGTAAAATCCGACAAGAAACGAGACACAAAATCAGCGGAATTACGCTGATGAAGGGTGATAAGGTTGTCTAAATTCGCAAAATAGTTTCCAATACATTTCTGTTCTGTAGAGTTTTTTGGCATATAAACATTAAATTTCGCAAATGTTGAAATCCAGTGACGCTCGTGACTTACAGGTTCATACCCAATGTTTTGCAATACATTATAAGCACAATGAATATCATCTTTTCCATTTACCAATGAGAGCAATTTCATCGCAGAACTCTTGACTTTAAAAGGAAAGTCAACATAATGAGATGATGTCGTAAAGTCATCAAAAATAACAACAGGGTTTCTATGGTTTGCATTTTTAATTCCAAAATCTTCATCCGTGTAACCTAAAACAAAACTTTGACCAGCTGTTAAAACCGGAATTTGAAATCTGTCATCATATTCTGTACTTTCAACTATATAGGCTTGTGGCTGTTCGTATTTGAATATATCACCGAGCTTACGCTGTTCCCAAGAATAATTAAAAACCTACTTGCACGGCAATTCTTTCGCAAGGATTAATAAATACGAAGCTCTGTACTTTTGTTTCAAATATCGTACTTATATTGAATTTTTCTGATTTTTGTGCTATACTAATGACACTTACACTTAAACCAAGAAAGAGGTGCAATAGAGATGGCAGTTAGTTACAAAAAACTATGGCATATCCTTATTGATAGGAATATGAAGAAAAAGGATTTAGAAGCTTTAGCCGGTATCAATCATTACACGATGAGTAAAATGAGCAGAGATGAAAATGTTACTACCGATGTGCTTGGTAAAGTATGTGCCGCACTTGATTGTAAGGTGGAGGATATTATTGATTTTCTTCCTGACGAAGAAAATTGAGTCCGTTTTATGGGACAGAGCATTTGATAAAATTATGATAACTATATAGATATAATCGGAGGAAGATTATGAACAAGCAACAGTTGGCAGCAAAGATTTGGGAATCCGCAAATAAAATGCGTTCCAAAATAGAAGCAAATGAGTATAAAGACTATATTTTAGGGTTTATATTTTATAAATTCTTATCTGAGAAGGAAGTAAAGTATCTTAAAGAAAATGATTGGACTGACGAGTATCTTCCTGATTTGACAGAGGAAGATTCGGAAACAGTCGAGAGTGTTCAAAAGAACTTGGGTTATTTTATCTCTTATGATAACCTGTTTTCCACTTGGCTCAGCAAAGGCAGAGATTTCAGCGTTCAAGATGTTCGTGACGCTCTTTCTGCTTTTAGCCGTTTGATTAACACAACCCACAAAAAAGTATTTGAGGGAGTATTTGATACCCTTCAAACAGGACTGTCAAAACTGGGCGACAGCTCTGCTTCTCAGTCCAAGGCTATCAGTGACCTTATTCATTTGATTAAAGATATTCCTATGGACGGCAAGCAGGATTACGATGTTCTTGGCTTTATCTATGAATATCTTATCAGTATGTTTGCGGCAAATGCCGGTAAAAAAGCCGGTGAGTTCTACACGCCCCACGAAGTATCGCTCCTTATGTCTGAAATCGTCGCAGACCACTTAAAAGACAGAAATGAAATAAAGATTTATGACCCGACAAGCGGTTCAGGCTCTTTGCTTATCAATATTGGTAAGAGCGTTGCTAAGTTTATTGATAATGAAAACAACATAAAATACTATGCTCAGGAATTGAAGCAGAATACATATAACCTCACCCGCATGAACTTGGTTATGCGTGGTATCCTGCCTGATAACATCGTTACACGCAACGGAGATACTTTGGAGGACGACTGGCCGTATTTCGATGAAAACGACCCGATTGGTACTTATGACCCGTTGTATGTTGACGCAGTGGTTTCAAATCCGCCTTATTCTCAGGCTTGGAATCCGACAGATAAAGAGACCGACCCTCGATATGCTCGTTTTGGACTTGCGCCAAAAGGAAAAGCTGATTACGCATTTTTATTGCACGACCTTTTCCACCTTAAGAGCGACGGTATTATGACTATTGTACTTCCTCACGGTGTTTTATTCAGAGGCGGTGAAGAAGGAGAAATTCGCAAAAACCTTATTGAACAGAACCACATTGACGCCATCATCGGATTGCCGGCGAATATATTCTTTGGAACCGGTATTCCTACGATTATTATGGTGTTAAAGCAGAAACGCTCGAACACAGATGTACTTATCGTTGACGCTTCAAAAGGATTTATTAAGGTTGGAAAGAACAATAAGCTCCGTGCTTCTGATATTAAGAGAATTGTTGATGTTGTAACGAAACGAGAAAGCGTACAAAAATTCTCAAAGGTTGTCAGCAGAGATGAAATCAGAAAGAATGAGTATAACCTGAATATTCCACGATATGTTGACTCGTCAGAAGCTGCCGAGTCTTGGGATATTTATGCTTCTATGTTCGGTGGACTTCCTCTTTCTGAGATAGATGAACTCAAAGAGTATTGGATTGCTTTCCCGGAACTTAGAAATGCTCTTTTTGAAAACACTTCTTCTGCTTATTGCAATTTGAGAGTAGAAAACATTAAGAAAGCAATTAAAGAACACTCCGATGTCTGCTCATTTGAGAATAAATATCGTGATGTATTCAGCGGCTTTGATGAGTATTTGTATGATGAACTTATTGAAAAGATGACCGCCTTGAATATTTCAAAGGCAGAAGCGACTCTTTCTGCCGATATATTTGAGCGATTAAAAGATATTCCGTTGGTTGATAAGTATGAAGCATATCAATTGCTTGATGACGATTGGACAAAAATCGCAGTTGATTTAGAAATAATTCAAACAGAAGGATTTGAAGCTACAAAAAGAGTTGACCCCAATATGGTCATCAAGAAAAAGGACGGAAAAGAGCAAGAAGTTCAGGAGGGCTGGGTAGGTCGTATTATTCCGTTTGATTTAATTCAGGATACGCTCCTTTCGGATGATAAGGCTGCATTAAAAGCAAAAGAAAATCGCTTGAGTGAAATTGCTTCAGAATATGAGGAATTGTTCGATTCCCTTACTGAGGAAGAAAAAGAAGGCGATTATGCAGGTGAGGACGGGTTCGTAAATGCCGAAATCAAAAAAGCATTGAAATCCGACAGTGTTGAGCCGGAAACAAAAGAAAAACTTCGTAAGGTGGATGCGCTGGCTAAAGAAGAAAAAGAGCTTAAGGCTGCGATAAAAAAAGACGCAGGACTTATTGAAGGCAAGACAAAAGAGACCATCGAAAGTCTATCCGATGAACAGGTTATTGACCTCTTAAAAGACAAATGGATTACTCCGCTTATCCAAAACCTTATGAAACTTCCGGATAGTATAGTAAATGAACTGGTATCAAAACTTGAAGCACTGACAAAGAAATATGAGACTACCTTTGCCGAGGTTGAAACACAAATTTCCGAAACAGAAAAGGTGCTTTCTGCGATGATTGATGACCTTGAAGGGAGCGAATTTGATAAGCTCGGACTGAGTGAGTTCAAAAAAATGCTGGGAGGTGTGCAAAATGACTGAAAAAAGCACAAAACCTCAGCTCAGGTTCGCAGGATTTGATGACACTTGGGAACAGCGTAAGTTATCCGACGTAGCTACAATGCACGCAAGAATTGGGTGGCAAAACTTACGAACTTCTGAGTTTTTGGATAGCGGAGACTATATGCTGATTACTGGAACGGACTTCAACGATGGAGCAGTCAATTATTCTACTTGTCACTTTGTAGAGAAAGAACGATATGAGCAGGATAAGCATATTCAAATAAAGAATGGAAGTATTCTTATTACAAAAGACGGAACTCTCGGAAAAGTGGCTTATGTTCAGGGTTTATCAATGCCTGCAACCCTAAATGCTGGAGTGTTTAATGTAGAAATTAAGGATGAGACAAAGGTAGATAATAAGTATCTTTTTCAATATCTCAAAGCCCCATTCTTAATGGATTATGTCGATAAAAAAGCGACTGGCGGAACGATAAAACACCTCAATCAAAACATACTTGTTGACTTCCCAGTTGTTATGCCCTCTAAAGCAGAACAAGAAGCCATAGGTGTATATTTCCAACAACTGGACAACCTTATCACCCTTCATCAGCGTGAGTTAGAAAAGCTGAAAAATCTCAAAAAAGCGTGCCTTGAAAAGATGTTTGTTTGAGTTAAATTGGCGAATTTTGAAAGTAAGGAGGAAATCTAAATGATTTTTAATAAAGAGTCGGATTTTGAAGAGGCTTTGATAAAAATTCTGTCCGAAAAAGGATGGGAAAAAGAAGTCCTTAAAAACTACTCTGAACAAGATTTGCTTCAAAACTGGGCAAACATTCTTTTTGAGAACAATAGAGATATTGACCGTTTGAATGATTACCCATTGACAGACGGCGAAATGCAGCAGATTTTGGAGCAAATAAAGAATTTAAGGACACCGCTAAAACTAAATGGCTTTATCAACGGCAAAAGTGTGTCCGTAATAAGGGACAATCCTGATGATAAACTTCATTTTGGAAAAGAAGTAAGTTTGAAAATATATGACCGCCGTGAAATCGCTGCCGGTCAGAGCCGTTATCAAATTGTTCAGCAGCCAAAGTTTCCAACAAAATCAAAAATCCTCAATGACCGTCGTGGAGATTTGATGTTGTTAATCAATGGTATGCCTGTTATCCATATCGAATTAAAGAAAAGCGGAGTGCCGGTAAGTCAAGCATATCATCAAATAGAAAAATACTCAGGAGAAGGGATTTTCAGCGGCTTATTCTCACTGGTGCAAATTTTTGTGGCAATGGAGCCGAATGAGACCGTATATTTTGCAAATCCCGGTCCGGACGGCAAATTTAACCCGGATTACTATTTTCACTGGGCAGATTACAATAACGAACCGATAAATGAGTGGGATAAGGTGGCTTCAACACTGCTTTCTATTCCTATGGCTCATCAGTTAATCGGCTTCTATACTGTTGCTGATGATTCTGATGGCGTTCTCAAGGTTATGCGTAGCTATCAGTATTTTGCGGCAAGTGCTATTTCCGATAAGGTTTCTAAGACGAAGTGGGAAGCCGGCAATCAGCTTGGCGGTTATGTATGGCATACTACAGGTTCGGGCAAAACAATGACCAGTTTTAAGTCTGCTCAGTTAATCGCCAGCTCCAAAGATGCCGATAAAGTAATCTTTTTGATGGATAGGATTGAGCTTGGAACACAGTCCCTTAAAGAATATCGTGGGTTTGCCGGTGAAAACGAGTCTGTTCAGGCGACAGAAAATACAGGGGTGCTAATAACAAAACTAAAAAGCACCGACCCTGCCGATACGCTTATTGTTACATCTATTCAGAAGATGAGCAATATCAAAGATGAAGCAGGCGGACTGAAAGCAAGTGACATCGAGTACATAAACGGAAAGCGAATTGTATTTATCGTTGATGAAGCTCATCGCTCTACCTTTGGGGATATGTTAATCACAATAAAGACTACCTTCCCAAAAGCAATTTTCTTTGGTTTTACAGGCACACCAATTCAAGATGAAAACCAAAAGAAAAAGAATACAACTACGACAGTGTTCGGAAATGAACTTCACAGATACAGTATCGCAGACGGTATCCGTGATAAAAATGTACTTGGCTTTGACCCATATAAGGTGTTGACTTTCAAGGATAAAGATGTGCGAAAGGTCGTCGCATTGGAAAAGGCAAAAGCACAAACTGAAGAAGAAGCGATTTCTGACCCAATAAAAAGCAAGGTGTACTATAAGTATATGGATGCCGGTCAGATTGGAATGGTAGGACATTTTGACAGCAAAGGAGACTATATCAAGGGTATTGAAGATTATATTCCTAATGTTCAATATCTAACCGAAGAACATACCACTACCGTTGTAAAGGATATATTGGAAAACTGGGTCACTTTGAGCCATAACAGTAAGTTCCACGCTATTTTCGCTACAAGCAGCATACCGGAAGCCATCAATTACTATCGTATGATAAAGGAAATGAAACCTGAATTGAAGGTTGCCGCTTTGTTTGACCCGAACATCGACAACGGTGGCGGTGTTGCATTTAAGGAAGCCGGTCTTGTTGAGATAATAGAGGACTATAACGAAAGATATGGTCAGGACTTTACCATTCCGACATTCGCTAAGATGAAAAAGGACATTGCTGCTCGATTGGCACATAAGAAACCTTATGAAAGAATAGCGAATGAGCCGGAAAAACAAATTGACCTACTCATTGTTGTTGACCAAATGCTTACCGGATTTGACTCCAAGTGGATTAACACACTGTATATGGATAAGGTGCTGTTGTATGAGAACATTATTCAGGCGTTTTCTCGCACAAACAGATTGTTCGGGCCTGATAAGCCTTTTGGAACAATCCGTTATTATAGAAAACCCCATACAATGGAGCGGAATATAAATGCTGCTGTTAAACTGTATTCGGGAGACAAGCCGTTAGGTCTATTCGTTCAACATCTTGCTGAAAATCTTAAGATGATGAATGAATTGTATGAAGATATATTCGAGCTGTTTTCCAATGCAGGCATAGAAAATTTTGAAAAGCTGCCATCCGATATTTCTGTATGCAGGAAGTTCGCAAAAGACTTCAAGGAGCTTAACTCCTACTTAGAAGCCGCAAAAATTCAAGGTTTCAAATGGGAAGTTACAAGTTATACAGATGACAATACCGGAGAAAACATTGAGATGGCTTTCGATGAAAAGACATACTTGGTGTTGGTTCTGAGATATAAAGAGCTATCCGGTGGTGGCGGTGGAGGAACTGGTGATGATGTTCCTTATGACCTTGTCGGATATATCACAGAAATAGATACCGGATTGATTGATGCCGACTATATGAACTCTCGTTTTGAGAAATATCTGAAATTATTAAATCTTGAAGGAGCTTCCGCAGAAGCAGTTGAACAGGCTGAAACAGAACTTCACAAGACTTTCGCTACACTTTCTCAGGAAGAACAAAAGTATGCAAATATATTCCTCCACGATATTCAAAGAGGAGATGTTGCAATAACCGAGGGTAAAACGCTTCGAGATTATATAACAGAGTATTTATCGAAAGCTAAAGACGACCAAATTCACCGAGTTGCCGTTGCTTTGGGAGTAGATGAAGTAAAACTACGTACTATTATGAGTTTGCGTTTGAATTCAACCAATATAAATGAGTTCGGGCGTTATGATGATTTGAAAAAAACGGTAAATAAGGCGAAAGCAAAAGAATACTTTGAAAAGATAGAGGGAACAAAGATTATACCACCCAAAGTCAATGTCAAAGTTGACAATTTGCTTCGTGAGTTCATTCTCGGCGGTGGATTTGAAATTGAAATGCCGGAATAAAATGGATAAAGAGCAAAACTTTGAAGGAGTCAGGGGGTTTTCCCTTGGCTCCTTTGCTGTTTCTTGGGAACAGCGTAAGTTGGGAGAAGTAGGAGAAACTTATACAGGATTGTCAGGAAAATCAAAAGACGACTTCGGACACGGCAGTGGAAAATTCATTACTTATATGAATGTTTTTTCTAATCCTGTAGCTTCACCAAATATGACAGAAGCAATTGAAATTGATGATAGTCAAAACAAGGTTCGATTTGGTGATGTGCTTTTCACCACTTCTTCTGAAACACCTGACGAAGTGGGAATGTCATCCGTATGGCTTGAAAATGCCGAAAATACTTACTTAAACAGCTTTTGTTTTGGGTACAGACCTACGGCTGAATTTAATCCGTACTACCTCGCTTATATGTTGCGTTCTTCATCTATGCGAAAGAAGATAACATTTTTAGCACAAGGTATTTCAAGATACAACATTTCTAAAAATAAAATGATGGATATTGAAATGCCGATACCTTCAATAGATGAACAAAAGCAAATTGGTGAGTATTTTGCCAACCTCGACAACCTTATCACCCTTCATCAGTGTGAGTACATATTTGAAAAATAAAAAATGAGGTGCGATTGCACCTCAACTACATAGCTTATTATCTTGAACCATCAGGGCGATGGTAGCAATGACCTTTTCTACCGGAGGTTCTTTTCCGTCCGGGGCTATCTGCTTCCAAAATGCCTGTGCCGTAGGGTCAGGGCTTTGCATTGCTGCTCTGATAGCAATTCTCATTTCATTTCTTACTTCCTGTTCGCTTGTTCCGTGTGCTTTTGCAACTTCCTTAATTATGTTCTTCAATATACTTCCTCCTATGTCTTGTGGTGATTGTCTATCACTAACAGTTATAGTTATACCACAACCGATTTGTCGAAGTCCCGCAATACTTGTCGAAAGTATAATTTTTTTCTCATCAAAAAAAGAAAGCCCGCTGATTAAGGCGAACTTTCGTGATTTATGGTGCGATTTGCTTTGAGTGTTTTAATAGGGTATCAATAACCTCATATATCTTGCTTCTATCTTCAGGAGCAAGCTTGGCAAGTTTTTCATTCAGTATGGAGTTTTTGACGGTATATCCCGTTTCCAAAACATCAGTAAGAACCATATCCGACGATACTTCCAAAGCGTTTAGTATCTTAATAAAGGTTTCAAGTGATGGAATTTTCTCTCCACGCTCGACCATACCGATATAATTTGTTGTTAGTCCGGCTTTCTCAGCTAAATCCTCCTGACGGAACTTTTTCATAAGACGATACTTTCTGATATTCTTGCCGATTGTATCAAGCTGCATCACATCACCCCCTTTGGTGTATATCTATAACTATTAGTATAGATTATGCTGAAAGCGATATACACCAACCTCACGGAAGATAAAACAACTATTAGTGATGATTTTCAAAGAATTTTGTGTTATACTGTCTTATGTCAGGAGTGATTTACAATGGCTTTGGAAACAACAGCTACCTTTATAGGTCATAATGAATGTTTTGGATTATCCGCAGAAAAGCTCAAAAACACAATAAGAGAGCTTATCAAAAAAGGCGTGACAGATTTTCTGAGCGGAGGGCAAGGCGGCTTTGACAGGTTATGCGGTCGCTGCGTCTATGAACTCAAAAAGGAGTTTCCGCACATCAATAACTATCTCGTTATTCCTTATCTCTCTTTCAATGTTTATGATAAAGAGCTTTTCGATTCGATAATATATCCCGACGGATTTGAAAAATACAATTTCAAATCTGCCATTCCCGCAAGAAACAGATATATGGTGGATAATTCCGGATATGCAATCTGTTTCGTGACTCATTCTTGGGGCGGTGCTGCCAAGACCTATGAGAGAGCCAAGAAGAAAAAACTCCAAATAATCAACTTAGGAGCAAAAGAGGATGGGGAATGAAAGAGTGATTTTCAGCAATAGGTTTGACCGACCTACGCTTGAACAAATTGAAGAAGAAATGAAAAACAAGAATTATGACGATAACGAAAACTTGATGTCATCGGAAGAATTTCTTGAGTTTATGAAACAGAACAGAAGGACTGTACCCAATGAAAAGCGTATAGCAAATAAAGATAAATTTATCTGGGCTGTCCGTGAGTTATCGGAAACCTATGAAATTGACGCTGATTTGAAAGAGGACGATGACGGATATACCGCATTTCTCTATATGAACTATGCTTCATATAATGGATATATAAAGAAACTGCTGGGACTTATTTTTATCCTGTCCGACGACTTTTCTATGTTCAAAGCAAAAGATAATGACAGCGATTTGTTGATGTGTTTTACTTATCACACGCACAATGTCTATCTGAAAGATAGAGAAATAACTGATTTTGAATAATGTACTTGATGGCTACTCAAACGAGCAGCCATCTTTTTTTAATATGCCGGAATACCGTATCCGTAGATAACTGAGCTACCAACCGTGTATGTTTTGGTTCTGCAAGTGTCGCCTGAGTTGCCCTCAACGGTATAGACTGTACCGTTCTCGCATTTCTGAACGATACCGGTGTGGTCTGTCACACCGTCGCCCTCCCAGTCAAAGAAGATGATTGTACCGGGCGAAGGCTCATACGAGCCGTCTGCCCATTGTCCTCGGTCTCTGAACCATTGAACGCCGTTTACGCAACCGGCATACTTCGGAATAATACCGGCGTCGATATATCCGCACTCGTTGGCAC
>OIWT01004633.1_pt1 | contig 10876 bp, 12 predicted proteins | sample 1587701 | NCBI WGS metagenome assembly OIWT01 (sample SAMEA3888904, study PRJEB22519) | human gut metagenome | biome: human gut; feature: human-associated habitat; material: faeces | place: Denmark | collected 2009 | reverse complement strand
CTCAGCTGGTAGAGCACAACACTTTTAATGTTGGGGTCTTGGGTTCGAGCCCCAAACGGATCACCACCAAAGAGGACTTTCTTTCGGGAAAGTCCTCTTTTCGTTTGTGCCATCTCCAAAATCCGCTGACCCTGTTTGTCACATCATTCGACAACTGAAATATGTTAAAATCAGACATAATCAGTCAGAAAAATGATATACGATCAGCAGACCCTTTATTCCTGCCTTTTATATTGTGGGCTTACAATACTATTTACGTTTGGAGTTGTTTTTATGGTATATTTTTCCTTTTTGTGTATCAAAATTTTGCTGAAGCCATCTGTAATATAGAAAAATTCAGTAACTTTGTTTTTGCAACCCTAGTGATTGTTGTTTGTAAATTATTGGCGTTTAATATATTAAAAACCACGATATTTCCTCTAATCATTAAATTATCAGTTACTTATATTTTGTTGAATTCACTTTAAATTGAATCTAATATGGCAGGAGTAAAATACCAATATTCATTAGATGAAAATGGCGAACTTATAAACATTAATAGCTTAGCAAGTGAATCTCGTAGGCTACATACATATAGATGCATAGGTTGTGGTAATATTTTGCTTCCAAGGGCTATAGGCAGTGTTAAACGCCGCCCTCATTTTTACCACAAAGAGCAGATAGACTGTTCTGGTGAGACTTATTTGCATAAATTAGGAAAGAAACTTATAAAAGAACGTTTTTATGGTTCTGAACATTTTAATATATCTTACCCTGTAACTATTGCTTGTGATAACTCTGCTTGTGCGTTTAGACATGAATGCTGTAAAGTAGGCAATCAGCAACATGAAGTTGATTTGAAAGAAAACTATGATATCTGTCAGGAAGAGGTCTCTATTAACGGCTTTGTCGCTGATCTGCTTTTATCAAGCAGCAAGAATCCCAATATTCCTCCAATACTGATAGAAATATGTGTATCTCATGCTTGTGAAAAAGAAAAAAGAAATTCAGGATTAAGAATCATCGAAATAAAGATAAAAGACGAAAAGGATCTGGATAATATTTTTTCGAATGGGATGTTAAAGGAAATCGTGCCGTCTTGGAATGTGAAATTTTCTAATGTTGAATTTATCTCATTTAAGAGAAAATTCAAGAAGAAAATGACTGTGCCAATAACAAGGTATATTTACGCCTCACAGGGTATTGCAGAAGGGTATTTAATGCAAATAAATTGTTCTGATGCAAATTATCGTATGAGGAAGAATTCTTTGCTTGAATTAAATGTGTTTAGTAATTCTTGTTGTCGTCCTGAGTTGATAAGTGTTTTACACTGGCTATATAAGTATAAAGGTTTTCGTCGCTGCAACATTTGCAAATTCTATTATGCGACAAATTTTGAGGAATCCCCTATTTGTAGGCTAAGTAAGAAATATGGTAAGCCCAAATACCCGAATCCGAATTTTGCAGAGCAATGTAGTAGTTTTGGCGTAGATAATAGTAGAATGTTATTAAACGACGAGTTTTATGTTTATGAAGTTCCTTCAATATACATGAATGAAAAGGATGAGTACAAGGTAATTATTGCAGGAAGTAGCGATTTTCATGATAAGAAAACTTTTAAGGAAAAAGTGGATTGCTATTTGTCTGAAAAAATAAAGACTCATAATGTTGTCATACTTGCAGGGACTTCTAGGTTTACAAGAGAACTGATATTGGAATATGCAGAAGAAAAGCACATTCAAGTAGAACAACATAATGCTAAATGGGGGAAATATAGGGAAAGCGGTGTAATGGGTCATTTGGATGAAATGATAAATGAGTCAGATGCTGTAATTGCTTTTTGGGATAGAAAAGGAACAATAACGGGTGAACTAATAAGTAAGGCACGATTAAAGGGTCTTCAATGTAAAATAATAGAATATTAAAAGGAAAAATACTCCTTCAAATGGGCTTCATCCGTGCTTTTGTGAAAGTCTTATCTAATGTTCGTTATCTTCTACCTGCCGCAGGCGGATTCACTCCCATTTTCTTGCCTAAGCCAAGAACTTCTGCTAATCCAAGTTTTGACACTTCTCCTCATTAAAATAATTGTCATTTTAGGAAGAAACAAAGAAACTCCATGATTTGTTGAAGTTTACATGTCAGAAAATGTGTTGATAATTATATTTTGTGTAAATTTGCGTACTGTAAATGTATCATCTTTAACTTAAATACTAAAGACAATGAATAACAAAACAAAATTTATCTTAACCTATGTGGCTGGCATAGTTACCGGTGTTGTATTGACGTTTATGGTGGGATTTTTGGTAACAAAGTTACAAGCAAGGTCTTCGTCAGATGAAATAGTTATGTTTGATAAGCCTCGTGGTGTTGTGCCTGGCGATATGTTTGAGGTTATGCAGGTTATGCCTGATGGTAGCGCATTAGCTACCGGTTGTAGTATTCTGAGTGATAATTATGGAACAATAGTTCTCTTCATAGGTGATGAAAGTACATCTTATTATGACAACCAAAAGATATATGTGCCTGACGGGAAAGTTTTAAAGCAAGTAGGAACATACAGCTATATGGCGCGTAATGAAATGTACAAAACGGTGCCAATTGTGAAAATAATGGCAAAGTGAATGGAATAGGGCATACTGTCAGATAAGGGAAAATCTTGTTTTGCAAAAGTTAAAAAGGGGATTATTGTGAAGGATTATGTTTTTTTCTGTGTACCTTTGCAAATGAAACATCAAGAGCAGTTAAGTCTGCACCAACCGAGCCGACAGCTACGGTGGTCAAGTTACGATGTGGAAACTAAGTTTAATTTCAAAAAATGTCATTATGAACAATTCTCTTTACGATGATTTTGCTGTACGTTTTGCAGCAAGTTCCCTAAATTCTTTGGTTGAAAGTTTCAATCGTCAGGTTGGAAGCCGTGGCTTCACTTCAGCTCGTGCTGCCTTTGACAACGCACTTATGGATGAGCTGATAAGGCGAGGTATAGATGTGTCTGCTGTGTTTGACGGTACGGTCATTTCCTTTTCGCATAAAGTGTTGCTGGATAATAATGGATTGGTAGTTTGCGATTGATGTGAATTCGGCGAAATTTGACTAAAAAAGTTTTTTCAAAAAAATCCATCATTCTACATTTTAGTGCTGGTTTTTCCGCCGTAATGCGTTGTGACTTAGTGTTATACGGTGGATGTAGATGCAATGTAGATGAGATGTAGATGCAATGTAGATGGGGTGCGGATGGCATGAAGTGGATCAATCTGCACCCTTTTTTATGATTTTTGCTGGCAGATAGGAGGTCGAGCGTCTCGCTCGACAACACTAAGCAAGCCGCCATTCATACGCTTGCCTCCATCACTTGCGCCGCAAAAAATATGAATTCAGGATTGTTTGTGTGGTGTTGTCGAGCGGGGACGCTCGACCTCCTATAGTAACCCATTGATTTTCAGTGTTATCAAGCATCCCCCAAAAAGAAGGCTTGTTTAGGTTGCAAACAAGGCTTCTTTGCACTCCAAACAAGGCTTGTTTACAACTCAAACAAGACTTCTTTACAAATCAGGCTGTGCGTAAGTGCGAAACGAAGTGCCGCCGGCCTCTCTCCACCGACATTTACGCTACGTTTAAAAGCACTCTTTATATGTCCCTTTTTGCGATACAGACATGGCATAAACCCACTCATTTACACTGATTAACAAATTTTATCGGGAGGCTACGCAAGTTATACGGAAAATAGCAGTAACTTTGCACCCCGAAGTAAAGAACTGAACAAAAAAAACAACAATTCAGAAAATCTGCGCTGCGTTCAAATCCACACTGCGCTCCTATTGGGTATATATAAATTACGGAGATAACATTTATTTTTACAACAATAGTTTTCATTTTTATGGTATCAAAAACGATTTCTAAGGCATTCATCGCCTTGGTAGCCATTTTTATGGTATTACCCGTTGCCGCAAATACAACGGGGGGGGGGTAGAAACAAAGACTGAGAAGCCGGTCTATCAGGACGCCGACACTTCCAAACCAAACTACCTCAAAAACCGCAGAGCACTCGTCGGACCGGGATGCACCGTCAATAGTCTTTTCGACGGTGTAAGTCTGGTAGCCGGAACGAAGGACCTCCAGTGCCTGTGCAACGAAAATCTGGACGACTATGCCACCCTGCCCGGCCTCGCGGAGGTAGTTGCCGGCGCAAGTCCTATCATCAGCATCAAGGACAACCAACACTATTACGCTGCCGATATGGAGGCAGGATTCTCCATCTGCGCCGCTTCCGACGCCAAGATTCTTTCGCTCGACCTTGCCAAATTCTACAAGATTCAGTTCCTTTGCGACGGTGAAAAGGTCGACGAACCGCAGTCAATCACACAAGGACAGAGTGTTACCGGACTCGGACTGTCGCTGCTGACAATTCCGGGCGACAGTTTGGTAACAAAGTCGTTCGTAGCAAAAGCTCCCGGCAAATTCAATGAAGTAAAGCTCGTACAGTGTGGTGTTGATGCCACAGTGCTCTCTCTGATTAAGATAAAGTACGCATTCGTGGGCAAGGCCCGTGAGTACACCATTACAAGAAACAAAGAAAACGGTATTGGGGTGTATGCCAAAGAACAGGGAAGAGGGGCGTTTACATTGGAGGCACATGGCGAGAAACCTACTCATACTGCCCTTGAAGTATCACGCAAAGATTTAATTGATGAAAACCTTACAAATTCCTTTACTGTAAGTGCCGTGCTAAAGGTTGGCTCTTCACTGCCCGTCACTGTTGTCGCCAGACCTTCTGACGGCAAGGAAGCATTCCCTGCCGGAACAGAAGTGGGATTCAAATATAACAGCACGACAGTGCTCAATCTCGGAGTAGGAGACGGAGCCTGGATTACCCTTTACAACAAGGAAAACAAGGAAATAGGTTCGTACCCAATCTCAACGACAGTATTGGGACTTAGCGTATTGAAAGTCGACAAGAACGGCGAAATGGTGATGAGAGCCCCGGCAGACTTCTCTGCTGCGAAGCTCGTATTCCCCGGTGTTATTGATTTAAAATTAGGTGCCGACGTCGTGAACTACGCCTTCGTGCGCATGGCAGCCGAACCCGCATCCCACCATTGCCAGATGGATGTTCCGTCACGCTATGACATAGGCGCACACCAGAAGGAATTCACCCTGCAGCACAACCCGAAGGTGGATGTGACATGGAGTATCGTGTCACAGCCCGAAGGTTCGGACATCACGCTTGACACCACAACAGGACTGGTGAGCAACATAAGCGTGCCAGGCGACTATACATTCAAGGCTTTGGCAGCCGACGGGAAATGCTCGGAAACGACAACCGTACACTACGCCAAAACCTACAAGCACGAAGACCAAGGCGTGACACTTCTCGTGAACAACGAGAAGGAGACCAAGTATCAGTTGAGCGACAAGTTCGGTGGCGGTCTGCTGCAAATTCTCAGCACAGACATAAAGAACCGCAACGCTATCCTTACATCATCACTCTCCGACTTCACCTACCGCATCCCGAACCTCGAGCTTGCCACAAACACAGGCATCGTGGGCGTGAAGTCTGTCGATGGCTCATGCCTCGCCAAGGACATCAAGAACGCACGCAAGGTGGGATTCGTCGTGTCGTCGAAGGCAACAGGACTCGTTGCCGATGTGCTCAAACTCTACAACATACAGCTTTTCAATAAGGGCGAAAAGGTGTACGAAGAAGCCACCACACACTGGGGAGCCATCTCGGCAGGACTCATAGGCAAGGAGGAGACCAACAAGATGTGTCTCAGCATCGACGTGCCGGCAGAACAGGAGTTCGATGAAGTAGTGCTCTTCAACACCGGCGTGCTGAAGGCCGACCTCGCACAGCTCAATATCTACTACGCATACGTAAGCGATGCCACAAAGGACAACGCCATCAGCAACCCGCTCTACGGCGCACAGTCAATATCCACAGAAAACACCCAGGCATCCATCGACCTCGAACACACAAAGATGTTCGCCGTAGCAAATGTGGGCAACGGTTACGACCGCATCGGCAACTTGATTGACGGCGACCCGGAGACAAGTTTCGTCCTGCCGTTAGGTGCAAACATCGGCGGAGCCACTGTCGCCGTGAACATAGGCAAGACCGTTAACCCCGGACAGCAGCTGGTAATGACAACCAACAATGTGGCACTCGGCCTGGGCGTGAAACTCGGCGACGGACTTAAAGTGACCACTTATCTCAATGGCGAGGAAATGGAATCGCTGTCGAACTGGCAGGTTCTCAACGCATCGGTGATAAGCACCAGCGGCAAGGCAAGCGTAAGCGCAAGGGCAGCAGGTGCCGACGGCAAGGGATTCCTGGTGCTCACACCCACCAAACCGTTCAACAACATGCGCATAATGCAGGTGGATGTGGCGTCGGCACTCAGCAATATTGAAATCTACGACCTCGCCCTGCGCAGCAACATCAGCGAGGAAGGAAGCGTAAGCTTAGGTCAGGACCTCGTGCTCGACGAGAACTTCAAGCTCACAGAGAAAGAGACTTTCAACGGCGCACGACTCGTATTCAACCGTACATTCAACACCGGCAAGTGGAATTCGCTCATTCTCCCCGTAAACATGAGCAAGGCACAGATGGAAGAAGCATTCGGCAATGGCACCGAACTCTCTGAATTCGACCGTGTGGAAGACAACTGGATCTACTTCAAGCCGGTCACAACAGAGACCGACGGCGTACTCCTCCAGAAGAACAAACCTTACATCATCAAACCGACAAAGGAACCTTTGGCTAACTGTGAATACACCGCAGGCGGCGAGACAAAGACCCTTGAAGGCAAGATATACCTCGCAAACGGCATCAGCTACGCCGACGAGACAGGCAATCTGAAACACTCCGACAACGGAAACAGCAACATAATGGTGAGCTACGGAAGCTACGACAAACCGACAGCAGTGCCAAGTCACTCGTATATGCTGAACGGAGGCAAACTGATTCACACCGCCAAAGTGCACAACGTGAAGGCTTACCGCACATGGCTTGAGGAGACAACTCCGTCGGACAAGAGCCTGCAGATGGCGTTCAGAGACGCTGACGGCGACAACAACGCTACCGGCATCACCGTCATCGAAGAGCAGGCCGACGGCACAACCGACTGCATCTACAGCATCAGCGGCATGCGCATCAACGGCAACAATGCCGGCAAACTGCCCAAAGGCGTGTATATCGTGAACAACAGAAAGATGATTGTAAAGTAAAAGAACAAACGAATTTATGAAAAAGAAAGAATATATATCCCCGGCAATCAGCGTCATCGAGGTCGCTCCCGCAACAATGATTGCCACAAGCATGCAGTGGACTCCCACAGGAGATGAAAAAGACGGCTGCGGCATCATCGAAGAAGACGAAAATCATCCATACGACGACGACAGCTTCTAACATAACAAAAGAGCATCACGGACACCGTGATGCTCTTTTTTATTGCTGTAAGGCAAAGGAAGCCAAGCGTTCCCTCGCCGGATATGTCTCTTTTGTCGTGCTTACGCCTGCCTCAGTTTTCAGGCGCGGAACCATTGTCACGAAGCCATTTCTGGCAATGCCACGACTCTATACTCCTTCTGTCTGCCGAGAAGTTTATTCCCACCTTATATATATTCCTGCCGTCCTCGGCAAAGGCAGCGGCATAGTCCTTCCTGTCTATCTGCTTCATTGCGACAGAGGCATGCTGTCCGTATTTCAGTTCCAGCACATAGATGCTTGTCTTTGTGAAGAGCACCATGTCCATACGACCGTTTGCCGTGGGCACTTCCGCACGGACATCAGCACCCACCATCAGCAGGCAAGTGTAGAGGACGGCTTGGTAATGACGCTCGTTGTTATTGATTAAGGTGTATGGAAACTTCCTGTAGAAGGTCTGCAGATGGGAGATGAAGGCATCCATGTCGTCATGCTCGACAAGGCAATCATAGTAAGCCGCATACAGGGCATCCTTGTCTCCCATGTTGTCGGGTGCGTAATAGCGGAACAGGCAACTTGAGAATCCTTGCTTAACCTCCGAATTCGGGAAGCCGAGTTTGAAGATTTTGCTTCGGTGATTATATCCCTTGATGGTGAGATAGCCGCTTTGATAGAGCACCGGCACGGGGTCGGTGATACTCTCCGTAGGGGTGTCGAAGCGGTCGGCAGTGGCTGTTATGTCATCCAAGTCGAGCATATCCAGATGCTTCTCCTGCAAGAGTTCCACAAGGAACGTGGGCGTCCCGGTGGAGAACCAGTAGTCGCCGAAATCATTGCAGTCCAAAGTGCTGAAGAGACTGTACGGATTGTATATGTCCTCCCCGTTCCCGCTGAAATGATAACCGTCGTAATGATGCTTCAATTCTGCCAATGCCTCTTCGTATGTCATCTCGTTGTTCGCTGCCAGGTCACGGATGTCGTCCTTGAGTATGCTCTGCAACTCGTTCTCGCTCACACCGCAAATGGCACTATACTTGTCCATCATGCTGATGTTTGTGATGTTGTTCAGCTCACTGAATATGCTCAGTTGGCTGAACTTCGAAATGCCTGTCAGGAACACAAAGCGCAGGAATTTCTCTTCACCCTTCAACGGACTGATGAAGTTGCGCATTATATTCCGGATCTGTCCTTGCAGTTCCTTGTCTTTCATCGAGTCGTGCATGGGTGCGTCATATTCGTCAATCAGCACCACAACTCCCTTGCCTGTCTGTGCGTATGCCGCTTCGATGATGTTCTGAAGGCGCACATTATACGCCATCGCATATTCCACGCCAAGCGAATACTTCGACTCGTAGCCCGCCAACAGACTGTTGAGTGTGGCGTGCAGGGATGCCAGATCATAGAATTTGCCCTTGCTTATGTCAAGATGAATGACGGGGTGCTCGCTCCATTCATGCTCCAGCCGCTCAATGGCCAGTCCTCCGAACAGTTCCTTCCTACCTTCGAAATACGCCTGAAGCGTAGTGACAAGAAGCGACTTCCCAAACCGTCTTGGACGGCTCAGAAAGCAGTATTTGTTCTCATTAACCAGTTCGTATGCCAGCGCCGTCTTATCGACATACACATACTGCCCCTTAATGAGGTTTTCGAAGGTCTGTATTCCAAGAGGATACTTTCTGCTCTTCATAAACTCTTTTGTTTTATAATCCAACGGTGTAAAGATAAAACAAATTACTGATATGACAAAATATTTTCGCCATTTGCTGTTTTCCGACGTGCATAAACAAAAAAACGACTAAGCGTTGAAACCAACTCTTAGTCGTCACAGTACCCAGACCCGGGCTCGAACCGGGATGGGTTGCCCCACTGGTGTTTGAGACCAGCGCGTCTACCGATTCCGCCATCTGGGCGATTAGTGGTTGCAAAGGTAATACAAAAAAGCGAAATGACAAAGAATTTGGTAACTTTTTTGTTAGTGACATGAGCCGCTGCGATGCGAAACCCGGACAAGGCGGAACGCAGGCAGCTTCCCTCCGCCGGCGAAGAAGAGCGAGCCAGGACTCCGCACACCGTGAAATTACGGCATGAAGAAAAAGTCGTAAATTCCCGTTCCTAACCTTAATATAAATTAAAATGCTTGGCACTGTCGCAAATACTTCGTAATTTAGTAGTCATGAAAAAACAGCATGCCAATGACAAACAAGACAGATAACTTTTGCGTGATTCTTGCCGGAGGCAAGGGGCGCAGGTTGTGGCCGTGCAGCCGCGAGCAGTATCCGAAACAGTTCATCGACTTCTTCGGCACGGGGCGCACACAGCTGCAGCAGACCTACGACCGCTTTGCCAAGATAGTGCCGCAGGAGAACATCTTTGTCGTCACCAACGTGGCTTACGCCGACATCGTGGCGGAACAGCTGCCACAGCTCGGCAAGGACAATATGCTCGCCGAACCCATACACCGCAACACCGCCCCCAGCGCCGCATGGGCCACACACCGCATCACAGGAATCAACGCCAACGCCAATATCGTAATCACCCCGTCCGACCAGACCGTACTCAACGAGGAGGCTTTCACACGCAACATCAACGACGCTTTCGACTTCGTGGCGACGCACGACTGCCTGCTCACCATGGGAGTGAAGCCCACACGCCCCGAACCGGGCTACGGATACATACAGATGGGAGAGCCTGTCGGCACCGACCTGTACCGTGTGAAGTCGTTCACGGAGAAGCCTGAGCGCAACTTCGCGCAGGTGTTCATGGACAGCGGCGAATTCCTCTGGAACACGGGCCTGTTCATCTCCAACGCCCGCTACAGCATAAAATGCTTCTGCCAGATACTCCCCTCGGTGCTGCGCGACTTCGACAAGGCGTGCACCGACTTCACCATCGAGGCTGAGAACGCATTCATACACGACAACTTCCCATCCTACCCCAACCTCTCAATAGACTACGGAATACTCGAAAAGTCGGACAACGTGTGCGTGATGGAGTGCAACTTCGGCTGGGCCGACCTCGGAACGTGGCACAGCATGTACGAGGCTATGAGCAAAGGCGAGGGCGACAACGTGATTGTGGACAGCAACGTGATGCTCGACGACGCGCACAACAACGTGATAAAACTGCCCAAAGAGCGGCTCGCCGTAATAAGCGGACTCGACGGCTACATCGTGGCCGAGAAGGACAACGTGCTCCTCATCTGCCGCAAGGAGGACTCGTCGGCCATCGTGCGCAAGCTCATCAACGACGTGAAGATGAAGAAAGGCGACGAATTCGTGTGACGGATGCGGTGCTCCTGTGGCATCTTCCTGCCACGCTGTCACGCCCCAAAACAGGCGTCAAACGGGCTAATATTAAGAAAAAATCCTAAATATTTGACCCAAAACGAGTTGAATTCTTGGTTATTTCAAAAGAAATGAGTAATTTTGCAGCCCAAAGCGTGAATATAAACAATAAAATAACAATAAG
>OIWT01004632.1_pt1 | contig 10880 bp, 13 predicted proteins | sample 1587701 | NCBI WGS metagenome assembly OIWT01 (sample SAMEA3888904, study PRJEB22519) | human gut metagenome | biome: human gut; feature: human-associated habitat; material: faeces | place: Denmark | collected 2009 | reverse complement strand
CGTGCTTACAGCGTATAGCTGCTTAGCACATTATTGAATTATTAACGAACTATTGAATTGAGAATCTATATATAAACTATGAGATATAATAAAAATAAAATTATTCGTTCTGTTACTGTATCTCAATCCTTAGACTTTTGTCGAGAGGTGATGATTAAGATGCGGGCAATGGGGTATGATATGGTGGCTGTTACGTCGCCTGGACCTGAACTTGATGAACTTAGAGATGTGGACGGATTCCATTGTGTGGCAGTGCCGATGGAGAGGCATATTTCTATTGTGAGAGATCTAAAGTCGCTCATAAAGATGATAAGAGTATTCCGTAAGGAGAAACCACAGGTGGTGCATTCTATGACTCCCAAGGCTGGCATGATATGTATGGTGGCAGCATGGCTGACTCATGTTCCTGTACGAATCCATACTTTTACAGGTCTTGTATGGCCTACGGCAACAGGTATGAAAAGAAAGCTGTTGATGATGACAGACTGGCTTACTTGCGCTTGTGCTACGCATGTGATTCCTGAGGGGCAAGGAGTGCTTAATGATCTTAAGAATGGTGGCATTACCAAGAAACCTATGAAAGTGTTAGGCTATGGTAATGTGAAAGGAGTTGATATGGAGCGATTCTCACCTGCTCGTTTTGTCGTAACAAAGAATCCTAATGTGTTTACATTCGTGTTTGTTGGTCGTATTGTTAGCGATAAGGGCATCAACGAATTGGTTGAGGCTTTCGTTAAGTTGCACGATAAGCACAAGAATGCAAGGCTTGTTTTGGTTGGCAATTATGAACATAATCTTGACCCGGTAAGTGATAATACACGTCAGCTTATAGATACAAATGATGGTATTGAAGCCTGTGGAGCAAAGTATGGTGATGACTTGTTGCAGATGTATGTAGATGCAGATTGCTTTGTAATGCCAAGTTATAGAGAGGGCTTTCCTAATACTGTACTTGAAGCAGGGGCAATGGGCTTGCCATCAATTGTGACGGACATTAATGGTAGCCGAGAAATTATAGAGAATGAGAAGAATGGCTTGATTGTTCCTGCGAAGGATGCTGATGCGCTTTATGTGGCGATGGAACGTATGTTGACTGATACTGCCGTTCGTTCAACAATGAAGCAAAACGCAAGGCAAATGATAGAGTCTCGTTTTGAAAAAAACTTTGTTCAGAGTTGCCAAATTGAGTTTTATAAAAGTATAAAATAGCAATTGGTTTATGTTTCAGATCTATAAAAAGATATTAATAATAATTATTGTATGTATAAACATTTTTTCAAGAGATTCTTTGATTTTTGGATTTCTCTAATTGCATTGATATGCATTAGTCCAATCTTGATAGTCGTAACAGTCTGGTTGCATTTTGCAAATAAGGGTGCTGGAGCGTTCTTTTTTCAGGAACGTCCAGGAAAAAATGGTAAGATTATTAAGGTAATCAAGTATAAGAGTATGACAGACGAAAGAGATGCTAATGGCAATCTGCTGCCTGACGCTGATCGTTTAACTAAAGTTGGAAAGTTTGTCCGTTCTACTTCTATCGATGAGTTGCCGCAGTTAATTAATGTACTGAAAGGAGATATGGCCTTAATTGGTCCCCGTCCACTGTTGGTGAAATATCTCCCATATTATTCTGAGCGCGAGCAATTGCGCCATATGGTAAGACCTGGTATTACTGGCTGGGCTCAAGTTCATGGACGCAATCATGTTTTATGGGAAGAGCGTTTTGAGTATGATGCATATTATGCTGAGCATCTTTCTTTTGCTTTAGATATTAAGATTATCTTTATGACGATTAAGAATGTCCTTCAGAGAAAAGATATTGAAGTAGCTCCAAACTTAATGGATTTCGATGAGTATAGAAAGCAACAAATGGAAGGAAAAATCTTTCTGTCTGTAGAAGATGCTACTATAAATAGTACTCCGATAAAAGTTATACGGGAAGATGAATTCCCACGTTATGGGGGAGGCAATAAAGCCCGAAAAGCTTTAGAATATGAGAAGTTTCTCCGTTCAGAAGGTTATAATGCGATTGTAACCTGTGGAGGCATTCATAGTAATCATAATCGTGCAATAGCTCTTATGGCAATGGCTAATGGGTGGGAATGCCACTTGGTTTATCATGGTGATAAAGGTGTGTTTATGAAAGGTGGTGGCAATGCAGATTTGGTTAAAATGACAAATGCCACCTATGAATTCGTTAAAGTCGATGCAATTTCAAATGCTATGGATTCTGCCATGGAAAGATATAAGGCTAAAGGATTAAAACCTTATTATGTCCATGGTGGTGGGCATGATTTACCAGGTGGAATTGCTTATGTCAATGCCATTCAAGAATTAAAGGCTAATTGTGATTTAAATGGATACAAACCGGATTACATTTTTGTAGCTTCAGGAACAGGATCTATGCAAGCTGGTATGGCAGTAGGCTTGGAACTTGTTGGATGGGGGGATGTCAAACTTATCGGTATTTCGATTGCTCGCCAACAAGATCGTGGTAAAAAGATAATTGTAGATTTTGCTAATATGCTAGCTAAACAGTATGGTATAGAAAAACGCTATGAAAATAGTATTTGTTTTAATGCTGACTACATAGGGGAAGGATATGATAAGCAATCGACAGATGAGGAGATGAGATTTATAAACAGTGTGAAAGAATCAACAGGACTCCTTTTAGATGAAACATATTCAGGTAAGGCTATGTTTGGCATGATGAATTATATAAAGAAGCATGATATTAAGGGCAATATTATGTTTTGGTTGACTGGTGGCCCTCTTAATTCAAACATTTAATATTAATAAGTATGAATATTCTATTTACTTGTGCGGGAAGACGCACATATCTTTTGAAATATTTCAAGGAGAATATGGAAGCAGGCGATAAGGTGGTTGCTACTGATATGCAATTATCTGCTCCTGCATTACAAGTTGCGGATGTCAAGATCCAAGTTCCAGCTGTTTATGACCCTAAGTATGTTGATCTTACTTTGGATATTTGTAAAGAGCAGAAGATTGATGCTTTGTTGTCTCTTAACGACTTGGAACTACCAATACTTGCTGAAAATAAGGCTCGTTTTGAAGAGATTGGTGTCAAGCTTATTGTAAGCGACCTTTCTGTTATCGACATTGCATTTGATAAATATAAGACTGCACAATGGGTGGAATCTTTGGGACTTAAGTCGCCTAAGACATTTGTTAGATTGTCAGATGCCAAGAAGGCATTGGAAACTGGCGAATTACATTTCCCATTGTTTATGAAACCTCGCTGGGGATCTGGCTCAATTGGATTGGAATCTATCGCCGATATGGAAGAATTGGATACCTACTATCATCTGTTGATGAAGAAGATCAAGAAGACAATCTTGGCTACAGCTTCTGTAGGTGATGAGTATATCATGATACAGGAAAAGCTTACTGGCAATGAGTTTGGCTTGGATGTGATGAATGACCTTGATGGTAACAACGTTGCTGTAAGCGTTAAGCAGAAGTTGGCTATGCGTGCAGGTGAGACGGACAAGGCTGTAACAGTTGACTTGCCTGAGGTGCGTGAGATAGGTCATAAGATTGGTACTGCCTTGAAGCACATCGGCAATCTTGATGTTGACGTAATGCAGAACGAAAAGGGCGAGTATTGCGTATTGGAGCTGAATCCACGTTTTGGTGGTGGTTTCCCATTCAGCTACGAGGCTGGCGTGAATTTGCCTAAGGCTATCATCGAGTGGGTAAAGGGCAATAAGGTTGATGCTTCTATGCTTCAGCCAGAGTATGGCCGCATGTTCTCAAAGAATGACTATCTGATGGAGGTGGTGCAGAAGTGAATGATACCAAGGTTTATATGGATTCAATAAAGCCAACATACGCAGTGATACGCTACTTTGCCATGCTGGGAAGGCGCACGGCACCGAACCAAGTGGCAGTGATGCCTCCAACAAGCATGAGACATCCGCTGCTACAAAGTCTGGTATGTCTGCCACAGAATGCGTATCACTATCTTGACGGCTGCAACTATCTGCAAAAGGTGATGCTGACAGGAGAACAGAGTGCACTGCATGTTGACTTTATCTTTAATGACAGCTTAGAGGATTCCAGATTTGAGAGTACGCTGAGTGATGGGCTTAACGTGTTCCTAATATGCACGGACAATGATGAGGAGTTGATAGAGATGAATATCAGTCTGTCAAGAGTCTGTGGTAAGAATTGTGTATTTTGGGTAGAAGAGTCGAAGAAGAGCGTTTTTCTGATGCCCAAGGTGGTATGCAGCGCTAAGGAGTTTTGGGAATTTCTTTTTGACTATGCTCAACCGTTGCTGCCTATGGTTGAAGACCCACTATGCGTGCCATTATGTGGAGGAAGCGTAGAATTTCCGTACTTTAAACCTGCAAATATCACATTCTGGACGCTGAACTCGGCATTGGGGAACTGGGGCATCGAAGTGAATGTGAATGCGGAGGAAGAGAAGGCGAAAATCGCTGAAAAAGCGAAAGAAGCCCTCGGGAATATGTATGGCTGGTCAAGGCAGGAACAATCAGTTGATATAGCAGAGCAACTGTATGGACTGTGCCAAGATGCCTTTAAGACAAGACCATCGGAGATTCCTAGATTCAGTGATCAAAACTATCCACCATTGGTGATAGCAGCACCATACACAACAAAGGATGTAAGAGGCTTGTTTAAACTGATGGCAAAAGAGAAGGCAGAGCTGAAAGACATTGACAAGGTGGTGGGACAGGAAGAGACACCCAACTACTGTTTTGATACAAATATAGGCGCTATGGACATCGGTTTTGAGAATATGAACAATTTTATGAAGCTCTTTATGGCGAACAGACTCGACTTTTTGGATTTTGCCGCGAGTCTGCATTGCTCGTTCAAATTCTCGCCTTACCTGAGGCTGCCGCTTGTCAGTAAGAGTGTGAACACGGAACTATCGTTTGTGGGAGCAAAGAACAACATGCAACTGGCATACTCGAAGGACCATCAGGCATATGATAAGGCGATTCACAAAGTGGGAGAGACACTTGCGAAGAAACTGCTTTCGCCCAAGACAGTAAAGATGCTGGAGACAATGCCTACACAGATTGTGGCCATGACAGACCTGCCAATAGAGTGGATGGAGATAGACGGAGTGCCTCTGGGATTTTCTCATGACGTGTGCAGACTTCCCGAAACACCTGTTTCTGGGCTTCTGTCACATTATGGTATATCGCGATTCTATACGATGTACCAGATTCCACAGGACATATTGGAGAGGACTCTTTTAGTGTATGGATGCAGGGAAGAGGCTTTTAAGAAATGGCAAGATAAGGCTGACATGCGTGCAGCGGAACTGGGGGCAAAGACGGTAGTTTGTAATAGCTTGAATGAGTTTGAAGCTGCTGTAAAGAAGCATAAGCCCGACCTACTGATTATAGATACTCATGGAGGCACTGACCTGCAAAACCATCAGAGCTATGTCTATATGGGCAGTGAGAAGGTGTATCCTAAAGACATAGCCAAAAGAGGAATTTTCGCACGGCTTGTATTCATATCAGCATGTAATACCGCGCCTTGCTATAATGATGTGAATACGGTAGGGAATGCTTTTCTGGAAGTGGGGGCATCTGCTGTGACAGCATCTTATCTGCCATTGGACGTTGAGGACTCGTCGATTATCTATTTGCGTATTATGCAGCAATTGGCGATAGCAGCCAAGCAGGATTTGCATAAGAATTGGCTTGCCTTCATAGCCCATATATTGAGGACTTCGTTTATCATGTCGCCCATGGTTGAGACAGCAAATGAAGAAAAGCCGATAGACCACATGATAACGGGAAATGTCTGCGCTCTGTCCATGATATTCCAGAACAGGAGCAAACTATACAAGAAACTGAAAGCCGGAGAAGATGTGATGGGATTGAGGTATGACTTCGGCAAGATAACGCCCCACTACCTGATGTACACTACAGTAGGCAGAGCAGACTTGATAGCGTTTGAGGTGTCGGCAAATAAGAGGCGAGAAGAGTATGAGAAAATGAAAATAGAACAGTGAAAGCCTGTTGTTGTATGACAGAAAAATGCCTTGACATAATAACGCAGATAACCGTAGAACTGCATAAATATGGTGTGAATAATTTTATTCAAACATGGATGAGATTTATGAATGGCTGAATCCTCGGATTCCTGTGGAGTATGTGCTTAGCTCCTTTCTTGTGTTTTCTGTCGCAATCGTGATTGGGATGCTGGTGATGAAAGGGGGTAGGGCGAAGAGGTTCGTGCTTGGGGCATTGCTTGCGGAATATTACTTCCTGGTGCTTTGTTCTACCGTGATTTGTAGAGCAAGTCATGGGGAACGACATATTGAGTTGATTCCATTTTGGAACTATCTTGATATTTGGAATCGGGTGGATTATCCTGCTGACTTGATAGAAGTGTTGTTGAATATCGCACTCTTCGTGCCGATAGGATTGCTGCTTGGAGGATTTGGTTTTAAAACCAAGAAAATCCTCTTATCGGGAATCTGCTTATCGGGGATCATCGAGGTTTCACAATTCGCCTTTTTCAAAGGGCTTTGTGAAATGGATGATGTAATACATAATAGTGTGGGGGCATTCCTAGGATATTTGGGATTCCTAGGAATTCTTAAAGGGAAAAGAAGGTTGTTTTCGAAGTTCTCTGGCTTTCTTTAGAAAGAAGGATTTCTTCGAAAACCTACCCGTCCTTCCTTACCCTTAAGGAAGGCTCCACCTCTCACCCCAGCTCTCTTCAATGGTCTTTACACCCCCTTCGGTTCCCCCGTTAGCGGGGGACAGAAACCTCAGGAGCGAGGGAGAAAACCGCCCTACTCGGTGCTCGGAACTCGGAACCGCTTCGCTATAAGGTTGGCGGACCATCAAAGGTCTTCGCCAGTTTTTGCGGGCTGGGACCGCTTGGGGACAGGGGGCTAAAAGTGGAATGTGTGGAATCTCCTTGGGTGGTTTTGGGGCGATTGGAGCTGATGTGATTATTGGTTATCCAATATTTCCATCATTTCTGCTGCTGTAATCACCTGAGGTTCTTTTGGAAAATGCTTGAGGTTGCCGGTAACCAAGAAGGAATCTTCCGTGCTAAGGCATACTTCATAGAAGACTCGGTCGTCCTCATCTGGCATTTCTCCACCATAAGGGAAACGAGAAGAATCAATTCCGTTTTCCTTGAAAAAGTTCAATAACTCATGGATTCTGCTTTCACTTAGATGAAATTTGGACCTATTTAGAACATCAAAGTACTCATCCAAGATTTCGTCATTATACAATGGCTTAATTTTGCCATTGAGCATACTGTTAATGACCCTTCTTGTTGCTGAAGAAGGGTTCTTAGTTATAAACGAGGACACGATAATGTTCGTATCAATGACTGCATATACCATTGCGCTCTTTTCTTAATCGTCTGACTTCTCTGATTTCTTCATTGATTTCATCAAGTGACATATCAATGTTATTCTCTCTTGCTGTGTCACACATGTATTGGAATGCAGCCTTTGCTTTTGCAGTCACTTCATCATCTTCTTCATTCTTTACCTGAATGGAGAATGGGATGCTCTTACTACGAATTACTGCTTTTACAAAGATGTTGATGGCGGTATTCGCACTCATACCGAATTGCTCGCAGAGTTTATCAAACTGTGCTTTCTGCTGATTGTCCATACGGACTGTCATTGCTGTCTGTGCCATAAGCCGATAATTATAAAGTTATACATTCTGATTGCAAATATACATCATTATGACGTAAAATGGTGCAAGATGGCTCGCGATTTAACAAAGATTAAACTTTAAATACAATATACAAATGGAAGAAAGAAAGACTATTTATCTTTGTCTGGCTCACATGAGCGAGACTGGTGAGGAACAGAAATATGTGAAGGAGGCTTTTGATACCAACTGGGTGGTGCCTCTGGGTCCTAACGTGAATGGTTTTGAGGATGATCTCAAGGCTTTCGTTTCTAAGAATAGCGATGGCTCTGAGTTGTCTCGTGAGGTGGTGGCGCTGAGTGCTGGTACTGCTGCCGTTCACTTGGGGTTGCTGGCTTGCGGTGTTGGCCCTGGTGATGAGGTTTGTGTGCAGAGCTTTACTTTCTGTGCTTCTTCTCATCCTATCACTTATCTCGGTGCTACTCCTGTTTTCATCGATTCTGAACCTGATTCATGGAATATGGATCCGGAGTTGCTGGAGAAGGCGATTATCGACCGTAAGGAGAAGACGGGGAAATATCCTAAGGCGATTGTTCCTGTTGCACTCTATGGTATGCCTTACGATTGCGATAAGATCATGGCGATTTCAGAAAAGTATGGTATCCCTGTAGTGGAGGATGCTGCTGAGGGCTGTGGTTCCAGATGGAAGGGTCAGGTATTGGGTACATTCGGTAAGTTCGGCGTATTGTCATTCAATGGTAACAAGATGATTACTACTTCTGGTGGTGGTGCCTTGATTTGTCAGGATGCTGAGAGCAAGAACAATGTGATGTGGTATGCTACCCAGGCTCGTGATGCTTATCCTTACTATCAGCATACTGCCATCGGTTACAACTACCGTATGAGTAATGTCTGTGCGGGTATCGGTCGTGGTCAGATGACTGTTTTGGAGGATCACATCGCTCATCATAAGCATGTACAAGAGTTGTATAAGGAACTCTTGAAGGATGTTGAGGGTGTAACCTTGCATGAGGCGCCTAATGCCAACTATGATTCCAACTACTGGCTCTGCACCATTACACTTGATCCTAAGCTGAAGATTCAGGGTCAGGAGAATGCGTATAAAGAGGTTGTGAAGACTGCTGTTGGTGGAGCTGCTGGTGTGATTCACATGGTGGATTCGCCAACAACTGATTGTCAGCCAAATGAGAATGTGGAGGCATTGCGTGTCTTCATGTTGAGCAAGAAGATTGAGGCACGACCAGTATGGAAGCCTATGCACAAGCAGCCAGTATATCAGGATGCTCCTGCATACGTGAATGGTGTAAGTGAGGCTATCTTCAAGGTAGGTGTCTGCTTGCCAGCTGGTCCGATGGTATCGGATGATGATGTTCGTTATATAGTCGAAAGTATTAAAGAGGCGATTGTATAATCGCCTCTTTAATACTTTCTGAGTAAGGTGGAGTTTTCTACCTCTCCGTCTCTCCTGCAAGGAGAGCTCCACATTCTAACCAAGCCTTCCCTTCTTGAAAAGGGAAGGATGTAACCGCCCTCAGTGCTGTTTTTCTAAAATCATCCCGTCCTTCTTTACCATTAAAGAAGGCTCCACCTCTCATCTCGGTCTTCTCCCCTCAGGGAAGAAGAGGAAAACCGCCCTCCGGTGCTCGGAACCGCTTCGCTCTAAGGTTGGCGGGGCATCAAAGCCCTCGCCATGGTTGTGCGGGATGGGACCGCATGGGGAAAGGTGGAGGAGAAGGCGAGAGAGAAGGTGCTTAGAATCTAATTATGATGTTTGCAATGAGTAATCCTTTTGGGTTCCTGCTAAGTTTCATCTGTACTAAGAATGCATTGCTAAAATCATTCTTATTCGGTGCTGCTTTCTCAGCCTGCATAGAATTATCACAACTGTTTTTCAAGCGAGGCTTGTGTGAATTCGATGATTTGTTTCATAATACGCTAGGTAGTGTGGTAGGATAGGGAATAGGAATGCTGATGATTGTTGGTATTGTCTTTGTGGCAGAATGGATGAAGTGATATACGAGGAGGTGGTATCGTATCTTCAGGATGGTGGGGATACCGTAAGAAAGGTCTCTTATCAAGAGATTGAGAGAATTCATCTTAATCCGAAGAATGGGGTGTATGCATGCCAAGTGCCTAAAGGGGCATGGCATAAGGTTGAGGTATATGAACCTAGCGTCATCTTTGAAGCGAAAGATGGGGCGTATGGGGGAGGATGGGAGTGAAATTCTTCGAACCACCTAGTTCCTCCTTCCAAGGAGGATTCCACATCTCTCACCAAGCCTCTCTCTTGCCCGAAGAGAGAGGATGTAACCGCCCTACTCGGTGCTCGTAACCGCTACGCTCTAAGGTTGGCGGGGCATCAAAGCCCTCGCCAGGTTGTGCGGATGGGACCGCCTGGGGAAAGGTGGGGGGTAGGCTGGGTATTGCCTTGCTGTAAGGCATGGTGGCAACGGATGGTGATAGAACTGGGATTGTCAAGTGGTTACCTCATGGTTGGCTTGCTTTTCCCAGCCAAGTTTATCGCAGAAAGAATCTTAGGATAGTCTTGTAAGCCCAGTGAATGGGCGCAGAGCTAATGAGAATTTTTCAAAATGCCAAAGAATATAATAAGGGAGTTGTATGGAAAAGAGTAATCAAACAAAATCAGTTTTCACGATTAGCGGTAGGCATAGGTTCGTGGCTTGCGTCATTCTTGTGATTCTTGTGTCTTGTGCAACATTTGCTTATCTTTCCTATTGTTATAAGCAGGCGCAAAATGATATTGTGGCTTTGCAACGGAAGGATGCTTTGATGTTTGAACAGGTCTTAAACAGCAGCAAGAATGTGAAGAGTAAGAGTACTGAGAATATAGACCAGCTTCAAACTTTGCTTGATAAGCATCAAGAGCGTCAAGAGGCTCTTTTGCATTTGGAATACAATAAGCTACAGGCGGATTTCAATGTACTTATGTTTGCTGCGAGCTGCCTAATGATCATTTTCTTGGTGTTCTCGTTGTATTCTATCTTCAAGACCGATGAAATACCTGTACATCCTCTTGCGCCTCAAACGGACGAGGTACATACTGATATTATGGGAGAAGAAAGAGATGATAGCTGATGTGATAAGATCTGTTGCCGTAGCTTCTTATTTAATGGTGACAAACAAAGTGGCATCAAGTGTGTGTAACTACTCAGCACCCCTATGGGCATGAGTAATCGTCTTACTGTTGTACTACAG
>OIWT01004629.1_pt1 | contig 10887 bp, 18 predicted proteins | sample 1587701 | NCBI WGS metagenome assembly OIWT01 (sample SAMEA3888904, study PRJEB22519) | human gut metagenome | biome: human gut; feature: human-associated habitat; material: faeces | place: Denmark | collected 2009 | reverse complement strand
TTTCCGTATGTCTGAATAAGACTGAGGATACACCTAGCTCACTCTGAAGTTACGATGGATGCGTGTTTTGTTTCAGTAACTAATGTGTTGTAGTTTCTGTTTGTTTCCACAAAGACGCAAGCAGTCCATCTGACTCGAGCCGTAGACGAGTCTAGCTTTCCTTCCAAGCATGCACGAAGGATACGGATGCTCATCGTTGTTTCCTGGTCCAAATCCATGCGTAAACCAGAAACGCCCCACATTATGAAGGGAATCGCACTTTTGTCTCGTGCTACCACGATCAACACGATTCGCATTATCCACTAATGCTTCATAATACACTTCTGCATTCATGGCAATTCCAACAGAAAGAGAGTTGAGCGACTGATAGAATGCCTACGCCTCACGCCACACCCCCAGTCCCACTTCCTTCGGAGAGGAAACGAAGTACTCCTTGCATCGGAACCACAGCGACCCGTAATTCGGATCCGAAAAGGCGTACTTTCGCGTGAAGAACAGAATACGAATATTCGATTCGAGAAGACTCGCAAGCAGTGGAACATCCCCCATGGAATGACACGCCAAGAACACGTCGCTTGTCAGTAGGATTACACGCAGGGCCTACGCCTCACAACGCTGGGACGCGCCCACCTCCAAGAAGGAGTCCCCGTACTGTGGAGTGAAAAACACAGCAAAATTCAGACACTTCACGGCGTTCTGCACATCAAATCGCCCGGAGCACGGATTCAAAAAGAGGCGGCCCCCCTCGCACCACACCTCCCCCGACTTCGCCACGTGCTGCAGCGCCTTCTTGAACAGCGCAAACGCCGCGTTGGGGCCCCCCAATCTACGATCAACGCCTCTCCTCATCCTCACCGGTGCATCAGCTGGATGGCCGACGCCCACAGCCGCCCGGCGCCCACGTGCCTCTGCAGCGCCAGCATGTTCAGCCGCAGGGCCTCCGCCAGTTGCCTTTGCAGCACCTACGCTCAAAAACCCGCGCCACGCCTACAAGCTGCTGCACGCGCTCCAGGTGCAGCTTCCACTCGTCGGGGAAGCGGAGCGCCGCCTCGCGCAGCAGCGCCACTGCCTCGGTCGCGTGGTTGGAGAAGAACTCGCCCTTGGCGAAGTCCAGGAAGGCTTGCGGCTTCGCCTTCTCGGGCGCCAGGCGCAGCGCACGGCGCGACAGCTACGCGTGAAGGAGCGAGGCGACGGCGACGGCGCGGGCGGAGGCGGCGTCGCCCTCCATGGCGGCGAAGCGTCCGAGGATGATGAGGATCTTCCAGACGAGCGACTCGGAGCAGAGCGCGAGGCAGTGCGTCAGGTGCTGCAGCATCAGGCGCCAGAGGCGCAGCTCGGACACCAGCAGGTACTCCAGGATGCCGGGCTATAGGTGAAGGTGGTGGAACGCACCCACGTTGACGAAGGTGGCTTCGCGGACGAGGATGAGCACGCGGTGGAGGAACAGCACGGCGGTGAAGTGCACGCGCCACGCCACGTCGCTGGTCAGACTGCCCAGCGCGCGCGTCACCGCCTCCTCGTACGCCGACACGTCCACGCAGCGCTGCGCGACGCCGTGGCGTTGCGTGAGCGTGAAGTCGTACTCCAGCAGGTCCAGGTACTCGAACCAGAGCGGACTGTAGCGCGCGAAGCGGCGGAGGAGGCTCTGGCAGCGCGGGAGCACCGCCGCGTAGGGGCCGCAGCGGCGGTCGAAGTAGAGCCACTGAAGGTAGAAGACACCGAGGGCGTAGCGGTGACAGCGCGTGATGGTGTCGAAGAGGAGATGAGCGTACTGGCGGTAGCCGAGACGCGCGGCGGCGAGCACGCCCTCCACCGCTACGCGCAGCGACTTCTGCGTGTTGGCGGTGATGAGCTTGTTGATGGCTGCGCGTAGCGAGGCGACGTCGCGCAGCTTCTCGTCCACGCGCAGCAGCTTCTGCAGCAGCAGGTCGCTCTGCGGGTGGTACGCCAGCCCTGACAGCAGCACCAGCTGCGCGCTGCGGAAGTCGCCGCACTCCAGCTCCAGTCGCCCGAACTCCAGCCACACCTGCACGCTCCACGCGCAGCGGCAGCTCAGCTCCAGGAACGCCACGCGCGCGCGGTTCAGGAAGCCTTGTCGCTTGGACTCGATCGCTTCGTCCATCGCCGCCTTCAGCTGTGCCTCGCTCGGGCGGCGGGTCGTCTCCGCCTCTACCAGCTTCAGCGCGCCGTCGCGGCGCAGCTGTGAGTACAGCGCGATGTTCCACAGCGGCAGCATTAGGAAGGAAGCCTGGAGTGACGGGGCGTTGTCTCGGCTGGCTCGGTCACTTCGATCCACTCTGTTGAATTGAGTGTACTTGCTATCCTGATCAGAACGGTCATAGTGGTCATAGTGGTCAACACGATCAAATCGATCAACACGATCAAATCGATCAACACGATCAAATCGGCTGCTTGAATCGAGGAGGTCGCCAGGGTCGCAGCATTCGATCCAATCGGTGCGGTCCACTGCACCGTTGTAGCGAGGCGGCGACACGCTCTTCGCGAAGCGCACAGACTCCGCCAACGGACTGCCGTTGGGTCCCAAGCGCGGCACCGCACGAGAGGGCGTGCGCACCAACGCGTGCGGAGGCGTGCGCGATCGCGGACTGTTCAGCACAGCGTATTGTGAGGGCCGGGACGCGGCCATGTGCGGGCGGCGCGAGGCATCGGGCGTGCGCACGCGACGCAACGCGCCCACGCGACTCTCGGAGTACTCATCGTACAACTCGGCGGGGTACTCATCGTACAACTCGGCGGAGTACTCGCCGTACACATCGGCGGGGTACTCATCGTACACATCGGCGGGGTAGGCGTCGGCAGGCGAAGGGTCTGCGGCGTGGGGGTGGAAGGAACCTGGACCGTACTGCGGGGCGGGAGCAATGGCATGCGAGTAGGGGCGATAGTACTCCTGGGAGGAGGGGAAGGCCTTCGACAAGGGGAAGTCGCTCGCATCCCTCCCGAGAGGATCATGCGATGATGCGGAATAAGGGGCGTAATGTGTACCTGCAGTCCGGAACGACGGCTCCTCCCGTTGCGGGAACAGATGGAGCGGCATTTCGCCAACGGGGTTTGAATTAGACGGATACAGAATTGAGAGATGTGGTGGTACATAGCGTTGGGGATGGTTGACGGAAGACTCTCCATAGTCGACAAAATGTTGTTTGGGGTTAGGAATGCGTGATGGGTAATCGAAAGCCCCACTGTCCCGAGAATTCGGAAAATGTACAAAATTGGGGGACTCGTTGTATTCAGAACTGGTGTATGCGTAGTTTTCTCCATCAGATGATGAGAACGCTTGAGACGACTTCCGTACAAGCGGAGATTGCTGTCTCTCATACACACTATCATTCTGATAGTTGGCTACGCATGACTCCCTCCAACCGCAATCCACAAGTAGTGTTACAAGACGCTCTTCTCTGCGAACTGTAATCATAAGGATGATATCTACTCGTGAAGGAAGCGCAGCGCGCACCACGTCTTCATCCGCATAGAAGAAACTTCGCTATCCTGTGCATAGTGCGGATACGCTCTAGACATCACCGCATCACCCCAGCGCTACTGAGCTTCCAGTCGCATATCGTTCGTGACTGTAGAGTATGCATAGTCGTTTCTCGAATACATTGGCGGAGACTGCTGGGATTATGCGTAGTCAGCCAACACCTACATGAAATCCCTCCATAATCGACGTGATGAGGGGATGCAGAATCGAGCCAATGAAAAGAGACTATCCATTAATTCGGATGTAGAACAGCAAGTACCTTGCTTCCGAGAGCGGGCTACCTAGCCGGAAACAAGAATAGTGAAGGGGACGGACGGTGTTCAACGAGCAATTTCCCGCGGTTATCTATCATAGAGAGAAAACGCACTTCTTCCCATTCCTTTTGGGTATAGTGTCTCGAAGATGCAGCAGCCAGTCGAGGATGATAAATTGCTTGTGATAATTCCTTATCGGATTGATGGTAGGATTGTAACGACATCGAAACGCTGCGCAGTTACGCCTTTCGGCTCCAGAAGGAGAATAAGCAACTCAAGGAATCCTATCTCCTCCTTTCGTCGCGGTACGGCTTTTCACCCTCATTATGATGCTAGTGTGTCTAGAATCATGCCGCTCATCAAGGATCAGCTGGCCAATTGGGACTGGGACTCCTCCGATCTCGATGTGCTCAAGGGCATTGACAAGGCGATTGACAGCAGTTTATCGAAGCGTACTGACGTCGATGGGCTTTCATTCTAGTGCCAAAACAAACAACAAGCTGCCTGAGTCTGTTGGACAGTATGAAGGTTGGACTCTCTCCTGCTCTTCATGGTAGATCTTTCGCACGAGCGTGTATTGCTGCAAGTTCAATCCCCGCGACAAAGTCCTGGCTTGCGGGTGTTTCAGCGGCAGCATCATTCTGTACCGTTTCTCCACCTCGTCGATGCGCTTGAAACACGTATCTTCATGATAGGGCGTTTACAGGCAGATTCGAACCATTACAGGCCACGATGGACTTGTAACAAGCATCAAGTGACATACATGGACTGCAGGTTATGTGTAGCTGGCTGCAAGACAACACACACATTGTGACCACATCAGTGGACAAAACGGTGAAGGTATGTGCCTATTACTTTTCTCACATGCTAGGTGTGGAAGATGATGACCGGCGAACTGGAGAAGGAGGTTGCCGTCGATTTCCTTGCCATGAGCTCCTGTCTGTGCTCCACCATGGACTCTGACATCTGCGTCGTGATCGGGTCTTCTCAGTCGTTCCTGTACATTGATATGGCAAATCGCTGCATCATCAAGTACGCTCTTCCAAACACATGCAAGCCTAGGCGGTTGGACCTGCACTCCCAGGTGAACGCGATTGCCTCTTACAAACAGTACACCATTGCCGGAACGAATGATGCACTCGCAGGGAGCGTTCTTTAACACTAGGGTGAGATTCTGGTCATTCACAACTCCACATATGAGATTGTAAATCGAATTACACAACACGGTTACCAGATTCAGAGCCTGTACGTCAAAGAGACCCAGGGTTTGCATCCTTGCATCGGCTGACTTGTAGACGGCTATTACTTGGCAGTAAGCAACCGTAACAACGTCATCGACGTTTACCAATTGTGGTGTTGTTGCATTGAAATCACGCATAGGAACGACGCGTTCTTGACAAAGCTCTCCAGTTACAACAGCACTTCATTTCCATTTCCGTCTCACATCTAGTTCCGGAATTGAAGTCTGCGTGCTCGAACTGCGTTCTGTTCGATGATTCCAACTTGTCGCTGTCCCAGGTTCTGGAGGAATCGGAAAAGGCCGAAGAGATTGAAGAGAAGTGCCATTTGCGATTCTGCTTGATCATAGGGTGATCCCGAACCTCTATCTGATCACGGGCGGACTGGCCGGCGTGCTGTACCTGTGGCCCGTTTTCCGGCAGAACGTCTTCGTGAAACCCCTCCAGATCAAGGCGCACAACAACTCCTGCTGCTATATCGACTATTCCTCGTTCTGCAGACTGATGGCCACATCCGCGCAAGACCACAATCTGATAATTTGGAAGGCTTCTTCACTGAATTGGAGTGTTTGTTTCACAATCGGGTTATGCAGATCGAGATTCCTGTCGACAGCACGAGTACGCGGAAGTCAAGGCCGCCCCCACGATTTGCTTCTGTTTCTGCGCGCTCCTCCGTGAAAACGGAGACAGATCGTCCTTCTTCCCTTCCAGCACGCCGTGAAACATCGAATATCCCTCCAAGTTCGATTTCTTCTTCCATTGTGCTAATTCGTTGTAGAGGATGCACAATTGGCCCGTACCATTTCAAATCCATTATGTGTGGATTCCGCAACAACGTACACAAAGGATAATTGTGTGGAGGAGGTACAATTGGAAGGGTGGAGTGAATTCTAGCTGGAAAAGGCATATCCAGATTTTGCCAAATGCAATGAAGTGATCACTACCAGTCCGAAATGGCAGGAAAAGGTGGAGGGAATGCAGCAGTTGTGCGATTTCATTAGCACGCATTCTGAGTCCTTTGCCCATATCCAAGAGGCGGTGATCAGCTATGCCGCTCTCGTGTCCAACGGCTTCAAGGCGTCCAACATCAATCTGCTCAAGGGGGCGTATTCCATTGCAAAGTGTATCATTGTGCACTGCGGAGCGGGGCCTCGTGCCTGCGGGGTGCTTATCGATTCCTGTGTGACCAAGATCCATGACAAGAAGGTGGGTCCCGATCTCTCTCTCCTCCTGCTGGACATCTGTGAGAAGATCGGTCCGAACGCTGTGATCCATTCCGTACCGATTTGGCGCGTCATTCATCGTAGGTGTGCAATTGCATGAAATCGTCCCGCATCGCGGCGCAGCAGAGTGCCGTCCTTCATTTCTTCGCGTCCGTCATCGAATCCTTCGGTGCCTCCACGGTCGACATTAAATCGCTTCTTCCCTACATCTTCGGTCCCCAGGTAGGCACATTCTCCCGATCTCACTCCAGGGACTGGGAAACAGCAAGCCGGAGGTCAAGACGGCGGCCACCCAGCTGATCTGCCTGCTGTACCGCCAGCTGGGCGAGGCGGTGCGAGCGGTCGTGGCGCAAAGCGACCTGAACGACCTGCTGAAGAAGAAGGTGCTGGAGGCGCTGGACGAGACTCCGTAGGCTGTTTCTTCTTTCTGTTCCCTAGATTGGGTGGTGTTTCCGGTGTTTCTGGAGGTGTTTCAAGTGTTCCTGCAAAGCCGGAAGTGAAAGTGGAAGCAATGGTGGAAGTCGCCTCCACGCCCAAGCCTGCACCGAAGCTATCCACAACAACTCCCAATCCCACACCCACACCACCCACTCCCGCAACAATCACAACACCCACACCACCAGCCCCTACACCCATCACATCACCAGCCCCTACACCCATCACACCACCAGCGCAAAGCCTACTACTGTCGAGCCTGCTGGAGCCGTACGACGCCTCGGCGGACGTGGCAACTCTCATGCCTCTTCACGCCTAGCTGCAACCGCTGCTGAAGAAGCTGCGCGCGACGGAGGGCAAGGATAGCTGGAAGACGCGACAGGAGGCGGTAGAGGCGGTGACCGACCTGATGGCGCGCAAGAAACGCGTGGCGAACACCCGCGCCGTGGGCGAGCTGCTGACGGTACTGAAAGAGCGCCTGACGGAGACCAACCTGAACCTGCGCGCCCGCGTGTTACAGTGCATTCGCGGCACGGCGGAGGCGATCGGCGAGGAGACGCAGCAGTACACGGCGCTGGTGGTGCCCGAGCTGCTGAAGCTCTGTGGAGAGACCAAGCAGAACGTGGTGGAGGGGTTGTTTGCTGCGCTCACCGCGTGGGTCGGCGCGCACGCCGCCTCGCCCGCCATCTTCAACAGTCTGGCGGGCAGTCTCGTGCAGGGGCTGAAGATCACGAAGGGCCGCGCGGGCCTGCTGCGATGGGTGAATCACTACGCCGGCTTTCTCGAGCGTGCCTCCTGCGCCACGCTTCTATCCAGCGTGATGGACTGTCTTACCAGCAAGGAAGCTGCCGTGCGCGCCGAAGCTGCCACGCTCATGAAGGTCGTGTGCGCCCACCTCTCGCAGGGGGAGGTGGAGGCCAAAATCGTGGGGCGCCCCTCCCCCGACATGAACACGCTCCATCAGATCGTCGACCGTCTCTACACCTCCGGGCGCTTCAGCAGCGCGTCGGCACGCCTGTCCGACACGCCCATCACCGCACCTGCCACTGGGCTTACCGCCGGGCTTACCACCGGGCTTACCACTGGGCTTACCGCCGGGTTTGCCACAGAGTCTGCGGCGGGCACAGTGGTGGACAACAGAGCGGAGGCTGCCAGCAGGAAGCAGTCGCTGAGTGCGCGGCCTGGCGCGCGGGTGCTGGCGCGACCCAACCCGGGAGAGGGCCTGCGGGCGCGGTTCCAGCACGTGAAGTCGTCGATCCCGAAGCCGCAGCCGCGCCGCCAGCCCTTCTCCGACGCCTTCAGCGCGCGGGACTTCACGGCGAGTCGGGTGAGCGGTGGGCGCGGCGAGTGGGCGTGAGGAATAGACACAAGCTATCTGTCGCTCGAGGTGCCGCGCGTGGGGCGGTTCTTCCTGGAGCAGCCGGCGGCGGCGAAGGAGGCACGCGAGGCGGCGTCGCAGGGTTGGCAGCTGGAGGAGGCGAGCGAGGCGACGATGCGCCGCGAGCTGGAGGAGGTAGCACCGCGCGTAAGCGTGGAGGAGCTGCTGGGCGACGAGGCGACACTGGCGGAGGCGTTGGTACAATGGCGAGAGATGATGGACCGCGACGACCCCGAGGTGGCGGCGAACGTCGACGTGATCCTGAAGTTCTTGTGGTTCTGCCTATACCGGCGCGGCGAGGGCGTGCGCGACAGCGTGGTGGCGACGCTGGACCGCCTGCTGCTGCAGATGATCAACAACGAGTGAGGCTGACGGGAGAGGCTGACAAACAGGATTGTGCCGACGGCGTTCGAGCTGGACCTGTGCACCGACTCGCTCATCACACTCAGTCTCTCGGCCGACGCCGCGTTGCGTGCCACGATCATCGGGTTCTACACGTCGCTGTTGTCCTGCTACGACGACATCAATCTGGTGCTTATACGCGTTGTCGCTGACTCGTAGTTCTTCAAGAAGCTGGTGCCCACTCTGTACGATCTGCACGATTCGGTGCGCTGCACCACGCTCCAGTTCCTGCTGTACGCGATGAACCAGGAGGCGCTTCGGCCCTTCGCTCTGCCGCTGGTGGACGAGGTGAAGCACATCGTGCGTGCGGATGGCGGGGAATCAGAAGTAGGCAGGAAACTGCTCACCGGAGTGTAGCCAGCTTGTTCGAGAGATTCTGACCAGTGCGGGCGAACAAGAGGAGAAGGAGGTGGTGAAGGAAGAGAAGGAGTTCGAGAAGGAGTCCGAGTCTCTTCCCGCGGAAACGCACTTCCAACTGTTTGACTTGGAGGTGGAGGAGGTGGACCTGCTGTCGCTGAGTGACCCCATTGACCCGGTTCTGCCCGAGCCTGACCCGATTGTGCCTCACACCGCCTCCTCTCTTGCCCACTCTCTTCAGTATCTGAAGGACTACACTCTGTTCCTTTCCCTTCTGCAGAACCGTCAGCTCCTCCACACGGTGTTCGGCGCGCGCTACGCCGCCGCGCTGGATGCGGTGAAGGCGGTGGCTTCGGAGTATGCGGAGGTGTGTGAAGAGGCCGTGTGTGAGGCGTAGGAGGAGGTGACGGAGGAGAAGGTGGAGGCGGCCGATACGTGTGCCTTCGTGGTGGCCCGGCTTCTGTCGCAGGAGCTGTGCGAGCAGCAGGAGGCGGTGGACGAGGTGTTGCTGTCTTCTCTCATCAACACACTCCTCATCCTCCTCAACCCGAATCGGTCCTTCTCCTATCTCACCACACCCTTCTCTCTTCTCTCCCTTCAGCACATTCTTCGCGCGGCGGTGCGCGGCATTCAGCTCGATCACTACCAGTTCCACCGCAAGGACGAGGAGCGCCAGGCACGCTATCAGCAGATTCTCTTCTTGTAGTGATGCTCACTTGCCTCCACCGTAGCCTCTGCTCCTATTCCGACGTGCGGTCGCTGTTGCTGTGTATCATTCAAGTGAGCAACCAGCTGGAGGAGGGCGCGGCCAACCGGACGGCTGCGCAAGTGCTCGCGCTGATGGTCCGACGCATCCGGGAGTACGCGGTGCCGACGTTCCTCGCGGGGGACTGTGTGAATTGTAGGAGAGGCGTGATGGAGTGATGATTAGTGTTGAGTGTGAAGAACGAGTGCGTGCCGTGCAACACGCTTGTGGCAAAGGAGTGTGTGGAGCTGGACAACGCGATCATCGCGAAATACCCTGTGATCATGAACTCGTTGGAGACGCAGGCAAAGGAGGAGAACGAGGACGAGGAGGACGTAGACATCATGCAGCAGATTGAGGAGCTGCAGAAGCAAAGGGACATGCTCAGCAGGATGAGTATGGGGAAGAAGAACACGAGCGAGATGAAACACAGAATATCGATGCTGCTAGAGCAGTCAAAGGCTATTACGAGTAAGAAGTGATTGAGTTGCTGTGTGTTTGTTCACGTGATCTTGAAAAGAGGGATTGAGTTCCACAAATCGGGACGATTTTTGCGTCCGAAAGCGCTTCGCAGATCGAAGCGAAACAAATGCAGCGAAGAATTCAACAACTGGCAGGAGCCGCACTCGACAGCCTGGGATTGAGTAAGATCGACGATCCCGACTTGTTGTCCCATCTCGCGTCCCTTGAGTCGATGGAGATTTCTCTGCGGTACAGTGGCTGTATTACCTCGTGAACGTAGTGATATTGAAAAGGCTTCCAACGAGATCTTCTCCTTCTTCGAGTACTGCAATGCCTCCACCACAAGCATCGGAACAGCACTGAAGGAGCTGACGATCGCGTTCAACAAGAATCCCGTCACCAAGGACATGAACAGCCATTTCAAGAATCTGTCTTATGTCTGCAGCAACACGCTCGAGAAGCAGATCGTAGTGGTTGGTGTGCTGGAATGACAAACCAGAGAAGCCGCATCGAGGAGACCATTTTCGCCAAATTGGAGGTGCGTCGCGAAGTCCTGTCGTCCGTCCGCAAGCGCATCGAGCGTTGCAGTCAGGATTGCGCTCGTCTCCGCATGGTGTCCACCAATCTGGAATCGACTCGGTCGGAGCAGCAGGACGGGAGGAAGATTGATCCGCAGTACCTCCTCTCTGTAGTGCAACTATAGGAGAATGAGGGATAGCTGGAGGGGGAGTGTGACCAAGTTCATCGTCAGGTGGAAAACGAGAAGCTGCAGTTGAAGAGCGACGTTACGTCCTACATTCGGGACACCAACCAGTTCCTGTGCAGTGGCTACGAGTTCGTAATCGCCATATCCCTCCATCACACGTAGTTGGGTTCTCTGAACTCCCTGATCCT
>OIWT01004625.1_pt1 | contig 10891 bp, 7 predicted proteins | sample 1587701 | NCBI WGS metagenome assembly OIWT01 (sample SAMEA3888904, study PRJEB22519) | human gut metagenome | biome: human gut; feature: human-associated habitat; material: faeces | place: Denmark | collected 2009 | reverse complement strand
TAAAGAAAAACCTTTTGTTGCATCCAAACTAATTCCAGACTCAAACCTTAGAATAAGCATTCAAGGTACAGATAAAATTTGGTATGTAAACCATCCTGAAGTAAAAAACTTAAAAGGGGCAACTTATAGCTTTGACACAAAAAACTTCACTCTAGATAGAGGTCTATATAGTCTAGACGGAGTAGCAAGTTTTAACGACTCATGTCGTCCTGTATTTGTAAGCGACGGTACAGTTAAAAAAAATCCAAGTGATGGAATGGATATATACTTATTTGTATACAAAGATAATTTTGAAGAAGCACTAAATAGCTATTACGAACTAACAGGAAAACCAAGCTTAATTCCAAGATATGCTCTAGGTGTATGGTGGAACAAAAACGAAGATTATACATCTGACGACATCACTTCCTTAATAAACAATTTTAAAAAATCAGACATTCCAATAAGCACCCTTTTACTAGGTAACAAATGGAATAAAACAGAAGGAAAATTGTCCCCTACATTTAACTATAACGATAAGAAATTCCCTAACTTTATAGAAACCGCAAATAATATACACAGAAACGGCATATATTTTGGTTTAACAGTAAATCCACAAAACGGAATAACACCACTAGATCCAGGATACCAAAATTTAAAAACAAAGCTAAACGAAACAAAAGAAATAATACCAATAAATGTTTATAACAACACTATATTAGAGTTTTTGTATACTAATTTAATAGAATATTTAAATCAAAGAGGAGTAGACTTTATAAATTTTGACATAAAAGCAGAAGATAAAATAGCACAGTTTATGCTAATGCATTACACTTACATGAACTTCAAAAAAGACGCATCTCGTCGTGGACTAATTATGAGTAGAAACCCAGGCATAGCATCACATAGATACCCAATTATGTATTCAGGAGTTACCGAAGTTTCATGGAAAACTTTAAAATACTTACCATTTTATAACATTAGTTCTTCGAATATAGGCCTTACTTGGTGGTCACATGATATAGGTGGATATGAAAATGGAACAGAAGATGCTGAGTTATATACTAGATACGTTCAACTAGGTGTATATAGTCCAATATTTAGGTTTTCTTCAAAAGAAGGAAGATACTATAAACGTGAACCATGGAAATGGGATGTAAAAACACAAGGTATCGTAAAAGACTACACTAGAGTAAGACATAGACTAATTCCTTATATATATAGCGAGGCATATAAATATTCAAAACATGGAATAAACTTAATCAAACCATTATACTATGACTACAAAGAAACAATAGATGAGCCACTTTACAAAAATGAATACCATTTTGGTAGTGAACTATTTGTCTGCCCAATAACTGAACCAAAAGACAAAGTCATGAATAGGGTACTTCATAGAATATACCTTCCTGAAGGAACATGGTATGACTTTAAAACTGGTAAAAAATTCCCTGGCGGAAAAAGATACGTTACATTCTATAAAGACGAAGACTACCCAGTATACGCCAAAAGCGGCTCTATCATACCTTTAGCAATCATTGACGAAAACAACATAAATAGTGTTTTACCACCTAAAAAAATGGAAATTCAAGTCTTCCCTGGTGTAAGCAATAACATTAATTTATACGAAGACGATGGAATTAGTAGTTTATACAAAGAAGGATACTATATTCTTACAAATATAGACTATAACTATAGAAAAAATAACTACACATTGATTTTAAGGCCAATTGAAGGTAAAACAGGTATAGTTCCAGACAAACGTGACTACAAAATTAAATTTAGAAACACAAAAAGACCAGAATACGTAAAAGTAAACGTTGGAAGATTTGAAGTAGAGTTCACTACTAGATGTGACGAAAGTGACTTCATTATAGAAATACCTAACGTGCCAACAAACCAACAACTAACAGTAAACTGTGGTGGAGAAGCAATAGAAATAGATGCAGTTAGACTTATAAACGAAGACATAGACGAAATAATAAGTGACTTACAAATAGAAACAAACTTAAAAGAACAAGTAGCAAGCATTTTATTTAGTGATTTATCTATAAGAAAGAAAAGAATAGAGATAAGAAAAATGAAAAGAAAAGGCCTAAATAAACTTTTTATAAAAATGTTTATAAAACTACTTGAATATATTAGTGAGATATGATATACTTATAGTGGGTTATCGATTAATTTATATTTTTTGATACCCACCTAATATATTTTTATACGACATCCTTAACCCAGGATGTCACTTTTTTTGTAATGAACTACTTGAAATTAAATAAATATACTGCTATAATACTAATATAAGTTTTGTTGACAAAAGAGTAGTAATTAACATTTCTTTTATAGAGAGTTAGTGTTAGGTGTAAACTAACAAAGAAAGTTAATGAACTTGCTTTTAGAAAAACTTCGCTAGTAAGCGTTATAACTATAAAGATGCATAATACTTTATGAATTAAGGTGGTACCGCTGTAGTTTGCAGTCCTTAAGTCATAAAGTTTATTTTTTTGAAAGGAGTACTATGAAAGAAAAAATAATAATTAACACAATCTACTTTTTAGCCTCATACCTGATTATATTCTTAGTCTATGTTTTCATTATCAATAGAAAAAAGAAAACATACGCTGATGCTAAAAAAATGACAGACGTAACATACCTGACTACAAAGTTTAAAATAGATAAAAGAAAAACAGACTATAATACCCTGAAGTGGTACATAAACTTTATAAACCCACTCATAATATCAACAACATTTGTAGTAATATCAAATATAAAATCATTCACTATGAGCTTACTTGTAGGTTTCATAGTAATGTTAGTATTAATTTATTCATTATATGAAATAATAGGAAGAATATTAAAAAAGAAGGAGTTTGATAAAAATGTATAATTTTGAAGAAATAGAAAAGAAATGGCAAAGTTTTTGGGAAAAAAACCATACTTTTGAAGTGAAAAATGAAGGGGCTAATCCATACTACATACTAGTAGAGTTCCCATACCCTAGTGGAGAAGGACTTCACGTTGGACACGTAAGAAGTTATACTGCCCATGATATAATGGCAAGAATGAAAAGAATGCAAGGATATAACGTATTATTTCCAATGGGTTTTGACGCTTTCGGTGCCCCAGCTGAACAATACGCAATTAAAACACACACACATCCAAAAGATGTAACAAACAAAGCTATCGCTCATTTTAGAAGTCAAATGAAAAGAATAGGTTTTAGTTTTGACTGGAGTAGAGAATTCTCGACAACTGACCCAGAATACTATAAATGGACACAATGGCAATTCATACAATTTTTTAAACACAACATGGCCTATAAAGACACAATACCTGTTAACTGGTGTCCAAACTGTAAAATGGTACTTTCAAATGAAGACGCAGCAGGTGGAGTTTGCGAAAGATGTGGAAGTGCTGTAGAACAAAAAGAAAAAAGTCAGTGGATGCTAAAAATGAGCGAGTACGCAGAAGACTTACTTACTGGACTAAACGATACTCACTTTGCTGAAAAAGTAAAACTAGGTCAAATAAACTGGATAGGTAAATCTACTGGTGTAGAAGTAGACATAAATATTGTAGGCGGAGGAAAATTTAGCATATTCACAACTTGTATAGAAACAATATATGGAATAACTTTCTTTGTAATCGCACCAGATGGTAAACTTATTAAAGAACTTATGCCTAGAATAGAAAACAAAGATGAAGTAAATGAATACATCAAAGAAACACTAAAAAAATCAAATATGGATAGAACAGAATTAAATAAAGGAAAATCTGGTGTAGAACTAAAAGGCTTAAAAGCTATAAACCCAGTTAATGGAAAAGAAGTTCCAATATTTATTGGAGACTTTGTATTAGGTTCATATGGTACAGGTGCTGTAATGGCTGTTCCTAGTCACGATCAAAGAGACTTTGAGTATGCTACAGTTCACAATATTCCAATGATCCAAGTAATAGACGGTAGAGAAACTACTTCTTCTGCATTTGAGAAACTTGACTACTTAGGTAAGGGCTGTAAACTTATAAACTCAGAAGAATTTACTGGCTTAACTGTAGAAGAAGCAAAAGAAAAAATCACTAAAAAGCTAGAAAACATGGGTATCGCAAGACGTGTAAACAACTACAAAATGAGAGACTGGATTTTTAGTAGACAAAGATTCTGGGGTGAACCAATTCCAATGATAAACTGTCCTAAATGCGGATGGGTTCCAATGAAAGAAGAAGATTTACCACTTCTACTTCCAGATGTAGCAGAATATGAGCCTACTGATACAGGAGAAAGTCCTCTTGCAAAAATAACTGACTGGGTTAACACTACATGTCCAGTGTGTGGCATTCCTGCAAAAAGAGAAACAGACACAATGCCACAATGGGCTGGATCTTCTTGGTATTTCCTAAGATTCATGGATGCACATAACAATAAAGAATTCGCAAGCATGGAAGCAATGAAATACTGGGGAAAAGTAAATTGGTACAACGGTGGAATGGAACACACAGCAAGACACTTACTTTATGCAAGATTCTGGGTACAAATGCTATACAATTTTGGTCTTGTTCCAAATAAAGAAATGATAGATGTAAGAGTTTCCCATGGTATGATACTAGGATCAAACCATGAAAAAATGTCCAAGAGTAAAGGTAACGTAATAAACCCTGATACAGTAGTAAATGAAGTAGGTGCAGACGCTTTAAGAGTTTATGAAATGTTTATAGGTGACTACCAACAAGACGTATCTTGGTCAACTGACTCACTAAGAGGTTGCAAACGTTTCCTAGATAGAATATACAAATTAGGAGAAAAACTAAGTGATAAAGATGGTTACACTAACGAAACACTAATACATCAAACAATTAAAAAAGTAACTGAAGATTTAAGTAGTCTTAAATTTAATACTGCTGTATCTTCACTTATGATATTAACAAACGACTTAGATAAAAACGAAACAATAACAAAGAGTGACTACAAAACACTTCTTACTTTACTAAACCCTATCGCACCACACATCACTGAAGAACTAAACGAAAAATATGCTTTAGGAAAACCAATCTGTGAAAGCACTTGGCCTTCATTCGATGAAGAAAAAACAAAAGAAAGCACAGTAAACATTGCAGTACAAGTAAATGGTAAACTAAGAGGCACTATGAACATACCTTCAAACACAGACAAAAAAGAAACTCTAAGACTTGCAAAAGAATTAGACAATGTTAAAAAATACTTAGAAAATACTACTATCCTAAAAGAAATAGTAGTACCTAATAAAATAGTAAATATAGTAATAAAACAGAGTTAAAAATTTAATTAACTCTGTTTTACTTTTGCATTTTCTTCCATATTAGAAAGTGCGTAACTAATACACTGCGATATAAACTCATTACGACTAATCTTAGCTTTATAAGACTCTCTATCTATAGTTTCTAATAATTTAGTATCAATTCTCATGCTTATAACAACTTTATCATTACTTCCCTTAGAAGGCACAAATTTTTTCATTCTATACACCTCTATTTTCTTTAATTTATTACTTTATCACGCTTACTCTTATTATTCTCTTCATAGGGAATATCATTACTAGTAAGTTTCAAAATATAATCAACACTCACATGATATAAATTTGCTAACTTTATTAAATCTTCAGCTGTTATAACAGATAATTCATTCTCAATATTGCTATATTGCTGTTGTGTAATATTTAAAATTTTAGCTATATCTTTTTGATAATAATCAAAGTCTTCTCTCAAATCTTTTATTCTATATTTTAGCATTTAAATCACCATTTAGATTATCTCATACAATTCTAATTTGTATTGACTAAAACAAATTAAAATTGTATAATTGTTATAGTAACAAATAATATTTGTATATAATAGTGGTAGGTGAAACTATGACAAAAAAAGAGTTAAACAAAATAATCGGAAAAAATATAAGAAAGTATAGATTAATATATAATGCTTATAATAAAAACAAGTTAACACAAGCAGGGTTAGCTAGTAAAATAGGTGCTAAAACACCACTTATAGGTGCCCTAGAGAGTGATAACAATAACATGGGAGTAAGTATATATAACTTATATATGATTAGCAAAGTGCTAAATGTACCAATAGAAAAGTTTTTTGAGGAGGAGTGATTATGTTTAAAAATATAAGTAAATCAATAATAGTACTAGGAATAATGTTTACGTTAGTCCTAGGTCTTTCATATGGTACATTTATATATACGTCAGACTCATACCGAGCTACTGAAATGCTTGTTAGTAAATTGTCATACGGAATAGATATAACAGCAAGTGACGCCACAGTTTCAGGTAAGACTGTAAATGTTTCATCTGGTAAGACTTCAACAGCACTATTAAAAGTAACAAGTTTAAACAAAATAGATACAAAGTATGGAGTAGATTATAAGATTACTAAAGGAACTGGTACAGTAAAGTATGCAAGTAACACAGGATGGTTACCAACAGGAAAGATAAGTGAAAACAATGTAGGAACATATGAAAAAGTAGTTAAAGTAGTAATAGCTGCAACTACAGATATGTCAGTTGATTTCACAGTAACAGGTGGTTTTCCAAACAACGAATTAACAGAAGTAGCTACAGGTTACACAAGAATAACAGAAAAAGCAGAAAATATAATAAGTTATAATGACACACTTACAACTGTAATAGGAAAAGAAAGTTCAAACAACTTATATGGTGGGGAAAGTACAAGTAATTATCTACAATATCCAATAAACGAAGATAACACAAAAAATATTTGGAGAATACTAGGAACTTACAATGGTATAGGAACAAAGATAGTATCAAACCAAGTAAGCACAACAACAAAAAGTACTCTATCAACTGATTTGACTTCATTTTATAACACCTTAGAAAAGCCTGATAATTATATTTTATCAACAGATAAATTTGCTTGTACAAATACATCATGTACAAGTAGTAGTTATTCAAAAGTAGGATTAATATCAACAAGTGAGTATGAAATGTTAGGTGGAATAAATTCATACTTAGCAAGTAGTGAAAGCTATTTTGCCTTAGACAATGGAACTATTAAAAATATAACATCAGGTGGAATAGAAGAAACAAGTACAACAAGTGGTCTAAGACCAGCAGTGTACTTGCAAGATTATGTAACAGTAACAGGAAGTGGTACAGTAAGTGATCCATTTAAATTAAAGATGCCAGAATATGCAGTAGTACTAAACGTAGTAAATGGAAGTGCAACATTACCAAGTAAAATGATAACAAGAGGAGAAAATGCAACATATGAAATAACACCTAACACAGGTTACAAACTTGTTTTATCAAGCAATACTTGTAGTAATGGAACACTAAGTGGAAACACATTTACAATAACAAATGTAACATCAGCACAAAGTTGTACAATAACATTAACACCTGAAAGTTATACATTAACACTAGATGCAAATGGTGGAAGTGTAAGTACAACAAGTAAAACAGTAACATATGATAGTACATATGGAAACTTACCAACACCTGAAAGAACGGGTTATACATTTAATGGCTGGTACGGGCCAAATATTATGCCGTATGGAGATTTTTCAAATACAAATACTAACATATGGAAACCAAATCAAAATGTAACAGTGAGTCAAGGTAATGGATATTATCAAGTTATATATAATCAAACGGATAGTACACCAGGGTTAATATGGGAAAGTACAGAGTCATTAAATTTACTGGAACTAAATAAAACATATACACTAAGTATGAAAGTTAAAGGTATAAATACCAGTAAGATAGAAATATCAATATATGATTCGTTAATTAAATCTTACGAAATATCACAAAGTGAATTTACAGTAGTACAAACAACATTTTCTTTAACAAGTAAAGAAAAAATTTACATATTATTATTTGAATACTTACCTACATTAAATTCAGGGTTCCAAATAGAATGGTTAAAGATAGAAGAAGGAAATGTAGCAACACCATTTAAAGCAACATCAAGTACAAAAGTAACAACACCAAGTGACCATAAATTAGTTGCTAATTGGACAGCAAATACATATTCAGTAACATTTAATCCAAACGGTGGAAGTGTAAGTACAACAACTAAAAATGTAACATATGGAAGTACTTATGGAGATTTACCAACACCAACAAGAACAGGATATACATTTAATGGATGGTATAACAAAAGATATAGTAATACTTTTAGTTTGAGTAGTTTAAATGACGCATGGAATTATACAAGTGTTGTATCTTCTGGATTAAAACCTGGAGTAACATATTGGATTAATATAGATAAAGCTGAATTAACTAGTGGAACAGCTACTGAATTTACAACATTGTTGTATGATTTTACATCTTCAAAAGATTTATATAGAATTGAAAATTCATTTGGAACAAATGTCAATTATGAAATTCCAGTGCCAAGCAATATAGATACTTCACATGACATAAGAATATTAGTATATTCAGGTTATGCTGGAAATACAAACAATAATGCAACAAAATATACAAATTATTCAATATATGGAACAAATAAAACAACAAATACAAAATATACCTCTACATCAGTAGTGGAAACACCAGCAAATCAAGAATTAATAGCAAGTTGGAAAAAGAATAGTACACCTCTTGCTGCTATAATACAGTCAAATGGAGTAAATGAAAACGGTTACAGATATGAAGGAAGTGACCCAAATAATTATATACAAATGGAGAAGACTGATGGAACAACAGAAACATGGAGAATAATAGGATTATTTCCTGATGGAGAAAATGGAGAAAATGTAATAAGAGTAAGAAAAGTAGGGAGTGAGCAAGCAGCGTATGACTCAAATAGTACAAATCACTGGCCAAATACAACACTATATGGGACATTATCTAGTACATACACCCTTGCAAATTATAAAAACACAGTAAACTATAAAATGTACTTAGGAGGTGGATATGATACTTCAGATTATACATCAAAAGATTTATATGATATGGAAAGAATGTTAAATAGTAAAGGAACAGCAGGAGCAACATCGCAAAATAATTATTCAAATACAACAACATTTACAGGGAGTGTAGGACTAATGTATCCAAGTGACTACGGATACGGGGTACTAGCAAGCAATTGTGCAAGAACCATTGAGCCATATAGTTACAACGAAACATCAGCATGTTATATAAAAAACTGGTTACATCAAGGCTCAAGTACAAGACAATGGTTAATAAGCCCGTCTGCCACTTGGACTGACTTTGCATTTTATGTTGATACTCGCGGGTATGTGCGCAGCAACATCGCCGTCTTTAATTCCGGCTACTATTACCCAGTCATGGCTTTATCTGCAGATGTAACTGTAACAGGAAGTGGTACACAAAGTGATCCATACGTAATGAACTAAGCATGTTAACTCATGCTTTTTCATTTCCCTAAAAATCTTGTCTCTCCATCTATATTTTTTTAGCAAAATATGGTATACTAACAAAATGAGGTGAAATAGTATGTTTGAAAAAGAAAACGATTATGTAACTAATAGAAAGATGTATCTTGATAATAAAGATTACATTCTTAAAAGATTTGCTTACTCTGATATCGTACGTGGTGAATTAATAACTAGCTATAGTATAGAAGTTACTGATGAACATGACTATCCTGATAAAGGTTACACTGACTATTATTTTGAAACTAATTCATACTATTATGATGTTGGTAAATATAGACAAGTAATAAGAAAAAATGATGACGGAGAAATATTAGCTTACTCTTGTAACTGTAATAATTTTAGAGATACTAGTTCATGTGTACACTTAGTAGGATGTTTTCATAACTATGCATTTTTAATTTTCTATGCTAAACCAGACCCATTAAAAATATCAAATAATATTTTAGACATACTTTCAAAAACAAATAAACCTGTAGTTAAAAAAGAAGTATTCTTATCAGTTGACATACTATCCTCTTCAACAGACTTTTTATATGACGTTAAAATAAAAATAGGTATTAATAAGATGTACTCTTACAACAACAAACAAAACCAATTTCTACAGGCGTCAAATAGAAAAGATGACGAGTTTACCTTTGGTAAAGATTTCACTTTCAATTTTAACAGCAATTACTTTAGTAAAAAAGCTACAAAAGTACTAAAATACATAAATAGATTTCATCCTGACTTAAATAAAAACTGGTTTGATGATAAAGAAATAAATAACTTTCTAGATTTATTAAAAGAACTAGATTATCCATTTACATATAACCTTCACAAAATAACTAAAATACTAGAAGAATTTCCACTTCAAAGTACAGTAGAAGAAATGGATCAAGATAACTACATAGTTAACTTTGATTTAAAAGACTACAAACTAATTAGTTATAACTATGCATACAATAACTCTAATGTATATTATTTATCTGACAAAGAGATGATTTCTAATCAAACAAAATATCCTTTAATTGATAATCAAGTGATAAATATAAATAATATTAATAAATTAAATGATTCTATTGTACCTTTTTTATCTAGTAAATATAATATCAAAGAATATAATTTAAAAAATAAAAATAATGAAATAATTGCTTATTATTGCGATGGAAAAATTAATGATTATGATTGTTCATTGCTAATTGAGCTACAAGGATATTGCTTAGAAGACTATTCTAATTATAAATACTTGAATATGACTAATAACGAATATTCAATAACATTTTATAGTGATAATAAACAAAAAATATATTTTGAAAATGAAAATTATCAATATAATTTATTGATTAATCAAAAAATAAATGATTTTAATGAAATATATTTAAAAATTAATGAAAGCTTTAATAAAAACTTATAATTAATTGAATATCTAAAAATGGTAATGTAAAATATTTTTATAGGCACTTAGCTCAGGTGGGAGAGCATTTCCTTCACACGGAAAAGGTCGTGGGTTCGAACCCCATAGCGCCTACCATTTTAGAA
>OIWT01004622.1_pt1 | contig 10907 bp, 20 predicted proteins | sample 1587701 | NCBI WGS metagenome assembly OIWT01 (sample SAMEA3888904, study PRJEB22519) | human gut metagenome | biome: human gut; feature: human-associated habitat; material: faeces | place: Denmark | collected 2009 | reverse complement strand
GTTTGTTTTTGTTTCTCCATCTATTTGGGATGCAATGGGGGATGAGGATCGGATTTACTTCGTTCCGTGTCCGAACAAACACATCCTCTACGATTTCTTACGAAACAGAGATGAAATGGAAGCTTGCTTCGATTTCTTGCTTGTACCCTTTTCCTTCTCTTTGTCTGGCTTCGCCAACACCAAGTCTCTCCATTTCTTGTATTCAATCGCCTTTGTTACCGATTCATCTGGATGCTGCGTATCCGGATTTGGAATACCCTTAGAATCGATGATCTGAAAACGAACCTCCCTTTCCTTGTCAACTACGCATCATCCCAGTGTTCCAAATCAACGCTGCTGCTTCTTTTGAATTCGCACTTCTTCTGGATCTCTGTATCCTATAGGTGAATTTATAGAAATGGTTCAACGGTAGTCTGGGAATTCCTCCTCTACCTTCGCAACTGTGGAATCAAACACGTCTCTGGATAGGCAACAGTCACTGCATAGCATTTCTCTATCCAGAGTCTTTCCCTCCTTTCGTAGCACGACAAACAGAATCGCCGGCTTTATGGCGGGAGAGAAGGAAATGTGACTATTTGGAACTACATTAGCCTTTTCAGTCCTCCGTTTCTACACATCAAACATGTGCCATGCAAGCACCTTGTATTCCCCCGTCATTTCAATAATCTTGCTTTTAAAACGGTCTCCTCCATACTTTTCAATCAGACTCTTCAGGGATGGAACCACAGGGAGCGAAAGAAACGACGCGATGCGTGCCACGACCGAGCGATAGACATTCGGATCACTGACCATGGATCGCTTCTGAATATCGGCATAGTCAAAGTCGATGTGAAGGCAGCTAGGGTGAATCGCCATTCGAGGGAGTACCGGAGTGCTAATTCGAAGGACGCTGCGGGTATTGCGAGTTTCGCCTGATTGTGATGTCATAACGCAAAACCTGCAGTTGTGGGAATGGAGGAGATACGAGACGCTTCCTTCGATATCTCCTCCGTTTTTCGAATGACATCTGGATTTGATATATTATAAACACGAAAGATGTAAGTCATTACGGTTATTCTCCTTTGGCTCTCCGCCACACTGAATTCGCGAGGATGCAACCCTACATATACTTGGTCGAGTTGTGCTTTCCCTTGAAGGTGATGATGCGAGTCTGCTTCATCTTCGGGTGGATCCACTCTTCCGTTGCCAGATCCGTCGTCTTCACTGCCTTCACGGCATTCTTTGCCTCCACATTCTCACACTCGAGGTTCTCCAGCGCTACTTCGGAGAATCGCTTGTGGAGGATGGAGCGCATGTAGAGAATAGTGAGCAAATAGCGCAAGGGATCACTAGGAGTGAGAAAGCAGCGCATGAACTACAAGACGTTCGCTCCTGCGTACGACAGCAGAAGATAACTAAACTACGTATGATGCTCTAACGCGACAACCACATCTGGATAGGCTACAACGAGTTCGACGCTTTTCCTCGTAAACTCTGTCTTGCTCAGCAAATCGATGAGCGTGTTCATATCCAATAGACCATACTTTAAGATGGCGTAGCTAAGCCCCCAAAAGAAGGCAAATCTACTCATGACTGCCCAAACCCATCACTACGAAGAAAAATAGAAAATGATGACACGTTTCCCTCCCAATTTCATGACTTGATCCTTGGCAGAAGCCATCCTCTTTAGGAAAGGCAAGTGGCGGTTCTGCGGAAGGTCAATGAGGTTGTATATATCTTTCCATCGGATCCTCGTGTCGAGCTTGTTCTTCTTTTCCGTTGACACTAGAGATGAGCCAGACAGTGCGTATATACAGCTTCTACGAAAGATCTGCAATGTCAGAATGTCATCCGAATTGTTAAAGCGCGAAAGGAAGCTTGAAGAGAAGGCCGCACAAACGGTGCGATTTCCTACTGGAACGGTTGCAAATCGTTGCAGTTGAAGGAGTCTCCTTGCAATCATGTGTGTATCAATCGAATGCAAAGACGAGAATGAAGTCGATGCGGTTTCGTTGTGTTCCAATCCGCCCTTCGACCGTTTCAAACAAACACCCGTATGCTACAACTTGTTATACCTGCACTTCACCACCGGATAGTGCTGCTGCTCTCGGATGAACTCCTTCAGCATCGCGCTGTTGCTACTGTGGTGCCGCAAACTACGGCTCACCCCACGCCCCGTCTCCTACCCTTCTTCCCACTCCCCGTCATACTGCTCTGTACAATCCGCCGGCTGCAACGTCGACACCAAATCAACGAAAAAACGGTGATGCAACGCCTCCTTCGCCTCATGGCCCCCACGCACCCCCACATTCGCACTCAGTCGCTTCTCCGGGTTGAACTGCAGCAGCGACAGCAGCAGGTCCGCCGCGTCCGCCGGGATGGCTCGCGACAGCTCCTGCAGCAGCGGCCGGCGCTGCACTCGCCGCCCGCGGATCCGCGCCCTCACCGCCTCGTTCTCCACCATCGCCAGATCCTACGCTTCAGCGCGCCGCCCACACACCACCTCTTCCGCAGGGATCCCAAGGAAGCTCAGCGCCCGGTCCAACTGCTGCGAGGTGCTGCCCGTCTTGGTGTCACACGCCCGGCGGGGCTTACGAGGAAGAGCGAGGAGCCGTGGAACATCTCCGCCAGCGTCACGCCCAGCGACCACATGTCCACCTTGCTGTTGTACGTCTAGCCTTCAGCGGGCCTCGCCGTCGCTACGCTGTTGCCGACGAGCAGCTCCGGAGCGCGGTAGTCGCGCGTGACGACATAGTCCGTCAGCTGCGCCGTGTCGCTGCGGGCGAGGCCAAAGTCGCAGATCTGCGAGTAAGACGAAGCGAGAAGCAGAACGGCAACGTCTGCTGAGGGCGTGAGAAGAATGTTGCCCGGCTTGATGTCGCGGTGGATGAACTACTGGGAAGAAGAGGGGATCGGAGCCACGCCTGCTGAGTGGATGTAGCGCAGTGCGAGAAGGACTTGATAGGTGATGAGGCGAATCTGGTCAAGCGACAAGTACTGATGGGAAGGAGAAGAGGCTGCAACGTACATTCTTGGCGTCGATCACAACCCCCAGATCGTAGTCGTAGAGCGGAGTAATGGTGTAGGTGAACAGAGGATCGGCAGTCTTTGGCTGAATTTGATAGGGAGGGGAATACGGAGAGTATGTGGATGGACGGGGTGTATGGATAGCAGTAAAAGTCCACGATGTCGAGAACTTGCTCGCAGTCTTTAAAGAAACGGAGATACCTCACTTCTCTCTATTCCTAACGGATAGTTGATGAAGGGACTATGATTCGGAGGTTGTATTTCATGTCTTCCGGACTGTATAAGGAAACCTTGATTGCCACCATTTGATTGGTCACCTAACGCTAAGCCGTCGCCGTGAAGGGTACAGCATCTAAGGCGGAGCACACGATACCGTAATTGCCGTTCCCGATGGGTTTCAATTGCTGATATCGCGCATCGATGTGTAGCAGCACTCCTTTTGCCTTTACAACGTAGAACTGACTAGGATATGAAACAACGCAATGCGGGTCCCACCGTGCCATTAGATGGATCCTGCCATCTGCGGCGCGTTTGTCCTCCATTGTTTCAACTCTTCTGCTCTTTTCCAGCAACTCCAACTGGATTGTGGGAGGGAGCCGTATCTTCCCTCCATAGTGCACTTCCACCTGTTCAAAGGACTAAAATCACTTTGAAACAAACACGGCAAATGAGCTTATTCGTAAACCCACTTCTCGTCGTCCTTGGTGTACTCAACGAGACCCTCAGGGAACCAGAGGTTGATCTCACGCTGAGCAGACTCGACAGAGTCGGAACCGTGGATCACGTTGTGACCCATGTCGCAACCGAAGTCACCGCGGATGGTGCCGGGGGCAGACTCCAGGGGCTTAGTGGCGCCCATCATCTTGCGGGCAATGGCAACGACGTTGTTTCCCTCCCAGACCATGGCGACGACGGCAGAGGAGTGCATGAAGCCGGTGAGGCTGGGGTAGAAGGGCTTGCCCTTGTGCTCAGCGTAGTGCTGCTCCAGAAGCTCCATAGGAGGAACCATCATCTTCAGACCGACGAGCTTAAAGCCCTTCTTCTCGAAGCGGGCGATGATCTCACCGACATGTCCGCGCTGGACACCATCGGGCTTGACAGCAAGGAAGGTTCTTTCCTACACCCCAATTAGTTCGCTCCTCATTTCACAGCCAATCCACCTACACGAGGCATCGTATACGACTTTTTTGTGGAGATTCCGTCTTTGGTTCTCTGTGAACCGCGGGAATTCCCCCTTTGTTTGGACGCGCAATAACTCTCCAACGGGCGGTCCATTCCCATCATGCCTGCGAAATTCGATACGAAGAGAATATACGAGCTTCCCATCCTGAGGCACAACACGGCTGCCGTGAAGCTGATCTATCAGAATGCGCTGGGTGAGGAGCTCTCCGAAGCCTTCTTGAAGAAGGCCATTGAACACAACAGAATGCTCGCCAAACTGGGTAGTGGGCTCCATTGCGTTCTCACGGCGTAGTCATCCTCGATAACATTCCCGTTGGGTGCATCTATGCGCACATCGAGCATATCGACGAGTCCAATGCCAAAAGCGACGCAGTTCTTGTCGTCGATTTCATCTGCGTGCTTAAAATGTACCAGCAGCGCGGAGTGGGTCAGTGATGCAATGGCAGCATCACGAATAGGCTCTTTCGTGCTAAAGAACCTCGTGGAGAGAGCAGTGAAGGAACTGCACGTGAAGCACATCGCGGCGTATGCTAGAGTGAGTGAGATGTCGTTTCCCTGATGGGATAGGCGGGAGACGCGAGCAATGCCTTCTTCACGAAGAACGGATTCAAGGAGAGCGAGGAATGCGACCATGTGTTTGACGATAAGAGCCACAGTAAGTTTGGGGTCGTTTCGTCATGACATAGAATGCGTGAAGATGACCAAGGAATTGTAATCTGCGTTTAGTTCTTCTATTGTTTTTGGTGCTATTCATCTGTTTGTTTCCATCCCTGCAGCGTTATTTGAGCAAATGGCTTTCCGCGGGAATCCGCCGCATTCTCCCAGCGGACTGGATGAATGGTGCTGAGCCTGCTTTTCACAATCATCAGTACTCCATTGCTATAGAGATGTCTGCCGTAAGTGGGGTGATGTCCTTATGCTGTTGTGCAAAAGAGAGAGCGCTCCGAGGACGTTGTGACTAATGCTGTCGTAGCCTGCTAAGAAGATCGAGTTCACCATCGACTGCACTGTCCCCGTGAAGGACTCCATCATGGAGATTGCCACCTTCGTAGTCGCTGTGCTGGCGGGTCATTGTGTAGGAGAAGTTCCTTGCTGAGCACATCAAGGTCGAGAACAAGGTGAACAACCTTGGTGATCTCATTGCCGTCTCCAGCAGCGATAGCAAGGTCAGCGTGACTGTCTCCTGCGCCTTCGCCAAGAGATACCTCAAGGTTGCTAATTATGACGATCCCTCACGTCCTAGTACCTCACCAAGAAGTACCTGAAGAAGCAGAACCTCCGTGACTACATCCGTGTGGTCGCCTGCGGCAAGACTGCCTACAAGCTGGTGTACTTCAACGTCGCCAAGGACGAGTAAATCGATGCTACCACGCTGATGATTTGGGCTGTTTGTTGCAACAAGCACGGCACCACCAGTCCTCGTTGCTCTTCTCCTCCTTGGGCAGCGCCACCCTCTCCGGGGGCGCAATATCGATCTTCTTCGCCCCATTCACAATCTCCTTCTCCAGCACCTCATCGATGCTCTTTGCCTCCGGCTCCTCCGGCTTCTCCACCTTGCGCAGCGGGATGATGGGGATACTGATCAGTGGCGCGGCATTCTCCTCCTCCGGATGCAGCAGCGACTCCTGGTACTTGCGGTCGTCGTCCACCTTCTTCGCTGCCAGCCGCAGCCGGTAGATCAGCTACCCTCAAGCCTGCCCGCCAGCCCCACCAGCGTCTCGGACTGGATCTGCCGGTTGGCGCACGCCAGCACGTTCGTCAGCTGGATCAGCGACAGGTAGTCGCAGTCCATCGCCTTCACCGCGTCGACCAGCAGCGGCACGTCGAGCTCCCTCGACTGGCGCAGGCCCTCCAAGTAGGGGTGGTGCACGGAGACGTCGCGCACGAGCCGCGTGTCGTAGTGCGACTGGAGGTGCTTCAGAATGGACAGCACGTACACCTTGTGCACGCCGCGCTTGCCCTCTGCGCCTCACACACGCGCACCGCACTCACCCTCGTCCTCCTTCGCGTACTCGAAGAAGGCGTTGATCTCGGACTGGATGTCTGCAGAGAGCGGACTGACGCGGTACATGCGCTCGCCCTAGTCCTGACCCCCGCAGCGATGACCCACCATGATGTACACCACGTAGTACAGCGGCGACGCCTGCACTTCCGACAGCAGCGAGAGGATGGTCGCGTGGGTGAAGGGCGTGTCCGGAGGGAGGCTGGGAAGCTCGGTCTGCGTCCACTGCGGGTGAGAGAAGGGCGAGGGTTCAACGGTTTGGAGGAGGGAGCGAAGCTGCTCGGGAGAGGAGATGGCGTGGTCAGGATCGGAGAGGATGGCTGCCGCTAGCCGTGCGCAATACAGGTTGTAATCGTAGTGAGCGTACTACGCGGAACACGCAATGGGCGCAAGTACCTTGTCTGAAACGCTGTCGTGAATCAAACCGTACTTCGTCAGAAAGTGATATGTCCGCGGTCTCCCCAATTCCAGCTTCACAACGTCGTAATCGTTGTTGCGGTAATATCTGCGGCCAAGCATATAGGCTCCAGCACCTACACCGCAGGCTGTAACCGTAAGACTGAATCCAACGAGCTATGTGTTGGGAGAAACGAAAAGCACAACTGGCTTCCAGCTGCGTGGAGATGCGGCTGCAGTTGAATTGGGAGGCACCCGGTCCGCCGGATTCCGCACCTCCGTAGAGAGAGCGTTGGCATCTTCCTCTATGGAGATGCGAACCGATTGTGTATCCTAGCAATAACAGGAAACAAGAAGCAGCACATCATAGGCGGCCTTCGACTCCTTTGAAGTGCATCCGCTCAGATTCTTTCGAAATGGTGACCGCACTCCCGTCCGTCCCGTCTACAATCAATGGGGAAACGAAGGAATACGAGACGCCACTCCCGATTCCGTGTGAACAGTTCAGCCGATTTACGAAACATAATGCACGCTCCTGTGAAAAGATGCAGCTATCGGATAGAACGGAGATGGGATTCTTCTTGGATAGGGAGAATGAAGAGACTGATGGGATCCCAAGAATTGGAGTGCTTGACTTGGTGAATGTGTTATTCTTGGAAGCAAAGAACATGGAAATCAAACCATGGAAGGAGGAAAAATCGATAGAGTGTCGCGCAATCCACTTTGGTTTGATGATCATCAGAGGCTGGTGTGGCTGTATAACAACATGATGAGAGCAAATGTAGAAGGAAACACCATCAATGAGTGTAATAGGAGAGGACGGTTGCGCCTCAGTTTAACATGTGCTTCATTCGCTTGTTACACGCGTTAGGAATCCGTTTTTGCGTTTTATCCATGCGTGTATCAGCCATGACATCTCATTGGGCAACTCCGTATTCCTGTGTATCTTCACCCCTATTCACTGTTTGCTACCATGAATGTATTGCGACTATTGAAATGGAGAAGATGTCGATTGCTTTGCTATTGCCTAGCGTCTCTTCTGTTTTCCATGATTACGGATAGGTTACTGTGTCTATATCTTTTTTGGGCCTTTACGCGGAACGGAAACACGATTGTTGTGATTCACCTTCCCTGTCATGCGTAGCCATTGAATCGTGTGTTTTCCGACTCTTCTATCTCTGATAAGCTCCCCATTACTGTAGGAGGCTTCACAGAGGGTTGTTTCGTTAGTTGAACCTAAACAAATAGAAACGCTGCACTCGCCCCTAAACAAGCTTATCGGTTGCAATACTGCCAATCGCGTGGGATTCGATAGAGAGATGGTTCATTCCGAATTGAAGTGGGTGTACACCTCTCAATTCCAGAAGCAACTGAATCACTACCTCGGGAATATGGTGCGGGACTATAGTTTACCCGAGTGCAACAGGCTGATTCTGTTCTTCCCAGCAACCGGCGCGTTTCAAAAGGGTACTCGATCTACCGTGTTTCAACGATAGATATGTTTCTGGATCCGTCCGAAGAAACGGATTTCACTGCCATCTTTGTGGCCAAGTGATGATAGTGCTCTTCCTGAACGGTAGTTACCTCCGTCTGCACATGATCCCACTAATTATCGACAGCTGGAAAGGGTAGCCGTTTTTCTCGTTCGTTTCATCCTAGTCCACTCATCATTGTGATCTACATCCCTTCTCTTCGGCAGGAAGCCGTCGTTAACGAATTCCTTTCCACGGCACAATTCCCTGCTAACGCACAAGTGTATCTCTTTAAACCGCGGGAAGACTGCTTCGATGCCAAGCACCTCCCCATCAACCTTATGCGTAATCTCGCCATTCACTACGTCCAGACCTCCCACTACGTTGTGCTTGATACGGATCTTCGCTTTTCTCGTCAATGCCGATCGCCATCTTGATGAGTAGAACAACTATACGAATCGCTCCAGCGCGTGTCTTCCGCTGTGTGGAGAAGTCGCTACAGCGTGGTGGTGATCCCCGTGTTCCACTTGAGCGAATGGGTAGTGAAGGTGAAGAAGTGCGGGTCCTTCCTGAACTGCACATTGCTGTAGTATTGTTCCCATGCTCTCAGTCGTAGCAGCTACGAGAAGGCGCCTAGCACGCTCTCCCGACTGCGCAGCTGTGTGAAGAGTGAAAAGTGCCAGGTGACGCGGAAGGCGACTCCGTCGGATGTATCCCTTCTCCTTTCTTCTCAGATGTAGTTGCAGACGGCGGAGAGCTGGCTGGCGGGAAAGCGATCATTGGACAGACTGAGCTGCTATCCGTTGAGCGAGGTGTCTCCCTACGTGGTGTTGAGACGGCATCCTAGCGTGCCCTTGTTTGATCCCGTGTTCTATGGATATGAAGGAAACATCAAGATGTACTTCGAGGAGCTTCGCTATTACTGTAGAAATGGTGATTATGAATAAGGAGTAGCGAACGAATGGTACGTGCTGAAGGATGGCTTCGTTGTGAACCTCATCCACCCAAAGTGCGATTTGGTGGTGGGAATCAAGCCTAGATCCACCTATCGCTTACGAAACGAGGAGACCATCAAGAATGGAGTTGCGATGAACCCCTTCTTGATGGAGTTGCGCTATCACGAGCTGATGGAGAAAAGGCAGCGAGTGAAGTTGTCGCTGTGCCTCTAGCGTGTTTCATAAACAACGGGCATGTTTCTTAAAGCATTCTATAGTACAGCTGCGATTACGAAAGAACAGGGTCCGGGATAATCGGGAACATTTCCGGGGTCATACTGGGTGCACGGTTCACATGAAAGTTACGATTCCATGCATCCGTAGAAACGCGCCGTTGAATCACGGGGGGAAGAACCGGACCTCCACAATGTTGATAGCTAACATGCGGATCTACCGATGGCACAGCGGCAGTAGCAACCGCGGGGCGGCCATTACGGTAGCAGCAACAACAAGACATTACGATAGACGGCTTAGCAGAATAACCTGCTGGTACAGACGGGGGATTACTTAAAGGGAACGTAAGTGAACGCTGGGGCGTGCTCCAACACGTAGTGAGAGAAGACTGCCCAAGACTGGCTTGAAAGATGGAAATTTTCGTCAGCAGAACACCGCAACACCGATCCGGCTCCTTTGGAGAGTGAAGATTGCAATCAACTCCTAATCTCGCACAAGTGCGGAAACAGCTACGTGCACAGTTGGACGGCAGTGAAGTCAAATTGATATCGGTAAATCCGATCAGTTTGTCCCGAAACACACGGGAATCCATCCTACACTTCACCATCCTTGCCGAGACGAACACTTCGATCCGGATCGTTGGCGAAGAGCCCGTAATGCAGATTTCATAATTCCAAACTGGGAATGAGCAAAAGTGGAGCGACGCTTACTAGGTGAACGACCACCATCCCTCATGGTGGTACTGCGATAGACAGAATTTCCGTACATGACCCGCACGTACGGATCAAGTTTCCCGAAAGTACTAATGTTCTCCAAATCCTTCGCTCCGATAACGACCAATGTTAGCTTCCATTCTCCTTGGCACATAACAAGAAATCCGGGAAGAGCAAACTCAGCAGAAACCACTCCCTTCTTGAAAAACAAAATGCATGGAGAAACCGAGGTGTTTCCCAGAAATTTCCGGGAAGACTTCCTTTTGGGATACGTCGAATCGGCTCTATTCCTATCCCGTTTGATGTATTTAGAGGATAGAACGCTATATGCACACTTCTTCCCACAACACGGCGCATCTCATCATGTTCATTACAGCGCCTGCCTGTGACTACCCCTTCCATAGTACAATACAATGGAAGTATATCAAAGTGGACACACTTCGATTCAAGTGGAACAGAAAACAGCCTGTTTTTTGGAGCCAAGACAACTCCAATTATCTCCACGAATGAAGGGCCGTCGCTACGACTATTCAGACTCCGATTATGGAGACACTTCGAGGGATGGTGTGCCCATGGAAGCGAGCACTTTGCTCAACCCACACAAGAAGTTGCGATCGCCGAAGCGCGGCTTTCTTTGGCTCTACCCGTTGCTCGCCCTCTCTGTCGTAGTTCTCGTTTTTGTGTACTATTCGCTTCAAAAGCGTTTGTTTTCCTCTTCCAATCTCAGACTGCCCTCCAATCCGGATGGAACGTTCAGACTCGCCATCGTTTCGGATCTGGACAAGAAGAGCAGAGTCGAAGACGACAAGAAGGGACTGTGGAAGAGTGTTATGAAGAAGGGCGAGCTGAAGCGCGATGGCAAGGGCGGCTACACCATTGCCTGGACGGAGGACGTTGAACTGCGCACCAAGATCAGCGAGGCGGGTCGCGGCATGGAGCTGAGCGCTCTGGTGGAGTACAACCGCCG
>OIWT01004619.1_pt1 | contig 10916 bp, 9 predicted proteins | sample 1587701 | NCBI WGS metagenome assembly OIWT01 (sample SAMEA3888904, study PRJEB22519) | human gut metagenome | biome: human gut; feature: human-associated habitat; material: faeces | place: Denmark | collected 2009 | reverse complement strand
AGTTGGGACATTTTCTCATTTCTTTACTTAGGACATTATCACATTTCTTTCATAGGACTATTTTTTAAGAGAGTTTTACTATTGACAAAAAAATAAAATAGTCGTATAATAAGCATTGTCAATAAGCGCTATTAGCTCAGTTGGTAGAGCAGCTGACTCTTAATCAGAAGGTCCGGGGTTCGACCCCCCGATGGCGCACCAAAAACACTTCAAAATAAAGAAGTGTTTTTTTTATATAAAAATTGAACAAATATTTAATATGTATTTTTGTTTATGAAAAATATGTGAAATTTGTTGACAAAAAAATAAATAAGAAATAAACTAAGAAAAAAGGAGGACAAAAATATGGAATATTTACAAAAAATATTAAAAAAATCTGGATGGGTAAGTTTAATAGAATCATTAATATTTGCAATATTAGGAATAATATTAATAGCAAAACCAGAAGAAACAGTAAAAGTAATATCTTATATTTTAGGTGCATGTTTCATAATAATAGGTATATATAAAATAATAAATTATATACAAATGCAAGGAAAAAATGATTTATATAATTACCATTTAATATATGGAATAATGGCAATAGTAATTGGTATAGTAACAATTTTATATAGTAGTACCATAGGAATGATTTTCCGTATAATAATAGGAATATGGATTATATATACAGCAGCAGTTAGAGCAAGTTCATCTTTTAAACTAAGAAGAATAAATTCAAATGTATGGATTTATACATTAATATTATCAATAGTTATGTTAATATGTGGACTATACATAATATTAAATACAGGAACAATAATAGTAACAATAGGTGTTATTATGGTAATATATGCAGTTATTGATATTATTGAAAATTTGATATTTTTAAAACATGTAAATGATTTATAAAAATAAACGGAAGTAATAAAAAAATTACTTCCGTTTAATATTTTATGAAAAGTTGCATAAAACCGAAAAAAAAGGTATAATAAAAAAAGAGTGAAAAAAAAGAAGGGGTGAAAATCATATGTTAAAAATGTATAACACAAACTTAGCAACAAATGAAACAGAAGAAATACAAGAATATAAAAAAGGAAATTGGATAAATATGATTGCCCCGACAGAAGAAGAAATAAAAAAAGTATGTGAAAAGTTAAAAATAAAAGAAGATTTTATTAGATATTCTTTAGACTATGAAGAGAAAGCCAGAATAGATATAGAAGATGATGATAATACAATTTTATTTATTATAGACGTACCAATTATAGAAAAAGAAAATAATGAGCAAGTATATTCAACAATGCCTCTTGGAATGATAGTAGTAAGAGATGATTATTTTATTACCGTATCTTTAAAACAAAATAGAGTAATTTCAGAATTAGAAAAAAGTAAAGCAAAGAATAATATTATAACATATAAAAAAAGTAGAATGATATTACAGATATTCTATAAAAATGCAGAATTATATTTAAAATACTTAAAGAAAATAAATAAAGAAACAGAAATAGCAGAAAGTGTTCTTAAATCATCATTAAAAAATAAAGAATTATTAAAAATGCTTTCTTTAGAAAAAAGTTTAGTATACTTTACAACATCATTGAAATCAAATGAAGTAGTCATGGAAAAAACATTAAGAGGAAGAATAATAAAATTATATGAAGAAGATGAAGACATTTTAGAAGATGCAATTATAGAAAATAAACAAGCAATGGAAATGTCTAAGATATATAGTGATATTTTAAATGGAACAATGGATGCTTACGCATCAATAATTTCAAACAACTTGAATGTAGTTATGAAATTTTTAACATCAATAACAATAATATTAGCTATTCCAACAATGATAGCAAGTTATTGGGGAATGAACGTACAAGTTCCATTTCAAAATACAAATTCGCCATGGCCTTTCTATACAGTAGTTATATTTTCAGTAATATTAGGAATAATAGCTATGATATGGTTAAAAAGAAAGGATATGTTAGATTAATTAATTACCCCAAAAGGTCCAGGTACTTTTGGGGTAATTTTTAAGAAAAAATAAGAATGAAAATTAAATAAAAATTATATAAAATTTTTATTTATGTATAAAAAATGAAAAAGAGCAGATAATATAATTAAAATTATAAAAAAGGAAGGAAATAACTATGAAAATAATAGATACAATTGCACTTATTTTAATTATTATTGGTGCTATAAACTGGGGATTAGTGGGAATATTTAACTTTAATTTAGTAGATACATTATTTGGAACAATGTCAGTAATTAGTAGAATTATATATATACTAGTAGGAATATCAGGTTTATGGGGAATTAAATTAATATTTGATAAAAATTTATAATAAAAAGTAGATAGCTCTTAATTCTAAGAGCTATCTATTTCATCTAATTGAAGAGTGTTACACATATCAATGAATAAATAATATAAAGCATGAAACTCTTGAAAAAAACTGGAAAATCATATATAATAGCCAAGAATAAATTCCCTAAAGAAACATTGAAATGTTTCTGAGATGAAAAGGAGGAAAAAACATGTTAAATGCTATAGGTGTTACTATAAGATTTGGAAAAAGAACACTATTTGAAGATGTAAATATTAAATTTAATAAAGGATGTTGCTACGGAATAATAGGTGCAAATGGAGCAGGAAAATCAACGTTCTTAAAAGTTTTATCAGGAGATTTAGAACCAAGTAAGGGAGAAGTAACAAAAGAGAAAACAGAAAGATTGTCTGTATTAAAGCAAGACCACTTTGCTTATGAAGAATACACTGTAATGGATACAGTTATAATGGGAAATCAAGAATTATATAATATTATGAAAGAAAAAGATGCTATTTATGCAAAGCCAGATTTCAGTGAAGAAGATGGAATGAAAGCAGCAAAATTAGAAGAACGATTTGCAGAATTAGATGGATGGAATGCAGAATCTGATGCAGCTGTACTTTTAAATGATTTAGGAATAGAAACACAAAATCATTATAAATTAATGAGTGAATTAGAGGCAAAAGAAAAAGTAAAAGTACTTTTAGCACAAGCATTATTTGGAAATCCAGATATATTACTATTGGATGAACCTACAAACGACTTAGACTTAAAAAGTATAGCTTGGCTTGAAGAATTCTTAATTAATTTTGAAAACACAGTAATAGTAGTATCACACGATAGATATTTCCTAAACAAAGTATGTACACACATTGCAGATGTTGACTTTGGACAAATAAAAGTATATCCAGGAAACTATGATTTCTGGTATGAATCAAGTCAACTTTTAGCAAAACAAATGAAAGAACAAAATAAGAAGAAAGAAGAAAAAATAAAAGAATTACAAGCATTCATTGCAAGATTTAGTGCAAATGCTTCAAAATCAAAACAAGCAACATCAAGGAAAAAATCGTTAGAGAAAATCGAATTAGATGAAATAAAACCATCAAATAGAAGATATCCATACATAGATTTCAAACCAGATAGAGAACCAGGAAAAGAAATATTAAAGGTTAAAAATATTTCAAAAACAATAAATGGAGAAAAATTATTAGATAATGTTTCATTCGTAGTAAAAGCAGATGATAAAATAGCATTTTTAGCAGATAATGAAAATGCAAAAACAGTATTATTTCAAATAATAGCTGGAGAATTAGAACCAGATGAAGGTGAAATAGAATGGGGAACTACTATCACAAATACATATTTTCCTAAAGACAACAACTATTTATTTGAAGAAGATATGACAATAACAGATTGGCTTCGTCAATATTCAAAAGATCCAGACGAAACATATGTAAGAAGCTTTTTAGGAAGAATGTTATTCTCTGGTGAAGAAGCACTTAAATATGTAAAAGTGCTATCAGGAGGAGAAAAAGTAAGATGTGTACTTTCAAAAATGATGCTTTCAGGAGCAAATTTTTTAATAATGGATGAACCAACAAACCATTTAGATATGGAAAGTATAACAGCATTAAATGAAGGAATGAAAAAATTTAAAGGAAACATCATATTTACATCACATGATCACCAATTAACACAAACAGTAGCAAATAGAATAATAGATATAAAACTAGACAAAGTTGTAGATAGAGAAGTAACATATAACGAATACTTAGGAATAGAATAACCCCAAAAGGTCCAGGTTACTTTGGGGTTACAACAAAACATAAATGGAAAATATTGACAAAAACAAAAAAGGTATATATAATAAGAAAAATAGGGGCTATAAAATATTTATTTAAAGTAAATATTTTGTGGCCTTATTTTTTATACTTTTATAAGGAGAAGATGATATGCCTAGAATTAAAAGAAAAAATTTAAATTCAAATATATTTCATATAATGTCTCAAGGAATTAATAAGGAATATATTTTTGAAAAAGAACAAGACAAAAGAAAATATAGAAAACTAATATTTTTATATAATGATGAATTTAATATAGAAATAATAGCATATTGTATAATGGGCAATCATGTGCATTTACTAATAAAGAGTGATAGAATAGAAAACATGTCAAACTTCATGCATCAAATTAATATGCAATATGCACTATATTATAATAAAAATAGAAATCGAGTAGGATATGTATTTAGAAGTAGGTATAAATCAGAACAAATAAGCACAGAAAAATATTTAATTAATTGTATTCATTATATACACAATAATCCTATAAAAGCACATATATGTAGAGAAAAATTAGAATATTTATATTCAAGTTACAATTATAAAATTAAAGAAAATCAAGTAATAGATAAAAGTTGGAGGAAGAAATATTATAATACAAAATATGAAAATAGAAATATTTCATTTATTGCTACGGAGGAAGAAAAAGAACAAGATATAAAAGAAACAATAGAAAATTTTTTAAATTATAATAAAGTAAAAATGGAAGAAATAAGAGAAAAAGAAGAAAAATTAATACAAATATTAAAAATATTAATGGATAAAAAAATATCAATGAGAAAAATTGAAAAAATTTTTAATATAGATAAAAAGAAAATAAAAAGATTGATAAAAAAATCTACTTGTTAAAATAAAAATGGTTTGATATAATCATAAAATAAATGAAAAATAGAAGTTACCCCAAAATAACCTGGACCTTTTGGGGTAAAGGAGGAAATATAAAGATGAATATAAATAAACAAATAGCAGAAGAATTAAATATAAAGGAAAGCCAAGTTGAAAAGACGGTAGCGTTAATAGATGAAGGAAATACAATACCTTTTATAGCGCGTTATAGAAAAGAAGTTACAGGTGGGCTTTCAGATGAGATTTTAAGAGATTTAGGAGAAAGACTTACTTATTTAAGAAATTTAGAGACAAGAAAACAAGAGGTTGTAAATTCAATTGAAAGCCAAGGAAAGTTAACAGATGAGATTGTTATAGCATTACAAATTGCGAAAACTTTAGCAGAAGTTGAAGATATTTATAGACCATATAAACAAAAGAAGAGGACAAGAGCAACTATAGCTAAAGAAAAAGGATTAGAACCTTTAGCTAATATTATTTATATGCAACAAGAAAAAACTTCTATTTACGATATAGCAAAAGAATATTTAAATGAAGAAAAAGAAGTAAATTCAGTAGAAGAGGCAATTGCAGGAGCGTTAGATATAATTGCAGAAAATATTTCAGATAATGCCGAATATAGAAAACAAATAAAAAGATTTACATATAGAGATGGAATAATTGAAACAAAAGCAGTTAAAGAAGATGAAAAATCAAATTATGAAATGTATTATGATTTTAACGAAAAAGTAAATAGAATTCCAAGTCATAGAATTTTAGCAATTAATCGTGGAGAAAAAGAAGAATTTTTAAAAGTAAAAATAACAAAGCCTGAAGAAAAAATATTAGAAATAATGGAAAAAGACATTATAAAAGGAAATACACAATTTACAGAAATGTTAAAAAATACAATTTTAGATAGTTGGAAACGATTAATTGAACCATCAATAGAAAGAGAAATTCGTTCAGATTTAACTGAAAAAGCAGAAGAACAAGCAATAAAAGTATTTGGACAAAATGCTAAACAATTATTACTTGGAGCACCACTTTTAGGATTAACTGTTATTGGATTTGACCCTGCTTATAGAACAGGTTGCAAAATTGCAGTAATTGATGAAACTGGAAAATTATTAGACACAACAACAATTTACCCAACAGAACCTCAAAATGATGTTGAAGGTGCTAAAAAAGTTTTAATCAATTTAATTGCAAAATACAATGTAGATATGTTTGCAATTGGAAATGGAACAGCTTCTCGTGAATCTGAAATGTTTGTAGCAGATGTTATAAAAGAAGTTAAAGAAAAATATGGAAAAGAAGTTCATTATGCAATTGTTTCAGAAGCAGGAGCATCAGTGTATTCTGCATCTAAACTTGCAACTGAAGAATATCCGGATATAAATGTTTCTTTAAGAGGAGCAATTTCAATAGCAAGAAGATTGCAAGATCCACTTGCAGAGCTTGTAAAAATAGAGCCAAAAGCAATAGGTGTAGGACAGTATCAACATGATGTAGACCAAAAGAAATTAGGTGAAAGCCTAACAGGCGTTGTTGAAGATGCTGTAAATAAAGTAGGCGTAGATGTTAACACTGCAACACCATCACTTTTATCTTATGTATCTGGAATAAATAAAACTATTGCAAATAACATTGTAAAATATAGAGATGAAAATGGAAAATTAAAAGAAAGAAAAGAACTTTTAAAGGTTCCAAAACTGGGAAAAGTAGCATTTGAACAATGCGCAGGATTTATAAGAGTATTTAACGGAAAAAATCCATTAGAAATAACAAGTGTTCACCCAGAAAGCTATGAAGTAGCAGAAAATTTATTAAAATCTATAGGATATAAAAAGGAAGATTTATTAAATAAAGATTCTTTAAAAGAAATAAAAGAAAAATTAGCAAGAGTAAATGTAGAAGAGACTAGTAAAGAATTGCAAGTAGGAAGCATGACATTAAAAGACATTATAGATGAACTTTCAAAACCAGGAAGAGACCCAAGAGAAGAAATGCCAAAGCCAGTTCTTCGTAGTGATGTTTTAAAATTTGAAGACTTAAGAGAAGGACAAATTTTAACAGGAACAGTAAGAAATGTAATAGATTTTGGAGCATTTGTAGATGTTGGAGTAAAACATGACGGATTAGTACATATATCTGAAATGAGTGATAAATTTGTTAAAAATCCATCTGAAATAGTTTCAGTAGGTGATGTTGTAAAAGTAAAAGTTATAGCAATTGACATGGAAAGACAAAAAGTTAAATTAAGTATGAAAATATAATAAAAAAAGGGCTTGTAAAGTTAATACATTACAAGTTCTTTTTTTATTAATTATATTTTTGCTGAATTTTTTCTATTACATCATATTCATTATTTATGATATCTAGAAATGTATTTACAATGTTTGGGTCAAATTGTGTTCCAGAACATTTTTTAAATTCCTCAACAACATCTGTTAAAGGAATAGAATCTCTATAACTTCTTTTAGATGTCATAGCATCAAAAGTATCTGCAACAGCTGTAATTCTAGCTGCCAAAGGAATTTCATCACCTTTTAACTTAAAAGGATAACCATTTCCATCATATTTTTCGTGGTGATATTCAACAATAGGTATAATCTCTTTAAAGACTTTATTTCTTGTTAAAATATCAACTCCTAGTGAAGTATGAGTTTGAATCTCATCATACTCTTCATTTGTAAGTTTAGATTCCTTTTTTAAAATATTATCTGGAATACCTATTTTTCCAATGTCGTGGAAAAGACCACCTATACGTAATTTATCTAAATCTTCCTGAGGTAAGCCTAATTTCTTACCGATTAAGACACAATATTCAGAAACTCTATTACAATGGCATTTTGTGTAATGATCTTTTTTATCTACTTCATCTTCAAAAAAATTAATTAGTGCTTGTGAACTATCAGTAGATAAAGCTTCATCAGGAATATCAAAGAAAAACTTCTTTTTGTTTGAATAATCTTCCATATAAACCTCCCATACACAAAGATATTACATAGATATTATACTACATTTTTATACAAAATATCAACTACATGTTTAAAATAACAAAAATGGGAAAAAATGAAAATAATAAAGGGAGGAGATTTTAAATGTATAAATGTAAAAAAAGCTCAAAACAAAAACTAAAAAATTTAGCCCTTATTTTTGTGATTATGGTATTAACATCTATAAGTAGTATTTTTTGTTACAAAATATATGAAGGAATTCAAATAAATACATACGAAACACAAGGTACAGAAGCAACAAAGACAATAAAAAGTATAGAAACAATGAAAGAACAAGGAAAAGAAATAACAGAAGTTATTGAAAAAGTTACTTCATGTGTTGTGGGAATTTCTAAGATAAAAAATGCAGGAAGCACAATATTTTTAAAAGATGGTGCAAGTCAATTGGGATTAGGAACAGGAGTTATAGTATCTGAAAATGGTTATATTTTATCCAATGAACATGTTACAGGAAGTAAATATAGCAATTGCTACGTAACTTTAGAAAATGGAAGAAACTATACAGCAAATGTAGTATGGTCAGACTCTAGCTTAGATTTATCAATATGCAAAATTAGTGTAAAAAATTTACCATATGCAAATTTAGGAGATTCAAGTAATGTGCATGTAGGAGAACAAGTATATGCAATAGGGAATCCAATTGGATATGAATTTCAAAGGACAGTAACCTCGGGAATAATTAGCGCAACAAATAGAACAGTTAGAATAGACGAGAACGACCAAAGTGTGTATATGGAAGATTTAATTCAAACAGATGCAACAATAAACCCTGGAAATAGTGGGGGACCGCTTATCAATTTAGATGGCAATGTAATAGGAATTACATCTGTAAAAATTACTTCTGCTGAAGGAATAGGATTTGCAGTTCCTATAAATATAACAAAACCAATAATAGAATTATATATGAAAGAAGATAAATTTGAAGAGGCTACACTAGGAATATTTGCATATGACAAAAACATAATTCCATATATAGATGAAAAAGCGGAAGTAACGCAAGGAATTTATGTAGGACAAATTGCACTAGATTCAAATGCAGCAAAAACAGGATTAAAAATAGGAGATGTAATTACAAAAATAGATGATTTGAAACTAAATAAAATGTGTGATTTAAGATGTTATATATACACTAAAAAGCCAGGAGATGAAGTTAATCTTACAATTTTAAGAAATAATAAAGAACAACAAGTGAAAGTAACATTAGGCAAAAAATAACACTTTTATTTCATAATTTACTCTAAAAGTACTTGAACTTTTTGTGGTAAATAAAAAAATCAAAATATAAAAGGAGGTTTTTATGGATAATTCATATTGGATTTCTTCTGTAAAAGATAATAAAAAAGAATATAAAAAATTACAAGGAGAGATTGAAACAGAAATTGCAATTATAGGAGGAGGTTTAACAGGACTTAGCTGCGGGTATTATTTAACAAAAGAAAACAAGGATGTAGTTATACTAGAGAAAAATACAATTTGTAGCCATACAAGTGGAAATACCACAGGAAAAATAACAAGTGGACATGGTTTATTTTATAATTATTTATTACAATCAGAGGGAAGAGATAAAGCTAAACAATATTTAGAAGCAAATGAAAAAGCAATAGAAAATATAGCAAAAATAGTAGAAGAAGAAAACATTAAATGTAATTTTGAAAGACAAGATGCATATATTTTTACACAAAAACAAGAAGAAGTAGAAAAAATAAAAAAAGAAGTAGAAGCTTTAGAATATTTAGATTTTCCATGTGAATTGGTAAAAGAAATACCACTGCCAATAAAAGATGAAGGAAAGGAATCTACTGAAAATTATATAAGTATAAAAAAGAAAGTATTGGCAGCAATAAAATATAAAAATCAAGCGCAATTTAATCCATGTTTATATGCAGAAGGTTTAGCAAATAAAATAGAAGAAAGAAAAGGAAAAATATTTGAAAGCACAAAAGTTTTAGACGTTAAGAAAAATGAAAATGGATATGAAATTATAACAGATGATGCAAAAGTAAATGCAAAAATAGTTATACTTGCATCACATTATCCGATAATAACTTTTCCGGGATTTTATTTTATGAAAATGTATCAAGAAACATCATATTTAATAGGAGTAGAGACTAATGAACCATTATTTGAAGGAATGTATATAAATGCAGAAGAACCAACTATTTCTTTAAGAACTGCAAAATATGGAGATAAACGTTTATTATTAGTAGGAGGAATGAAGCACAAAACAGGAGCAAAAATAGATTTAAAAGATAGTTATAAAAAATTAGAAGAAGTTGCAAAGAGCCTTTACCCAGATTGTAAAGTCCTATATAGATGGAATACAGAAGATTGTATTTCATTAGATAAAATTCCATATATAGGGGAGTTTTCAAATTTAATGCCAAATGTATATGTGGCAACAGGTTATAAGAAATGGGGAATGACAAGTTCAAATATTGCAGCAAATATAATTACAGATAAAATTTTAGGAAGAGAAAATAAATATGAAGAAGTTTTTAATTCAACAAGATTAAAGCCAATTAAAAATCATGAAGAATTAGGAAATATATTAAAAGAAGTAAGTTATTCATTAGTTATTAATAAATTGAAAGATATAGAAGAATATGTAAAAGATGTAAAGCAGGGAGAAGGTAAAATAATAGAAATAGATGGTCAAAAAGTAGGAGCATATAGAAATGAAAAAGGAGAGTTATTTTTAATAAAACCATATTGCAGTCATTTAGGATGCATGCTTTCTTGGAATAATTTAGATAAAACGTGGGATTGCCCATGTCATGGTTCAAGATTTAGTTATGAAGGAAAACAAATATATGATCCGGCAATTAAAGACTTAGAAAAATACAATTAAAAAAGAGAACAGTATGTTCTCTTTTTTATATTATAGGAAACTTCTACTTTTTGTGAAAGAGAACAAAAAAATAAAA
>OIWT01004613.1_pt1 | contig 10928 bp, 10 predicted proteins | sample 1587701 | NCBI WGS metagenome assembly OIWT01 (sample SAMEA3888904, study PRJEB22519) | human gut metagenome | biome: human gut; feature: human-associated habitat; material: faeces | place: Denmark | collected 2009 | reverse complement strand
AAATCTGGGAAACTTTCCGCCGGGTTATTGCGGGTATCCGCGAGAATCCGGTGGATTTGTTATTTATAGCAGGAGATTTGTTCCACCGCCAGCCTCTTCTACGGGAACTGAAAGAAGTAAATAACCTGTTTTCCACCATCCCGGATACCCGGGTTTATCTGATGGCAGGAAATCATGACTATATTAAGGCTGATTCTTTTTACCGGGATTTTCAGTGGGAAAAGAATGTGACATTTTTTAAGAATGAACAGCTTACCTGTGTGAAAGATGAGAAACTGGATGTTTATGTATATGGACTGAGCTATGAACATCAGGAAATAGAGAATCCTCTGTATGATTCCATACATCCTGCAGAGGGAGAGGGGGTTCACATTTTACTGGCTCATGGTGGAGATGCGAAGCATATCCCCATGAATATCAAATCAATTGCTGCGTCAGGATTTGATTATATTGCATTAGGACATATTCATAAACCCCAGATTCTGATCCGGGATAATGCAGCTTATGCAGGTGCGTTGGAGCCTGTTGACAGAAATGATCTGGGTGATCATGGATACATAGAAGGACATCTGGAAAACGGAAGGCTTAAGACAAATTTTGTTCCTTTTGCCTTCCTATGAGCAGATTCTTCTGATGCTGCGTGAAGATTCTACACAGGCATCTCTGGAAGATATGCTGAAGGCGGATCTGGCGAATAAAGGACGCATGAATATCTACAGGATCGTGATCCAAGGAACCAGGGCACCGGAGCTTCTGCTGCTTCCCGAGAGACTGAAGTCTTTTGGCTACGTAACAGAGGTTCTGGATGAATCAAAGCCTTCCTATGATCTGGAAGCACTTCAAAAAAAATATAGTGGAACACTGATCGGTGACTATATCAGTTATTTTCTTGAAAAAGACAGAAATGCAGTGGAGGAGAAGGCATTATATTATGGTGCTATTACAGCTGCATGTTCACTCTCTAAAGAAGATAGTACCTCAGGTGTTATGGACTTGAAAGAAATGAAATTATTTATGAAGACAAACGTATAGAAAAGTTGCTAAAGATAGAAAGAATTTTGGAGATTATAAGATTATGTTTATAAAATCTGGAATTCTTTCTATTTTTTTGTTTAGCCGATGAACTTTCTTTCACAGAATAAACATAAATTTTCCACATACTTTTCAAAAAAATTTCTTATATTGTTACAAGATTGAGTTTAACAGGAGGAAGGAAATTTGATAGAAGTAAAGAATCTTACCAAACGTTATGGTGACCATCTGGCGGTAGATCATCTGAATTTCACCGTAGAATCCGGTAAAATCTATGGATTCTTAGGACCAAACGGTGCAGGAAAATCTACGACCATGAACATCATGACCGGTTACCTGGGAGCTACAGAAGGACAGGTGCTGATCGACGGACATGACATTTTGAAAGAGCCTGAAGAGGCCAAGAAGAATATCGGCTATCTGCCGGAAATCCCGCCATTATATATGGAAATGACGGTGCGGGAATATCTGGAATTTGCCGCTGAATTAAAAGGAATTAAGAAAGACAAAAGAGAATCGCAGATAGAAGAGGTTATAAGACTTGCCAAATTAAGAGATGTAGAAAACCGGCTGATCCAGAACCTGTCAAAAGGTTATAAACAAAGAGTCGGGCTTGCACAGGCAGTTCTGGGATTTCCGGAGATTATCATCCTGGATGAGCCGACGGTAGGTCTTGACCCGAAGCAGATCATAGAGATCCGTGAACTGATCCGCAAGCTTGCGAAGAAACATACCGTAATCCTGAGTTCCCATATTCTTGCGGAAGTAAGGGAAGTCTGCGATTATATCATGATCATATCAGGAGGAAAGCTGGTTGCCAGTGATACGACCGAGAATCTGGAGAATATGATGAGTGGCAAAGGTCAGATCGAGGTGGAAGCAAAGGCTTCCAGGGATGAGATGGATCATATTATCCGCCGGACAGGAAAGATCAAAGAAGTAAAATACCGCACCAGTGCGAGCGGCATTACAACTGCACAGATTATAGCAAAAGGCGGGGAAGATATCAGAGAAGAGTTATTCCTTGCATTTTCCCATGCAGATGTACCGATGCTTACCCTGAATCAGAGTAAGACAACACTGGAAGAGATATTCCTGGAGCTGACACAAGGGTCAGGCAATAGAATGATAAAGGAGGAGAAGTAAGATGAGAGCTATTTATAAAAGAGAGTTAAGATCCTATTTTCATTCTATGATAGGATATGTATTTATCGCTTTCCTGGTAGCTTATACGGGAATCTATTTCCTGGCGTATAACCTGAACTATGGATATCCGTACTTTTCTTATGTATTGTCAGGGATTCTGTTCGTATACCTGGTAGCAATTCCGATCCTGACGATGCGTTGCTTTGCAGAAGATAAGAAGAATAAGACGGATCAGATGTTACTGACAGCACCGGTCAGCCTGTTCGAGATCGTGCTTGGAAAATATCTTGCAATGGTAACGATCACGGCTGTACCGTGTGTGATCTATCTGATCTTTCCACTGATCATTAAAGCGCAAGGGACGGCATACATTAAGGTAGACTATTTGGCAATCCTTGTGTTCTTCTTACTCGGATGCGTATATATTTCCATTGGAATGTTTGTCTCTTCATTGACAGAAAGTGTGATCATTGCGGCAATCGGCGCATTCGGTATCCTGCTTCTGACTTATCTCTGGAGCGGCATCCTGAACTTTATCCCTTCGGCAGCATGGGCAAATGCAGTGGCAGTTGCGGTGTTGTTGACGCTGGTCGTACTTGCAGTCTGGAATATGACGAAAAATGTCGTGATCAGCGGGGTACTGGAGCTGATCGTACTGGCAGGAACACTGATTACTTACTTTGTAAAGAAAACAGTGTTTGAAAGTCTGCTTTCCACAGTACTTGGCAAACTGGAACTGACAGAAGTATTTTCCAATATTGTCGATAACCATCTTCTGGATGTGAGCGGGATTATATTGTACCTGTCACTGATCGTCTTGTTCTTCTTTTTGACGATGCAGATGATTCAGAAGAGACGTTGGAGTTAGGAGGAGCATAATGTTAGAAAAAATCAAGAAGTCATTCCGGAGTGCATCATCGAAAAACGGAAGTTACAGTGTGGGAATGATCGCACTTGTGATCTGCATGGTGATCGTTGTCAATCTGATCGCAGGTCAGCTTCCGGAGAATGTTAAGAGCATAGATATCAGTGATAACAACATTTACGGAGTATCAAAGACCAGTAAAAAGGTATTGAACAAACTGGATAAAAAAGTAACATTTAAAATCTATGCAGAAAAAGATTCGACAGATACAAGGATCAAATCATTCATTAAGAAATATACGGCGCTGTCCGATAAGATCAGTGTAAAATGGATCGATCCTGTTCTGCATCCGGCAGCACTTACGAAAGCGGGAGTCGATAAGAATACGATCGTAATCTCCTGTAAAGATACCGGAAAAACGAAATCCGTTTCTTTTGATGATATTTTAGTTTCGGATTCTTATTCCTACTATACAACAGGAAGCAGTTCTGCATCTGAATTTGACGGAGAAGGCCAGTTCACAAGTGCGATCAATTCGGTTACAAGTGAACAGACAGAGAAGATGTATTATACAACAGGACACGGAGAAGCAACATTTTCAGATTCTGTGACAAAACTGTTCAGTAAGAATAACCTGACGACAGATGAAGTAAATCTGATGATGACAGGTAAAATTCCTGACGATTGTGATCTGTTATTTATGGATGCCCCATCAAAAGACATTTCGGATGATGAGAAAACATTACTTCTGAATTACCTGAAAAAGGGCGGAAAGGTATTTATCATTCTTGGAGATTCTGAGGATGAGACACCGAACCTGGATGAAGTACTGAAAGAATATGGTATGCAGGAAGCAGATGGTTACATTGCGGATATGCAGAGAAGCTACCAGGGCAACTACTATTATATCTTTCCTGAGATCACAGCAACAGATGATCTGGCCAATAATCTGGAATCAGAGATGGTACTGATGATCAATGCACACGGTCTGATTACAACAGATCCGGCAAGAGATACGATCACAACAACGGCATTTATGCAGACATCCGATAATTCTTATGCCGTGACAGAGGATAAGCAGGAAGAAGGAACCTATACACTGGGAGCAGTCGCAACCGAGCAGATCACATCCGACGATTCGTCCGACAGCAGTTCTTCCAAAGACAGCTCGTCTGATGCGACAAAGACCAGCCGTCTGACAGTGATTTCTTCTGAAAGCATGATCGATTCGCAGATTACAGATACGTATACAACACTGGAGAACCTGGACCTGTTCATGAACGCGGTGACAGCGAACTTTGACAAGACAAAGAACGTAGCAATCAAGGCAAAGAGCCTGGAAGTAAGTAACAACACGATGCAGCATGCGGGAATCATCAGCATCCTGACAATCTTCGGAATTCCGCTTGTAATTCTGATCTATGGATTCATGCGCTGGTGGAAGAGAAGAAAAGCGTAAATTAAGAATATTTATGGACAGAAAAGGGGAACTTTGATGAAACAGAAAAAGACAATGCTCATCATGGTGGTCGTGCTTGCTGTACTGCTGGTACTGTACGGAGGTCTGAAAGCATGGAACAGTCACAGTGACAGGCAGAAGAAGGCAAAAGAAGACAAAGAAAAAGTCAGCCTGGTAGATGTAAAGAGTCTGAAGTCATTTGCCTATGAAAGCGGCGGAAGTAAGATGAGCTTTACCAAAGAGAATGGCGAATGGGTATACGATGAGGATGACGGAGTACGTCTGAACCAGAGCACGATCAAGAGTACGGCAAAAGAAATCACAGGACTTACGGCAGTCCGCAAGTTAAGTGATCCGGATGAAAAATCAGACTATGGACTGGACAGTCCGGATTACACTGTTACCTACACAGCAAAGGACGGAACCAAAGGAACGATTCAGATTGGTAATGCGGCCGGAGACAATTATTATGCAATGATCGAGGATTCGGATGCGGTGTATACCATCTCAGGTACACTGGTATCGGATCTTGTATTCGACCTGTCATCTCTGACGGAGAACGACACACTGCCATCGATCAGCAGTGGAACCCTTAAGAAGGTAGAGGTAACACAAAACGGTAAGACTACGACTTATAAGAAAAAGAAAGAGCGGGCCGAACTGGCAGGCGGATGGGGAACCATCTCACTTACCCAGTGTGCAGATTATAATGTAAAAGATCTTGCAAAATATGGTCTGGATGAAGCAAACCGGATTACGGTAACGGCAACTTATAAGGATAGTACTTCAGGGGATAAGAAGACGTGTACTGTCTATGTTGGAAATGTAAATGGTGATAACCGTTATGTACAGCTTAAAGATTCCAATATGGTATATGAGGTCGGAAGTTCAATCGTAGAAAATATGATGTCGGTAGATAAATAAAACATATCAATAGAAAGAATTTGGAATTTCAGAAAAAAGACGGAAACAGCACAGAAAATGTGCCCTCCGCCTTTTTCTGATTTTTGAGAAAAATGACGAAAAGTTTTCACATAATTTACAGTACATTTATTGCCTGAAAGTATAAAAAATGGTATATTATTAATAGGTTTGTTGTGAAAATATACAAAAAACCCCGAAAAGAAATAGCTAGGAGTGATAAAAGATGTATCAGGAAGAATACAAACGCTGGCTTGCAGCAGATCTTGAAGATGCAGATCTGAAGCCGGAATTGTCAAAAATTGAGGGTAACGATGATGAGATCAAGGAACGTTTTGCGGTAGCACTGAAATTCGGAACAGCCGGACTTCGCGGAGTGCTCGGAGCAGGAACGAACCGTATGAATATTTATGTAGTACGTCAGGCAACACAGGGACTGGCTAACTGGGTAAAGACACAGGGCGGAACACAGACTGTAGCAATCAGTTATGACAGCCGTTTAAAGAGTGATGTATTTGCCAAGACAGCAGCAGGTGTACTTGCAGCAAATGGGATCAAAGTAAGAATCTACGATGCACTGATGCCTGTACCAGCACTTTCATTTGCAACACGTTATTATAACTGTAATGCAGGTGTTATGGTAACAGCTTCTCATAACCCGGCAAAATACAACGGATATAAAGCATACGGACCGGACGGATGTCAGATGACAGACGATGCGGCTGCAATCGTATACGAAGAGATCCAGAAGACAGACGTTCTGACCGGAGCAAAATATATGTCATTTGCAGAAGGTGTAGAAGAAGGACTGATCAGATTTGTAGGAGATGACTGCAAGAGAGCACTCTATGATGCGATCGAATCCCGTCAGGTTCGTCCAGGACTGTGTAAGACAGCCGGATTAAAACTGGTATACAGCCCATTAAATGGATCAGGTCTTGTTCCTGTAACACAGGTATTAAAAGATATCGGAATCACAGATATCACAATCGTTCCGGAGCAGGAATATCCAAATGGATACTTTACAACATGCAGCTATCCAAACCCAGAGATCTTTGAGGCACTGGAGCTTGGACTGAACCTTGCAAAAGAGTCAGATGCAGACCTTATGCTTGCAACTGACCCAGATGCAGACCGTGTAGGTATCGCTATGAAGTGCCCGGATGGATCTTATGAATTAGTAAGCGGTAACGAAGTCGGAGTACTTCTTCTGGATTACATATGTGCAGGACGTATCGAGAAAGGTACAATGCCTGAAAAAGCAGTAGCAGTAAAATCTCTCGTATCTACACCACTTGCTGATGCAGTAGCAGCTCATTACGGAGTAGAATTAAGAAACGTACTGACAGGATTCAAATGGATCGGAGACCAGATCGCACAGTTAGAGGCAGCAGGCGAAGTAGACAGATTCATCTTTGGATTTGAGGAAAGCTACGGATACCTTGCAGGACCATATGTACGTGACAAAGATGCCGTTATCGCATCTATGCTGATCTGTGAGATGGCAGCTTACTACAGAAGTATCGGCAGCTCTCTGAAACAGAGACTGGAAGAGATCTATGCAGAATACGGACGTTACCTCAACAAGATCGACAGCTTTGAATTCCCTGGACTCAGTGGAATGGACAAGATGTCTGGAATCATGCAGAACCTGCGTGAGAATGCACCGGCAGAGATCGCTGGATACAAGGTAACAGAAGTAACAGATTATACTAAGACAGAAGAAACAGGACTTCCTGCAGCAAATGTATTAGTTTACAAGCTTGAGAACAATGAGACAGTTATCGTACGTCCTTCAGGAACAGAGCCTAAGATTAAGATTTACTACACAACACTTGGTAATGATCTTGCTGAGGCACAGGCTGAGAAGGACAAGCTTGCTGAGGCACTGAAGCCAATCGTGGCATAGGAGTCTGTGATAGATTTTGAAAGACACGGAAGTTGTGTTATAAGAAATTAAGATTGAAATAAGAAAATAAAAATAAGTGTACAATTCTTCGGTGGGAGAATGTACACTTATTTTTTATTGCCATGCATTCGTAAAGAGCTGCCAGTGGTAAGTCCTGTAGATACAAAGTATGTAAGATACATTGCTACTTGCAGGAACTACTATGTATATGCTAATACGTTAATTTCCCTTTGGTGCAATCCGCTGTTTCAACCGCTGATGCCGTACAGGATGTGTAAATGCAACTCTCTGTGCTGTAAAGATCGAATTATTAAAGTTAAAGATAAACGATACAAAACATACAACCGAAAAGAATGGGAGCATATTATATCCGAAACTTTCCACGCCGACCAGGATAGCTGCAAGCAAAGTATTTGATCCACTGCAGAATACGGAAGCGAATCCAAGAGCTGCACCGAACATCGGATCAAATCCGAATACCGGTCCAAGTACATATCCTAAGCAGGAACCGATGGAAAACAGAGGTGCAACTTCACCGCCGATGAATCCGGAGGAAAGTGTCAGAATCGTAAGAGCCATCTTAAGAATCCAGTCATAAGCATATATATCGTCTGTAATACCGTCAAAGCACAGAGCAACCAGGTTAGAGCCTGTTCCGGAGTATCTTCCCTGATGAAAGATCATCATAAGAACTGCGACAACAGATCCCATAATCAGAACCTTTTTTACAGGCGAAGAAAAACGGAAAGCGAATTTTAAACGCAGATACCGAAGAATCAGAGCAAATAAAGAACCAACGATACCGAAGCACAGTCCCATAGCTGCCAGTTTTAAAAGAAAAACAGCGTTGTACGTAGAAGGATGATAGTTCAGGGTTTCCAGTATATTAATATGAAATTTCCGAAGTCCGAGCGCCCGTGATGTAAATGCTGCACTGATGGAAGCTACTGTTGCTGGGATCAAAGCATGATATTCCAGCTTTCCGGCAACCAATACCTCCAGTGCAAAAAAGATTGCAGCAAGCGGAGTACAGAAAAGTCCGGAAAATCCGGCAGCCATACCAGTGATCAGGAACATCTTCCGGCTGTTTTCGATATCAATAGTCTTATCGACCAGACGCCCAACGTTATTGGAAACAGCAGCCCCGATCTGTACGGCAACGCCTTCTCGTCCTGCACTTCCGCCGAACAGATGCGTTGTCCAGGTTCCAATCACGGCAAGCGGTACCATGCGGATCGGAAGCTTACTGTTCTTACCAAGTCCTACATGGAATACCATCTTCATACCATTGGCGACAGATTTGCCAAACTGGTGATAGATGAACCAGATGAAGACACCGCCAAGAGGCAGGAACCAGATCAGATACCAGAAGTATTTCGTCCGGATAGCGGTACAGGCATTAAGTCCCAGCCCGAATGCTGCATCAACGAGTCCGACAAGGACGCCGACAGCAACACCTGCGATGGCCAGGACAAAAGTGTCCTTGTAGTATTTTGAAATGTGTTTGAACAATGTTTTTATCATAATAATCCCCCAAAGATTGATTTTCTCCTGTTTATTATAACTGGTGAAGAGAGAAATCCGCAAGTCATTTTACGGTATTGGTTTATCTGGCTGAAATCTGTCTTTTATAAAGTCTGTAAAGGAATGAACGGTCGGATAATTCAGCATATCTTTGTGTGTTACATAGTAGATCGGTCTTGATAAAGTAACTTCAAGCGGCACGATCTTACATCCCGGATTCTTTAACCGGACTGCAATTGAGTTTGAAGAAAATCCAATGGCCAGATTGTTGGAGGCAAGCTGTATTACAATATCAGACTGACTGGTTTAGCAGCTGTTTTTCAGAACCGATGATGAAGATTGCATGCAAATCTCTTGCTTTAAGTATATGAAACAGTGTTTTGCTTCCTTCTACATCAAGATGGCAGGTGACAAGTGGATGTCGGTCATGATAATCCGTGATCAGCTGTGGAAGATTCAGATAACCTCCAATCCATAACATGCCTAGTTTCAGAGTTCCTGTTTGCAAAGAACTGTATTTTAACATGCTGTATTTTAACTGCTCTGTATCATTGAGAATACGTCTGGCGGGATGAAGAGGGAAATGTACAGGCTGCAACTCTTCCATTTCGGTTAAGTGGCGTTGATATATCCTGTGATCTGACTCCGGAAGCTGTAGAACAGGCCGTGATCAAGGCAAAAAAAGCAGGAATCCAGCATCTCACGCGAGAAAAAGGATTTATTCTTAAAAGAGAAGGATCGAATCAGGTAGCAGTATTACTTCCAAGTGTTATGCCGACCGGGCTTAGCAGTCAGGAACTTACGAAGATGGAACTGGACACCAGAAGACAGGTGTTGTATTATGTAGAGGCATTCCGCAGATATCTTAAGGGGATGGAGCAATGTGAACTGACGATGATCGGTCCGTCTATCGGTTTCCGTGAGACAAGAAGGATCAAAGGAAAGTCGATGATAAAAGCGGAAGATGTACTGAACAGAAAAAAATGTGAAGATGGTGTGGCAAGAGGCGGATGGAAGCCGGAGATCCACAAAGATACAGATAAGATGGCAACATATATGGATGTAAAAGAAGAAAGCTGGTTCGATATACCACTTGGGGCTTTGCAGTCAGATAATATCGGGAATCTGTATGCGGCCGGAAGGATGATATCTGCAGATGGAGCAGCATTTGCGGCAGTAAGGGTTATGGGAACCTGTTTTGCCACCGGACATTCGGCCGGAGTGGCAGCCGATGTACAGGCAGAATACGGCGAAGCAGATATAAGAAAGATCAGAGCAGAACTGGACAGACAGGGAGCTTTATTATAGAAGATATTCTGGTATGCCGATCGTATATGTTGATAGTAAGAGAGGAAAAAAGTTATGACATTGGAAGAAGTACGTGCAGGTATTGATGCGGTGGATACACAGATGAAACCACTGTTTCTGAAACGCATGGAGTGTGGGAAACATGTAGCAGAAGTAAAAGCTCAGACCGGAGGAGATGTATTTGTTCTCGAAAGAGAACTTGAAATCATTGAAAAAAGAGCCACGGATGTGGATCCGGAGATTAAGGAAGAATATAAAACATTCTTGAGACATTTAATGAGCCTTTGCAGAAAATATGAATATGAATTATTACCAGAGATGCAGGAAAAAGTCATGACGGCAGCTCTGGCGGCAGCAGGACTGACAGCTGAGACCGAACATACACAGGTAAAGATTGGATTTACCTGCCAAAAAGAGACAAGTGATCTGAACCTGTTCGTGAACATGACAAAGTTAAATGGAATCCAGATTGATGCTATGAATCTGATGACAGAAAATGGGAATCAGAAAGTAACCATGACACTGGATGGTAAGATCACGGATGCGGGAATGCGGTGCTTGTTGTGTCAGATAGGGAAAGAGGCAGAGGAGTTCCGAATTTTAGAATTGTTTGGGATTTAATTCAGAAGGCGTTGGATACCCGAACCGGAATAAAGCTTGGAAAGGCGTTCCTGTTCAGGTTCCATCGGCGGGTCAATTCTAAAGGGGTAAAATTCTGCTAAAAGCAGGCTTTCAAAATTTGAAACTCGGCATACGCCTCAAAC
>OIWT01004611.1_pt1 | contig 10930 bp, 14 predicted proteins | sample 1587701 | NCBI WGS metagenome assembly OIWT01 (sample SAMEA3888904, study PRJEB22519) | human gut metagenome | biome: human gut; feature: human-associated habitat; material: faeces | place: Denmark | collected 2009 | reverse complement strand
GGGTTTATCGGAGTGTCGTGGGTTTATCGAGGTACTTTAGGCACCGTCTCCGATCTCACCTCCGTCGACCAGCTGTCCTGTCGCAACCTGACGCTCGAGCCCAACTCCAACAACGCCGCTGACGTCTTCTTCGGACAGTTCCCCTACCTCGAGGAGCTGGTCATCTCCGACCACTGTTGCCGGCGTGCCTCCACTCTGGTGCTGGACGCCTCCAGCGCGCACCTGCGGTCGATTCGCATCGGCGCGGACTGCTACAGCCAGCTGCCCGAGGGCGCCAGTGGTACGGTGACGCTGAAGGCACTGCCGGTGCTGGAGAGTGTGGTGGTCGGAAAGAGGTGCTTCGGCGGCTTCAGCAGGCTGTGCGTGGAGGGCTGCCCCGAGCTGACGACGGTCACAATCGGCGAGCTGTGCGAGTGCGAGACAGGCCTGCTGCGCGAGGCGGAGAAGGGCTACTCCTTCGAGAAGGCCGCGGAGTGCGTGATTCAGAGTCCTGCTGGCGGTCTGTCCTCACGCCTAGACAACGAAGCACTGCAGACGCTGCGCGTGGGTCACGCCTGTTTCCTCGCGCCCGTCACCGTCCGGCTGGAGGCGTTGCCTGCGCTGCGGACGGTGGAGTGCGGCGCGCTGTCCTTCTGCCACTGCGAGCTGCTGCGCATGGCCAACGCGCCGGCGCTGGAGACGCTGGTGCTTCACCCCTTCGCGTTCTTCTACTGCAAGGAGGCGGTGGTGAACAGTGAGAGAGGGGAGATGCGGTGATGAATAGACGTGGCTGGCGACGTGGCGGTGAAGACGATCGGGCAGGTCGAGCACTTCCGCGGCCTGAGCAGCACCATCAACAGTGAGGGTGTGGAGTGTAGGTGAGGCGTAGTTCAGAACAAGGCACTGAAGCGTGCGGTGAAGCGGATCACGATGTTGAAGTGGTGTGTTTGTTTCATATGTCATTCCAGTGGTCCATTCTGATGATGCCATTCATCTTGGGATGGATTGCTCAATAACGAAAAGAACAAACAAATCAAAAAGAAAACACACTAACTGTCATGATCGTGCCCCGTCTGCGCCGCCTTCTCTTTCAAGCCCCAGTGCCTCACGAACTGCCTACGCATCACTACCACTCCTCACATCCACAATAGCCACATCGAAAGCGCGATGCACCCCACCTCCACCACCACCCACATCACTCTCACATCGAACACGCGAAGGACAGACTGCACCACACCGTGGGAGTGAATGGACAGACGCCGGGACTCTAATCGTCACAACACACGCTCACCCCAACTCCACCCCTTCTCGAACTGACACGGGTACGGGAAAAAGGACTCGTAAAAATCGTGGATGATTCGGTCAAGCTCGTCCGTCTTGTTCTGGATGTTGTCGTTGATGCACACGTACTTCGACTTGCGCGCACGCACGCTGTCCAACTGCCACTCACTTCTCCCGCCAACTCCCACCTGCTTCAGCGTCTCCGCCACGTCGTCGTTGATCATCTGGAACGCCACGTCGGAATCGGAGGCGGCCTTGTAGTGCGGGAAGAACGGGAATGCGATCAAAACGGCCTCCTTCGATTCCTCGCACGAAACCATCTCCTTGAACGTGATATTCACGGGGTAGAACGAATGGAGAAACAGGGAACCGTCGGGCGTTTCCGTGTAGACGCGATGCTGCACTTGGGTGCCATTTCCCGCCAAACAGAACAACAATTCCCGCCTTTTCCTACCTGTCAAAAACAGCCCCGATTTTCACTCCTCCGTGTTCTCCTTCAACACGACCGCAGCGAGCGTGTCAAACTCGTTCGCGTCCAACACGCCGTTGCCGTCCGTGTCCAGGTGTTCCCTCCAAACGGCCGCCAAATAGTCCATCAGCTTCGCCTCCTCCACCGCCTCCAAATAGTGGAAGTACAGGAAGGCGTATTGCAGGTCCGTGTTCTCACGGAACCGGTGGGTGACGGTTTCGTTCACGTATTGGGACAGCTCCGACTCAATGTCCCGCATGACCGATTTGTTGATCAGGTGCGGCATGTGCGCTGGAACACTTCCAGAAATCCGCCCGAATTTGCGCGTCAGCTGAACGCTCGTGTACACCAGGGACTCTCCGTACGTGTCCAATAATCGACGCGATTTCGGCTGCGTTTGATGATTCTGTCGCATCGCCCTGTTTCGATGGGCACGCATCGTGTTCGACAGAAACTGACTGCTGAAACCGATGGCAACGCCCACGTCGCCGCACCGGAACACACTCCGCTCCTCCTCAAACTCGATCTCGTTCAGGGCGGGGTGCAACAACACAATTCCCTCCTCTTCCTGCTGCACGAAACGGGACCGAATAATGTCGTTCTCCCAGAAGGACTGTTTTGTCACGTCGAAAGAACACGTCACCACCTCCACCATCGGAATGGCGATCACCAGAGGCGATTCCGATGTGCTGGCGAAGTACGCCTCCATTTCCGCGATGTCCTCGATCGACATGAAATAGTCCGGTTTTCTGCCGTCCAGGAACAGCGTCCACAACTCGTCGTGCTCCGCCGTCACCTGGTGGTACTCGAAGATCTCCCGCCAAAACGAAACCGTCGCATTGGGAGGAAACTCCCCTCCAAACGCCACATGCATCGCCGCACGGCAGGTCCGGATGGACCGCGCGTACGGCAGCGACTCCACGCGCCTGCGCACCTCCGTCTCCACGCCGATGAACCCGCAACGCTCGGCGTACCACGCATCGAGCCAGCGGTAGGAGGGGTGCTTGAAGTTGATCGTGCGGATGAGCGCGGGCTGGTGGATGAAGAGAGGGTCTGTCAGAACCGCGGTGAGCTCCGCCATGCCTGTGTGAGACACTTCGGCCGTGAAGACGGTTCCGACGTGATTGGGAGTGTGGGTGCCGACGAGTGAAATCGTGGAGTCCAGAGTGGATTGGGCAAACAGAGAAGAGGGAGTAGCCGTGACGTCTCTGAAGGGAGACGGGAACACAGCGTACGACAACGACAAGCCCGTGGTCACGTGATTCACCTCGTCGGGCGAGACGGCGCCCAAACCCCGGTTTGGGAAGGGATCGTGAAGCAGGAAGGAAAAGAGCGTGGTGAAGGTGGGCAGAGAGATTCCGTAGGAGAGAACGGAGAAGGAGGGATTGGAGACGACGGAGAAGGAGGGCATTTGGCGGCTGTTGAAATAGGGGCCCATGAATTGGGACAGGCCGGAACCATTGTACCGAATCACATCCAGAGCGAACATGCGAGGCGTCTGCGACGCGTCCTAGATGTGATGCGGTTTGGGGACATATACGGAGCCCATGCCCGATAGATGCAGCACGAACGGAAACTCCACCACGCTTCGCTTCAACTGAACGACGACCGACGTTCCGTCCGTCGACAGCTCCGCCACAAACACCGCCTCTATCAATGAAACGCCCACCCAAAGGAAACCCCTCTCTGACGCCGTCACACTGTCGATGTGAATGCCCGCCGCAATCACAGGCGACAAATCAAGTACAATTCCCGCGGTGAGTCCGACCAGAGTGCGGGAGAAGCACACAGCGTCCACATCGAGGTCGTAGGCTTCCTTTACGTGTTGAAGCACGGACTGGACGGTGACACCAAAAAGTGGGGGCGATTGGGGGGAGGTGGCTTGGTTGTCTACGCATTGGAACGAGACAGGGTAGCGTGGGAACTGCGAAGAATCCATAAGAGTTGTCTACGGTTGAGAAGAGAGAGAAGCCGATGCATCATCATTCTCTACCATTTCCTTGATCACGTCTCCCATGTCTTCTCCTCTGGTCGCAGATTCCTTGCTGCAGTCTCCGAAGTCGTAGCCGCACCGCTCCGTGTTGCATGCCGGATTGCACTCTCCATTGCCCAGCTGGGAGTAGCTGCACTTCTCGTTGCACTTCGGAGCCTCCCACGACCCGAACACCAGCTGCCCGTTTTCGAGGGACAGCAAATCGGAGGGATAGATGGCATCTCCGAGAAAGACGTCGTCGTTGAAGTACAGAAAGTACTCGCTGAGCCCTTCAATGTGGTGGAGGTTTAGCTCGATGGCGGGAGAGGAGAAGGTGGGCAGGGCTTCCTTGTTCGCGAAGATCTCCTCGTGCGTCACGACGGAGATACGCGGGTTGGAGGTGTCGAGCCAGGAGGGAACCTGCCCGTTTGTCACGATGTAGATGTGATGAATCCAGGGAGCGTTCTGATCGAGCGACCGCAGACTGTACCGCAGCTCGTCATTGTCGCGAAAACGATTCCGCGAAGAGGACGTGTCCGTCGTGTTTTCACTGATCCCGTGCTCCTTTTGGAATCTCGACTTGTAGTACTCCATCTCGGCGAACCAGACAGGGTCCGAGCCGTTTACCCACGTATACACGGCGTCGATTTGCGGATAACACAGAACGCTCGAGTAGGAAGAGAATCCGATGTTATCTCTGTACTCTCTGTCACAGTACCGATGCAATGAATTGCGTTGCGCGTGAGAAATGGAAGAAGCCAGATAAAACACGCTGCACACAACGAAGGAGATGGAAAGGATTAGGATACAACATCTACCAGTAATTCAATTTGGAAATGGGCAACAAGAAGAGGAAACCCCGTTTCCGTGAAATGCATCGCATACAACGCGCCCTGTCCAGCATGACAAAGTCCTCGATGGTAGAGAAGCAAGAGGTGAATCCAAGACAACAACGGTTTGAATTCTGAAGCATCGCGCGTTCGTACAAACAAACAGAGGACAGAATACAACAATCGTCATCCGAGTCTGGCAGTGGCTGCTCGAGATACTCCGAAAAGGCATCCGCATCTACACCTCACGGACAGACCCTGCGCCCACTATCGATCTGGATATCGTCGCGGTACTTGAACGCCCTCGGGAGTTTCAGCGTCGTGAGCTTGGGCATATCTAGTCATGATGGCTCCCATCGACGATCACTCTCCAGAATCGCGTGGTGCGGCCGGAGGAAGGTCCAGCTCTTTCTCTCCCCGGAGGTGAACGAAGTGAGCTTCGGCAGGTCTGTTCCTCACACCTCTCCACCACACCCACTTCGCATGATGAGTGTCGTGTCGTCCACGTCGTCAATGAAACGGAACACGCTGTGATCCAACTCGATGCGCTCCAACTCCGGCAGGTCTATTCAGTCACGCACCCCTCTCTCCATCACTCTCGAACACAACACGCTTGCACTCGGCAAAGGCGCACCATCCCAGCAGAATGTGCTTCAGCTTCGGCAGGTCTAATCCTCACTCTCTCCCATCACACTCACTCTTCAGTTCCAGCGACGCGAAATAGAAGCAGAAGCAGGAGTGCTCGGGCACCAGATCACCCATTTCAATGTCCTCGAGCGACGGCAGCTGCTCCATCTCGCATACGCTGTAGTCCGAGAAGGAGTAGTCGTCGACGCGCAGTTTCTTCATCGCTGGACAGCCCTTCAGGAAGAACTGCCGATCCGAGTTGACCTCCTTCGGCCAGGTTTTCTTCTTCTTCGTGAAGCTGTTCTTCCCGATGGTGATTCTTTCAAGGCACTTCAACCTCATAAACTTCACCTTCTCCACCTCCTCAAAGCAGTCGTTGCCAATTCGTACCTCCTTCAGGCCGTGGAAGCGGCCAAAGTCCAGCTCCTTCCAATCATCGTCATTGCAGCAGTCATTGCCGATCTCGATCACCGTCAGCGTCGCGTTCAACGCGTCCCAATCCGACTTCGTCTGAATCAATCCCGTCTTTCTCGGCGCGGGCGGCGCCACCTTTCTCTCTCCCACGTTCTTCAACTGCTTCATGTCGCCCAGCAGACTCGCGTTCGTCACTCGCGCGCTCTCCACGCACTTGAACGCTGTCAGCAGCACGCACTTCTCCAGATTGGGAATGCTGTCCAGCTGCACCTCCTTCACGTTCTTTAGCGCGCGCACGCGGCCCGTGAACTCGCTCAGCGCCTCCAAATCTACCCCTCAACACAGCAGCAGAAAGCCACTCTTCATAACGAGGCGCGTTTCACCTATTTCGTCTCCACAGAACACATCCTTTCCCAAGGTCAGCTTCTTCAGCGAAGGCAGGTCTATTGATGATGCGTTGAACCAACACTCACCTCGGAACAGGACAACCGAACACTGCGGGAAGCAGCCGTCGTCAATGCTGATCGTCTCCAGCGCCTCGCACTCGGCCACTTCAAACACGCCGTCCGTGCCCTTGGAGAAGGAGCCCGCGCCAATCTCCACTCTTTCCAGACTCGCAAGGCCCTTCAGCTCCAGGCCCACCACATACTGGAGCGCGTTCTTCCCCACGATCAGTTCCTTCAGGTTCTTGTACACACTCAACTCCAACTCCGTGATGTCTTCATCATTGCACGCCATTGTGTTCACCTTGAGGTACTTCACTTCGCTATCCACGTCCAGCAAGTCCGCGTCCGTGTTGATCACCTTCTCTCCCTCTCTTTTCGCCACCTCCGTCATGACATACACGTTCGCCTCCTCCGAAAACAGCATCGGCTTCGAGTACTCGATGGGAATATTCTTGATCTTGGAAGCCATGCTGAACAGGAGGCTGGAGTTGCCTTCCTGCACGATGCGCTCCACGGAGTCCTTCACGAAGGGGTGCTATTCCTTACCCCACAACGTAGCAGTCACATGCATCAACTCCTCAACGGAAGCTCTCTTCTCCACATCCTTCACCAGACATCGGTTGACAAAGTCCGTAAACCCAGAGGACCAGTTGGGGGAGGACATAGAAGGCGGTTCCTCGTTGATCACCCGATTCATGATGACGGCCATGGTTTTGCCAGAATACGGGTTCTTCCCATCTGCCATCTCGATCAGCGATATTCCCAGAGACCAGACATCGCTCTTCAGTACGGTATTCCCGTTGTACGCTTCGGGAGCCATGTACCAGGATGTTCCGCTTGCCGTGCTTCTCTTGGAGCAAGAATGCTCCAACTGGACGGCTAATCCAAAATCACCCAATTTGATCAGTCCATTTTCTGAAATGAGCAGATTATCCGGTTTGATGTCCTATCCATGAATGTGCACATTGATAATCACTCGATGCATAATGCAGCGATTGTGGAGGTAATACAATCCCAAGAGGGAGCAGCTCGCAATTGCGCGTAATTCGTCCTCAGTTAATCGGTTTCCGTTGCGCATATACGATGCAACAGAGCCACAGTGGCAGTACTCCATCACAATCTATCCGTTTACGCCCCTTATCCATGTGTCACCCATAACTCGCTCTCCAGGTGCACGAGGTTATAGTATCTCACGATGAAGTTGGATTCGCAGCTTTTCAGCAACTCCGCTTCTCCCTCAAACTCCCCACCATTCGTTGCCAGATGGATCTTTTTCAGCGCCACCTGGTTGTAGGACACCTTGTCCTGTGCCACGAAGACGTCGCCATATCCTCTATCATTGACCTCATTCACCGATCCACACCCCTGGCCGAGCTTGCGTAGACATACATATCGATCAGATGAACCTGTCAACATTGAACAGAAGATAAAGTGAAAATCCTGACTTTTCACTGAGTAGTTGCCTAGTCGTTTCACTGCATTACTTGATTTGCGTAGCATTGTAATCAGTCTGTAAACGGATAGTACTTCACCAAACCGCTCTCCATCTGTATGGAAACAAACACGTCAAGCAATCTCAGTGCAGGCAATGCTGGAACCCTTGCAGAACTGGTCATACAGAGCGGATGAAATCGACTTGTAACTGAACGTCTTCACCTCCGTCATCGACGAGGTGCTCTTCTGGATGCTGCTCAGCTTCGGCAGATCTAGCGTCAATGGAACGAATTGCACATACTCTTCACGACAATGTCACTCAAACGCTCGAAGGAGTTGTCTCTCACCGTGAAGGACGACAGCTCCGGCATGTCTGCGATTCACACCCGCACGCCTCACTCACCCGCCACCGTCAGCACGACATCACTGCTGAACACACTCGAGCCCAGCAGCACCGTCGCCAGCGCATTGCAGTCTGTTTCTCACCATCGCCCCATACGCCCACTCGACAGCTGCAGCGCCTCCACCTTGTCGAACAGACTGTCCGTGAAGGTCAGACTCGTCCACGGCTGGTCTGCATCTCACTCCCCATCGCCACACCCACTCCTCACCACCAGCGTCTTCGCCGCCGTGTTCGCCGCGTGCACCTTGCCCATGTCCGTCAGCAGCGGCGTGTCTACGCCTCACGCGTCCTTCGCTCTCGCACTGTCCAGCACGAACCAGCTGTTCTTCAGCTCCGGACGGCTCATCTCCAGCGTCGCCAGCTTCGGCAGGTCTACGCTCACACGCCTCCACCACGCTCACTGCGCAGCGTCACATTCGCACACCGCGGCAGCGCGCCGTCGCGCACCACAAGTCGCTCCAGGCCCGGCAGGTCTGCGCCTCACGCCCCCATCTCACACTCACCCGCCAGCTCCAGCTCCGTCATCCACTCGCCCGTGTGCTCCTCCACCGCCAGCTCCGCCAGCTTCGGCACGTCTGCGCCTCACACCACCATCTCTCGCTCACTCTCCATCGTCAGCGTCTTCAGCGTCGCCGCCGACGCGCCGCCGATGCGCACCGACCGCAGCTCGCTCAAGCCTGTTTCTCACACGCCCCCCACACTCCAACTATTAAAGCTCACGGCCGTGTAGTTGCACGGACTCAGGCCCGCCATCTCCACCGTCTGGAGCCTCGGCAGGTTCTGGAACACGATCTCTCCCGCGTTCAGCAACGACGTGCCGTTCAGCTGCACCGTCTCCAGCGCCGGCAGGTTCTCCAGCACCACGCGGCCCTCGCCCATCACCTCCACCGCGTCGCTGGCATTGTCAGTTCCAGGCTGCTTCTTAGTGTAACGGCTGGTGAGTCTCTTCAGCTGCGGCAAGTTCTTCAGCGTCACCTGGCCCACGCGCGCCAGGCAGTCGAAGCCCAGGTCGATGCTCTCCAGCGCCTCCAGATCTGCAACTCACACAGTCACGCATCACCCACTCTGAAAGTCAATGGCGCCCACAGACTTGAACTCGCCGTCCGCCAGCGAGAGGGTGCGAAGGCCGCTCAGCTCTGCGAGTGAGAGGAGGAGAGGGAGAGAACGGGAGAGAATGAGGCCGCCGGTGAAGGAGAGTTCGGCGACGTGGATGGCGTTGAAGGAGGTGAAGGATGCCTGATCTGCAAGTGACCGAAACAGGGCCGATTTTACCGTGGATGCGCAGACGCGCGGAATAGAAGGCGTTGGGCATGGCGGTGAAACTGCTGACGGTGGGAACGGCTAGTGGTCACATGATCATCAAGCGACCACTGAGCATGTCGAACTCCTTCACGTTGTACAGCGCGTACTTGTCGGCGAACACGGAGTTGAGACGCGGGTTGTCGTTGAGCTGGACCTCCGTAGTGTAGGTGAACGAGTTGGGCCCGAAGGACAGGGACTTCAGCGCGGGCAGCTTGGTGACCACCACCTTGGGAAGCTTGTCGAAGCTGCGCTCGCCGAAGGAGAGCGTGGAGAGAGAGGGCAGGTCTGGGAGTGAGGAGGAAGAGAGAGAGGCACTGGTGAGGGTCAGAGAAGTGCACGCCTTGAAGGATTCCGCGCCGATGGCGAGTGAGGTGATGAGGAGGTCTAGTGTTCACACGCCCCAACAAGCGTACTGTCGAGGGTCAGACTCTCCACCCCGTTGAAGATGCTGTAGCCCAAGAAGAGCGTGTTCAGACTCTTGTAGTCTAGGCATAACACAGAGGAGAAGGCGCTGCCTTTCAGACTGAGAGACTTCACGCCGCTGAAGGCGGTTTCGCGCTTGGACCCGTCGTCGCTGCCCAGACGCAGATACTGCAGTTGCGGCTGCGCTAGAAATCACCCCGATTTCCGGCATGCACGGCCAAGCGAAAACACCGTGGCGCCCTGACAGCACGAAGACCCGATCTCGAGTCTGGTGAGCTGTGGCACGTTCTCCACGACGAAGGACTCGCAGTATTTGAAGGCGCCGCTGCCCAGCACCAGCGTGCGCAGCGAAGTGAAGTTGGCGGTGGTGAACTGCTTGGTGTAGGTGACAGCGTTGTTGCCGATGATGAGAGAGGTCAGCGCGGGCACGTCTGCGTCTCAGTCTGTGGGTCTGGCCTACTGTACACGGAGAGGACGGTGTAGGCGGCGACGCTGTCTCCCAGCTCTAGACGCTCCAGGTTGGGCAGGTCTACACCTCACGCCACTCCCGCGGGAATACCGTGGATGGAGAAGCTCTTCAGCAGGTTGAAGGCGTAGTGGCCGATCACGATCTCCTTCAGCGGGCTGTTCGCCAGCTCCAGCGTCTCCACGTAGTGGAAGGAAGAGTAGCCGTTGACGCCTCCGATCTGCAGCGACTCCAACGCGGGCAGGTCTACGGCTCAGCGCGCCGCGCCGCACGCACTGCTCAGCTCGAACGTGCAGCGGTTCTCGAAGTTGCGACCTCCCATGCGAAGGGTCTTGAGGCTACGACAGTCTGTGCGTCAGAGCCGCGGGGAACGCCCACTTTTGATGACGAAGGTCTTGCCCTCCTGCAGACACAGCTTGCCGATGGACACCGAGCGCAGGGTGCGGAAGTCTAGGCCTCACGCCGTTGGAGAGAAGGCACCATCGAACTCGATGCCCACTTTGGACTCCTTGAAGGCCTCGTTGCCGATCGCGAAGGTCTGCAGCTTGATGGAGTCGCGCAGCGAGGGCAGGTTCGCCTTGGGGAAGCAGCCGTCACTCACAGTGAAGTCGCGGATCTCGTCGGCTAGTCGTCAGAGCAACGCAGAGTGGAAACTGGACAGAGAGAGCTTCGTGGTGGCGGGGAAGGAGGCGTTGCCCACGCGGAAGGTCTCCAGCAGCGTTGCGGCTGACGAGTGAGGGGAGAGAGAAGAGAGAACAGGACAGGTCGAACTCCTTCACCTGCTGGAAGCAGTGGTCGCCCACCTCGAACGCCTCCAGCGCCTCCGCGCCGCTCAGCGTGAAGGCCTTCGCCTTGTTGAAGCAGTTGTCGCCGATGTGCACCGT
>OIWT01004606.1_pt1 | contig 10935 bp, 17 predicted proteins | sample 1587701 | NCBI WGS metagenome assembly OIWT01 (sample SAMEA3888904, study PRJEB22519) | human gut metagenome | biome: human gut; feature: human-associated habitat; material: faeces | place: Denmark | collected 2009 | reverse complement strand
GTGTGGTTGATGCGACTCACACACAGACGCTGCTGCGCGCGGCCGGCGAGACGGACAGCCCCATACCCGACGTCCTCTCCGGCGACCTCCTGCGCGCTGCGGCCTACAAACAGGCCGGACTCGCGCCGCAGCGGGCGAGTCGCCTCACGGTGCAACTACTGCTGGCGGACGGCCGCCTGCTGAATCAGAAGGCGGTGGTGGAGCGGCTGACACGCGCGCTGTCCTCGGTGCGGCTCGCAGGGGCGCGTAAAGCGTAGGTCACCGTGGCGAGAGGCTCGCTGAAGGGTCTGAGCCCGAAGCAGCAGCTGCGCGTTTTTGAACAGGCGGACGTGCTGGTGAGCACGCACAGCAATGCGTTGGTGAATGTCGTCTTTATGGTGCCGCATTCGGCGGTGGTCGAACTATTCCCTCCAATGTACTCGTCTCCTATTTTTTCCCATCTTTCTGCCAGTGAGCGCATCTACTACGCTGCTGTGACCGGATACATGGAGGAGCCCAAGATCTGCCCTTCCGGAAGAGAGTGCGGAGTGGCTTTCTACCGCGATGTGGTTTTCAGTGTGAAAAGCGAAGCTGTTGAGACTGCCGTCATGGCGGCGCTTCATTTTGTGAATGGAACGAAGTACTGACCGACCCTGTGTTTGTTTGAGTCAAATCCACTTTTTCCGGCTTCTTTTGGCACTCCTTTTGACGGTCATTTCTCGGTCAATAATCAGTGTCAGGACAGCCATGTCTGCTTCAGTGGAACCGATTCAAACGCTCTACATAAACAACCTGAACGACAAGCTTTCGAAGGAGCAGCTGAAGCAATCGCTGTACCTCTTGTTTTCGCAGTTCGGAACGATTCTGGACATTGTCGCGCTGAAGACGGAGAGGATGAGGGGTCAGGCGTGGGGGTCCTATCTCTCTGTGCAGAATGCGACTGACGCGATGAATAAGCTTCAAGGATTTGACTTCTTTGGAAAGCCAATGGTGAGGATTATTGTGATTGTGTTAGTCTGTAGAAGATCCAGTATGCAAAGACCAAGTCGAACGCCGTCGAACGTTTTGAGAAGGCGCTTCAGGTGAAAGCCTAAGGTCGGGGAGCCGAGAGTCTGTATTAGTAGTATCCATGTTTCCTTTTCCCTCTTTGTTTTCACATTTTTCCGTGCACAGTTGATGGGGATTCTCATTTCCAGAAGGAATAGTGACTATTGAGTCATGGTTGTGTTCATTCCCTCCGTGTTTCTCTACCTATTGCAGACCACCACTATAAGACAAGCACTTTCTGTTTCCATCAACAGATGGAATAACGAGTTCCAGAACATTCCTTACCCTCCTCAGTTTTCTCTGTACAACCTGCTATGAAGTTGGTATGGATGGGAATGCTGATGGGCTAGGATTTTCCTGCAGTATAAGAACCCGGAAGACGAGGACGGATTCTACAAGCTGAAATTGACCCTGAATAAGACCTGGAGCGCCTATCCCATTTCCAAAGTGAAGAAGGTGCGTTGCACTACTCACGCATCATGCAGTAGATGTTCTGCGACTCATACAACAAGAAATACCCTCTGGTCCCCTTTACCCCCGAAAACACAACGTGTTACGTATTGTATGTGTATGTGCTAGCTTTGTGAGCATGTAGCGGCGAGCCAGTGTACGATGACGACATTATCGAGGATGTCTGCGAGAATATGGGCACGATCATGTTCCAACTCGGTAGACACTGCGGGTGGGAGTGATGGGCAGGAGAGCCTCCCAAGAGACCCGTGGTGGTGAAGGAGGATCACACCGGCATGGTGCGTTGCACAAACTACGGCTGCTACAAGTGGTACAAGCCCGAAGAGAACGGTCCCACGGCCTGCAGATACCACACCGCTCCTCCGGTGTTCCATGACGCATCGAAGGGCTGGTCCTGCTGCCAGAAGTGGGAGTGCGTGGCGGCGGTGAGGCGTAGGCGCGTGTACGACTGGGACGAGTTCCACAAGATCGAGGGCTGCACGGTGGGTCCGCACTGCTGCGAGCAGAAGACGGAGAGCTTCGCGCCCTCGCCCACGGTCGCCGCCATCAACGCCGCCGTGCAGAATTCCGCCATGCCCGCGGCGACGGTGAACGAGGGCACAGCGGCGGCTCCGGCGGCTCCGGCAGCGCCAGTGGTCCGGTCGATCGAGGAGTTCAACCGACAGAACCCCGACGCGCCGACGCTGGAGAAGTCGATCAAGGAGACGGTGACGGAGAAGCCGAAGCCCGTGGCGATGAAGGACGGCAAGGCGATGTGTCTGCACATGGGCTGCAACCAGTGGTACAAGCCCGAGGAGAACGTGGAGGGCGCCTGCCACTACCACAAGGGGTCGCCCGTGTTCCACGACGGAGAGAAGTACTGGAGCTGCTGCCCGCAGAAGAAAGTTCTCGATTTCGATGCCTTCATGAAGATTCCCGGATGCATGACCGGGAAGCACGATGACGGACGGGAGTGATGAGAGGGATTCACGTGTTTGTTTGATCCGCTTAACAGAAAGATGGAAGAGGTGAGGGGACTGATGCAACAGGCGCGCCAGAAGGTAGTGGGCGGCGACCTGCAGGGAGCGCTGAACGACTACGAGGAAGCCTTCCAGAAATCGCAGGCGCAGCAGTATGTCGCCGGTATGTTCTGCTGCAGTCGTCGACTCGGGGATATCTATTTCATCTCTGTAATGACGGACGCGCAATCCTCATGAGTAGCGAAACAGCGACTACGCTCTCCGCTGGTACGATTTTGCGGATGGACTCCTTCAGTCCGATTATCTGAAGAACGAAATCATCCAGAAGGCGTGCCGTGACATGTGGGAGAAAGCAGCGTCGTTATGCACTACCGCCCCAGAGTGTGCAGAGAAGCACAATACATATATCAAACGGATTCAGTCTCTAACCGAAGAGAAGACCGATGACACGGTGGAAACGGGAAGTGCAGAGCAGGACTACAATACGCTCGTGAAGAAGCAGGATAATGAAGCGGTGGCGGCAGCTGCGGTTGATGATGCGTAGAAGCTCTACGACGCCTTCTTCAACAACTGCAAGAAGAACTCGCTGCGACTCGTTCTTCGGTACATTCACAAGGGCGTCGATGTGAATCACATCAATCCCCAAACCAAATACACAGCCCTTCACTGCGCTTGCTGGCGAGGCCATATCGACATCGTTCGCGCGCTGCTGCGACACGGAGCCGACATGAGCATCCTCAACAGTGAAGTACGTGAGAGAAGCGTAACTGAGGACTAGGGAGAGAGCTGCGTGCAGTGCGCGGAGGTGGCGAAGCGGCAGGACGTGGTGGACCTGCTGAAGAGGGTGCAGGACGAGGGCATTGGGTTTTTGGGCCCGTGCAATGAGTGTGAGAAGATGAAGCAGAAGAATGCGGACTGCAGTGTTTGTCAAAGCAACAGTGAATTGAACAATGGCAACTAGGGGATACTCTGGGTTCAGTGCGCACTGCGTGTGATTGGCCCGTTCGTGACTCACCTCCGACACTGTTTTCGCTGGGTCGAGCACGAATCCGCGGTAGATCATCCGGATGGTTGATACGTTGTCTACGCTGTGTTCCGTCTTCAGCGACTCCTGCACAAACGTAATCATGCTCTCGATGAGAGTGTTCGGCTCAAAGTCGTGATTGAGGGTGATCACGCGGTCCGTCAGCGGCTACTTAAAAAATGCGATGAAAGACGTACGGACTGCACGCGGATCTGGTAGTTGGCGGTGTGGTCGACGGTGATAGAAGCGCCTAGAGTTCATGGGATGATGCTCAGCAACCCTCCTCAATGACTCCCTTCATCAAGTTTGACGGTGTGGAGTAGCAGTACTTTTCAATGGAGTACTGCAGCCCCTCCTCATCCACGCAATCCCCCAAATCATGGTTCGGCGCTTCGAGCTTCGCCTGTGTGAAGAGCTCGTTTGCCTTGCGGTAATCGCCTACCGTGAAAGAGTAGAGAGGTTGCCACCCTTCAAAGCCAATTCACAGCAGTTCTTCAGGACGCCCCACACATCCAGGTTGTTATCCACACGGTCCATCCAGAACTGCTACGTCCTAATCGAAAGCAGAAACACGGACTTGACGAAGGTCATCGAGGTCATTCTCGTTAAGGGTTTTGTCGTAGGGAGCAAAGTCCATTTTCCACGCCTTTGGAGGGTAGAGAGGCCCCTCCCCGTCCTGTTTGCTGTTGATGCACCCCATAGAAGAAGAAATGAGTCATCTTCGCGTGTTTGACAAGAAACAAGATGACGAGCATACGATAGAAATAGTACACAGAGCAATACAAATTGCACCTAAAGGAACAGGGGTGAAACTAATCGCTGAGGAAACGGACCATACTCTCTCTATCCAGGAGATAGAGCTGATTCTTCAGCGTCTTGTTCTCCGCCAGAAGCCTACGCCTCAATAACGGAAAGGACGATCACTTCTGAATCACGGTGGTGAGGGAAGAGACTTCCTCCTCCTTCTGCTTCAGCTTCTGGTTCTGGTCCATGAAGCACTTCGCGAGGCTGTCGAACTGCTGGACCTTTGACGAGGCCGCGGACTACTCGTCATGCCACTTAGAGAAACTCACAATATGATTCTGCAGCTCCTGGATCTTCTGGTCCCGGTTATGAATCTCCATCTCCTTCATCTCCAGCTGTAAACGCATCTCCTTCCTACAGATCAACCGACTCACCCAAAGCAGTACAACTCGTTGTCGCGCTGCATGAAGAGCATCCGATTGAGGCCATTGGGCGACTGCGGGTTTTCCTCTCCTCTAAACATCACCCCATGGACGGACGGAACGTACAGCTTTCGAATGCGCTTGAAGGGTGTGGGGCAGGCGTCGGAGGCTAGGCCGTTACACACAAGGAGCAAAAGGTACGCTCGTTAGTCGTGCTCCCTTCCAGCAGTCCGGAAAGACTCCGCTTTCGTGCAGGAGATCCCAGTGCGTCGAAATGGACAGCGAGCATGGTTGGTATTGTTGTAGAATGCGGTAGGTAAGAATTGGTCCGAATCGCCAAATCTTTTCTGGGAGGGAAAAGAACGTCAGTTGGCAGAAATCGGAGGCATTTCGGTGTTCCTTTGAAAGACGATCAGTCTTGGCTTCTAGAATGTATCTCTTCCATAAGACACTCGTATTTGGTTCGAATGTGAACCAAGTCATCGCGGGTAGCTCAACTAGGCGATACTCACGGGGTAGGTCACTTCCTGGGGACGGACGAGAAGCAGCTAGTGGTTTTGAGAGGCACATCGATCACATTGTACAATTCAACGGATGGTGCGTGTATTCCCGTTCTCACTAGTCCGCTTTTCGCCGTAGGGCGCTGTGTCGACTGCCTCCACCTCATGGGTATTGCACTTACCATTCAGCGTCATTTGCAGATTACAACAAGGACCTTATCGTGCTGACGTCAGATAGCGGCTGCCTTTCGATCCTGGAATATGAAACCAAGTCTCACGCCTTCAAATCTGTATACAATTATAAATTCGGAGAAACGGGATGTTTATTCCGCACTCCCGGCCAATACCTCCGTGTTTGCCCAAACAGCAGCTGCATCGCTGTCGGTGCGTGTCCTACAGGAGCGTGACGCCTAGGTGGGCTGAACGGCGATATGCTTCTTTTCCCCGTCCAGTACACGCTAAACGAGAGCTACACCGCCATTCAGTTCCAGAGCGCGGACCCTCTCGTGTGCCACGCGCCCAGCCGGCTCGTGTACGACATGGTGTGGATTGACGAGAAAACGCTCTTCACGCTCGCCGCCTCCATGGAAGACGGCTCCAAGGCGCTGGACTGCTACGCCGTGAGGGATGACAGGCTCGTCTACACCCCGTCGTACATCCCGCTGGATGCGAAGGGCTGCTACACTCGCCTGATCTTCTGTCGGTTTGACGCAGCGGCCTCACCGGTAGTCTCAGAGTCGGTCATCGTGGTGAGTCCGGGCATGCTGACGTTCTTCCGCCTCGGCGCGATCCAGACCACGACCACGGTGAACTACAGCCCGCCGGGCGCATCACTGCTCACCGCCGCCTGCGTGCTGCCGCAGGGCCTGGTGTTCGCCACGGACCGCGGCGAGGTGCTGCTCATCTCGCCGGAGCAGACGTCGCTGGTGATGCTGGCGCAGCACCGCATCGGCGAGGCGGGCTTCTGCGCGCTGTGCAGCGACGGCGCCTCGCTCTTCCTCTTCAGCGAGATGGGCATCACGTGACCGCCGCGCCGCCGCCTCACGCGTAGGGTGTCCGTGCCGCTGGCTGCCATCGGCGCGGGGCCGCTGCCGAAGGAGGCGTTCGTGGATGGCTCGTTCTCCTTGCCGCAGTGCACGCGCATCCAGCCGATCGCGTCGGCGTCGGCGGTGCGCCGGTACATCGGGCTGGTGGGCCACGGGAAGAGCAGCTGCGTGAGCGCCGTGGGGCTGGGCGTGAGCTGCGTGCTGCAGGGCATCTTCTCGCTGAAGGAGGGCATGCGCGTGGCGCGCATCTTCACGCTGGCGGACCTGGCGAACCCTGCGGACCACAAGTTCATGATCATGACGGGCAAGGCGTTCACGATGGTGATGACGCTGAACGACCGCGGCTCCTTCGAGGCCGTGAGCTCGCTGTTCGAGCTGAAGGAGCCCACGCTGAACATGGGCGTGATGAACGGCCACTACGTGCAGATCACGCCCACGAAGGTGCTGGCGCTCACCGCCTCGGAGGTGCGCGGGTCGTGGTCGCTGGCGGGCGACAGCCGCATCCTGTACAGCCATCTGGGAGCGCAGTTCGTGCTGCTGATCACGAACAAGCGCGAGATCGTGTGCCTGCGGCTGCGTGAGGAGGGCGGCGCGACGCAGTTCATGACGCTGGAGAAGGGCATCCAGAAGGAGATGACGTGCATCATGGAGTACAAGGGGACCATCCTGGTGGGCATGAAGGAGCGCTCCATCGCCTGCTTCGCCGTGGAGGGCACCACGCTGATGGAGAAGGGCACCTTCCCCGTGAGCTCGATCCCGCACTGCCTCTACTCCTTCTGCTCCATCACCGCGCCGCAGTACAGCCAGTTCTGCTCCTCCAGCGACGACGCGCTGCTGATCGGCGGCGACACGGGCATGCTCACCATCGCTAGCCTCGACCTCGCCGGCGAGGGCCTGCGCGTCATCTCCGAGGTGCGCGTCGACGCCAAGCCCGTCTACTTCGCCGACTGCGTGCTGCGCGGCGTGCCGGTGCTGCTGGTGTCCGCGGGCGCCTCCTACCGGCTGATCTTCCGCAACGACATCTTCAACGTGCAGCCCGTGTTCTTCCGGTCGAAGCTGGACAAGACGCACCAGTCCTTCTCGCCCTCCAGCCACATCGACAACCTCGCCATCTACCACAAGGCCAACCGCCTCCACACGCTCATGTGGCAGAACTGCAACGTCCTCACCGTGCGGCTCGACATCGAGTCGCCCGGCGCCTCCATCTACTCGGGCATCATCGGCATCACCGGCCGCCAGATCATCTCGCTTCCCCGCGGGAACGCCATCGTGACGGGCTACGACGTGGCGCAGCACCAGGGCGCAGTGTCCTTCCCACGGTACGCGCGCGCGTTCTGGTTCGACAACAACGGCTGCTTCCAGATGAAGGACCTGACCAAGGCGCTGCTGCGCCACGGCAACGACCTGGTCAGCTGCGCCTGCTGCTTCGGCCGCGGCCAGAGCGAGGGCGAGGAGAAGGGCTGGCTGGTGCTGGGCACCTTCACGGGCACCGTCAGTGGCGCCGCCGAGTACCACCTCAGCCTCTTCCGCGGCGACCTCAGCAACATGTTCGGTGGGTGCGGCGAGCGGGCGTCACGCGCAGGCATCGCCTCCAGCGATCGCGCGATCGCGGAGCTGTGGCGGCAGCCGATGGAGGCGAAGCTGTTCTTCGCGCTGCACCTGCAGGACGCCAAGATCGCGGTGGTGTGCGGCTTCTTCCTCCGCGTGTACGAGGTCAGCGAGACGGGGCTGGAGCTGGTGGCGCAGCTGCGCGTGGCGGTGGGGCGGCGGGCTGAGGCGTAGTGCACGGACTCCTTCGTGACGGCGATCCAGTTCGAGCAGGGCCGCTTCTACTGCGTGGACAACGAGGGCGTGCTGCGCGTGATCGCCTGCACGCGCGACTGGCAGCTGGTGACGCTGCTGCGCCACGACACGCACCGCTCGCTCATGCGCTGCTGCGTGCTGGACGACGTGACCGTCGCCGTCAGCGACAAGTACGGCAGCGTGCTCATCTACCGCAGCCTCTACCCCGTGGTCGTCACGCGCCGGCCTCACGCGTAGGTGACCGACATGCCCGTGGACATCGACGCCGAGGTGCTGCGCGCGCGCACGGAGAGCGGCTACGCCGTGGGCGTCGAGAGGACGTGTGACGGGTAGATGGCGCTGATCAGCGCGTTCTACGTGGGCGAGGTGGTGACCTCGCTGTTCAAGCAGGCCTCGGGCAAGGCTTCGGGCAAGGCGGATGTGCTGATGTACTCCACCATCAATGGAGCCATCGGGTGTCTCTCCCCCGTCGACGACCTCGAGAAGCTGAAGACCCTCGTTGCCATGGAGTCGCTCATCATCGGCAGGGGCGTTTCGCTCGTCGGCAGAATTGTGGACGATTTCAGGAGTTCGTTCGTTCCCAGCCTCGTAGGAGAGGGAAGAGCAAGTGAGGGATAGGGAGTGGTGGACGGCGACATCTGCAAGAAGTTCTTCGACTACTCAGTGGAAGAGCAGGAAGAAATGGCGAAGCAGCTGGAGCTGTCCGTGACGAAGATCAAAGAGATTCTCTTTGAGGTGAACGACATATGATGCCGGTTGTGTCCTGTTTGTTCGTAACGAAGATTGTCATTATTCCGCTGAAGTATGAGTGAGAAGGACGCCACCCAGCCGCTTCCGCAGTCCGTGACCGTGGGGCAGTTCGAATTCACCTCCGTCCCCCTATCCGCGATCGACGCTAAGAAGGGAGCCCGCTATGCACAGGATCACGTGTAGTTGGCTTGTGGTGGATTTGAGAACTAGACTGCTTCAGTCCATTGAGATCCTCGGAGACAACGGCTACACACCTATCGTTGTTCAGAAAGAAGATAGTTGTGATGAGCGTATTGCGTTTTCAGTGAAAGTGAAACCGTAGCACTTCCATCACCCGAACTGAGGAGGGAGGAGGAGGATGAAGTATACGTGGATGGGGATAGTTCACAGAGTAGAAGGCGAGAGATGTGTTCGTCTCCAAGCTCGCAGAACAGCAATCAGGCCATCTCCCACAATCGATTGCCGCCAAACTCCCGGAGGCGCCCACATCCCTGTCCGAGTTGGAAAAGTACAGAGAAGAGACACCTGGCGGTACTTCCCTTTCTCCTCGTCAATCGTAGTGCCCCTCCCTCCTTCGATCAGTCCCACGGATAACACCATGTTACAGTCGTGTGTTGGGGCTGTTGCTCACTTCTAGACTTGTGGACACCATCGCGAAGTTGCCAGATGACTACAAGCAGACGCTGTTGAACTATCTCCGGGCTGTGGAGGACAAGTACGAGAGTCTCTCAACCCACTAATGTACCATGTCGTTTCTCCTTGTTCTACATCTCCTACGTGAATGATATGACAAGTGTGATGGTTTGTGTGAGCCACAAACAGCAAGTATTAAGGAACAAACACAACACTCTCAACCCTTCTTTGTCCGGTGTTTCCTCTTAGCGTTTGCCTTGTCCAAAAGGAAGGGGAAGTCGCCAATTCCCACGATGCCGTCGCTCGTGAAGAACGCCTGCACGCGCTTCAGACTCGGACTCCCGCAGAAGGGGCAGAACACCTTGGTGGTGTCCCTGCACACACTACGTCTCACACGCCATTACCTCCACCACCGGTAGCACCGCGCGCACTTGCGCGTCCACGTCTTCATCTTGGTGATGGGGTGAAGCGTCGGCGACAGCAGCTGGAAGCCCATCTGCAGCAGGACCGCCTCCGGTTCACACCGCCTCCGTCCCCTACCTGGATGCTGCTGTTGCCCGTGCAGCACACCACGTGGTTCCGCGACGGCTTCGACTCCGTCGGCACGTTCATCTCAAAGCTCCCCAGCTCCTCTTCCCCAATCCAGCGAGATTCCTCTGGCTCGGGATCGGGCTCTGATACCTCCTCCACCACCAGACTCCCACTCCCGCCGTGCACGTGACTGCCCTCCGCGCTGTACTCGGACAGCGGGAAGAAGTCGACGTCGCCTTCGTTCGCCGTGTCCAGCCGCGCGGCAGCGCGAGGGATGGGTCGATTGTCGATGTCTCCGGGCTGCGGTCAAGGAAGTAGTGTTACTGCGAATTGGATATGTGCTTGTAGAAGCAGGCGTTTCCGCGGCTGCAGCCTCCGGGCATGCTGAAGTACAGACACGGTTCTGCGCAGACATTCACGCCCACCTCACGCAGTTTATTTGTATGTTGAAAATACCGGCATTTCTACTCCCTCACGCACCCCAAGAAGGAAAACATCCAAGACGGGGACTCGGTTGATGTGGTCCGTCCCGGTCTGTTTCCGCTCAATGTCGTATACGAGTGCCATAAAGAGAATGTCCAGTTCTGTGAGTCGATCATACTCCCCAGCGTCCTCGGCAAAGGACCGAACTATTTGCGTTACCATCCCACGGCAAACCGTACTCGATGCAAGCGCTTCGTCCGAAGGAGGGAATGAGCGAACTCGCTCCAGAAAGCGCCGCTCCCCCTCACTCTTACACATCTTCCGTCTGTCCACCAGGTACACGTCGGTTGAGTAGAAAGTCTAGCGATCAGGGAAATGGCGTCGCTCCACCTCGCCCATCGTGGCGATGCTCTCGTAGTTGTCAAATGCATCCACGTCCAGAATTACCGTCTCATACCTCGCACTGGCCATAATGAAAAGTGTCCCAACAAACAACGCAACCAGTTTACAATTCATCGTCATCATCACCAGCCTCGTCATTGCCAGCACTGCCAGCACCGCTGCCCTGCGCGTTCTGGTAGAACTGGGACATGATCGGGTTGG
>OIWT01004597.1_pt1 | contig 10953 bp, 10 predicted proteins | sample 1587701 | NCBI WGS metagenome assembly OIWT01 (sample SAMEA3888904, study PRJEB22519) | human gut metagenome | biome: human gut; feature: human-associated habitat; material: faeces | place: Denmark | collected 2009 | reverse complement strand
TGCTCAATCAGGGCATGGCGTTCAGCCTGCTCAGCGGCAAGCAGCTGTTCCTCATCATCGCTACCAGCATAGCGCTGATCCTTGTGGCCTACGGGCTGTTCTTCCGCAGCCGCGGCAGATACCTGCAGCAGGCCGCACTGCTGCTGATCCTTGCCGGCGGCATCGGCAACCTGATCGACCGTGTGCTCAACGGCGTGGTGGTGGACTACATCAATCTGCTGTTCATGCAGTTTGCAGTGTTCAATTTTGCGGATATCTGCGTGTGCGTGGGTGTGGGTCTCTGGGTGCTGGAGATCTTTCTGGAAGAGCTGCACGGCGGCGCAAAGGAGCAGTGAGCCATGGAGCAGCGTGAATTTGTGGTGGAGCAGGAAACGGCCGGCCAGCGCATCGACCGCTTTCTCAGCGGCGAGGATACCGGCCTTTCCCGTTCTGCCCTGCAGGCCCTCGTGGCGGATGGCCATGTGCTGTGCAACGGCAGGCAGGTGGCCAAGAGCCTGAAGCTCAAGGCAGGCGACACCATTCTGCTGGAGATCCCGGACGCCAAGCCCATCGAGGCTGTGCCGCAGGATATCCCGCTGGAGATCGTCTATGAGGACGAGCATCTGCTGGTGGTCAACAAGCCCAAGGGCATGGTGGTGCACCCGGCTCCCGGCAACCCGGACGGCACGCTGGTGAATGCGCTGCTGTGGCACTGCAAGGGAAGCCTGTCCGGCATCGGCGGCGAGATCCGCCCCGGCATCGTGCACCGCATCGACAAGGACACCAGCGGCCTGCTGGTGGTGGCCAAGGATGATGCTACCCACATCGGCCTGTCGCAGCAGATGGCGGTGCACAGCGTGGAGCGTGCCTACAATACCATCGTGTACGGCGGCTTTGCACAGGATGAGGGCTTTGTGGAGTCCAATCTGGGCCGCAGCAAGACCGACCGCAAAAAAATGGCGGTCTACCCCGCCGGGGAACCCAACACCAAATACGCCTATACGGGCTATAAGGTACTGGAACGGCTGGGGGAGTTCACCATGCTGGAGTGCCGCCTGAAAACCGGCCGCACCCATCAGATCCGTGTGCATATGGCCTCCATCCATCACCCGGTGGCGGGCGACCCCGTATACGGCCCCCACAACTGCATCACCAGCCTGCACGGGCAGTGTCTGCACGCCAAAACGCTGGGGTTTGTCCACCCCATCACCGGGGAACACCTGCGCTTCGACTCAGACCTGCCGGACTATTTTACCCATTTTCTTGCAACGCTCAGGAGGAAGAATCCATGAACCAATCCCTTGCCAACAAGCTGGTCCTCTGTGATCTGGACAACCTCCTGCTTGGCCCGGATGGCAACCTGACCCAGGTCGTGCGGGATGTGCTGCAGCTGTTTTCCAGCCGCGGCGGCCGGTTCACCGTCTTTTCCCAGCGCACGCCTAAGGCAGTGCGGGCCATTCTGGGCAGCGTGCGTCTCTCGGCCCCGGCACTGGTGTGCGGCGGCACACTGGCCTATCATTTTGCGGACGGCTCCCGCCAGCCGCTGTGCAGCTTTGCCGGGCAGGATGCCGGTCTGTTCGCCAGCCTGCCCAGTGCGGCCGGTGTGGGCATTGCCCTGCAGATGCAGGATGGCTCCACCCGCGTGCTGCGCATGAGCCATGCGCTGGAGCAGCACCTGCAGCAAGAGTGGACCCCCTATCTGCTGGCCAATGCGGCGGATATCCGCCCGGATGAGGTGCTGCGAGCCCTGGTGTACCAGGACAACCGCAGCATCCCTCTGACGTCCCTGCTGGAAAAGGCACTGGGCGACAGTACGACCGCCCTGCTGGGTGAGCGTGCAGCCCCGGACCTGCTGCGCCTGACCCCGCGGACGGTTTCGGGTGCGGAGATGCTGCAGGCCGTGTGCACGCCGGTGGGCATTGCCCCGGAAAATGTGCTGGTGCTGGCGGGCAGTATGCCCATGCTGGAGCTGGTGCGGGCCGCAAGCCGGAGCGCTGCGGCGGCCGATGCCCCGGCGGAGCTGCGCCTTGCCGCAAAGCAGGTCACCCTGACCGATGCTGCCGGCGGCGCTGCCGTGGAGGTTTTGTACCGCATGGTGCGGGATGCTGAAAAATTGGCGTAAAATTTGTGTAAGTTCCCTTGCAATTTTCCTGCAAGGGACTTTCTTTTTGGAAGGATTTCGGGTAGAATGAGAGAAACGCATCTGTGCACCGCCCTCCGGCGGGAGATCCTTTTTATAGCAGCCTGTGCAGCCGCTGCGGTGCTGTGCGTGGGGCTGGCGTTCTGGTTTGCGGTGCCGCAGCAGCCTTCACAGAAGCAGCTGCCGCCGGACAGCACACCGCTGTCGGAGTACTGGTATGTGGACCTGAACACGGCGGATGCTGCTGCCCTGTGCACCTTGCCGGGGGTCGGGCCCAGCCACGCCCGGGCATTGATCGAGTACCGGCAGCAGCACGGCCCCTTTGCCCGCGTTGCCGACGCTGCGGCCGTGCCGGGCCTGACGGAGGAACTTGTGGCCTCCTGGGAAGGGCAGGCAACGGTAAACACACCTGCACAAACGATGCCGTAAGGCACAAAGGGGAATGAATATGAGCGACGAGACCATTTTTATCAACCGGGAACTGAGCTGGCTAGACTTCAACCGCCGGGTCCTGGCTCTTGGCAAGGACAAGAACGTGCCCCTTGCCGAGCAGGTCAAATTCCTGGCCATCTACGGCTCCAATCTGGACGAATTCTTTATGGTGCGCGTCGGCTCTCTGCAGGAGCGCGCCAACCTGGAACAGAGCAAGAGCAAAAAGGAAAAGCGCGAGAACAAGACCAACATGACCGCAGCCGAACAGCTGGCAGCCATCATGCCCAAGACGGCCCAGCTGCAGGCGGACTGCGACAAATACTATGCCAAGGCGTTGGAAGAGCTGGCCGGGTGCGGCTACCGCAAGGTGGATTTTGACCACCTGAGCAAGGAGGATGAGCGCTTCTGGAAAAAATACTTCCAGACGGAGCTGTTCCCCATTCTCAGCCCACAGATCGTGGACAGCCGCCACCCGTTCCCGTTCCTGCGCAACAAGGAGATCTACCTGGGTGTCCTTTTGCGGGAGAAGCACCCCAATGCCCAGAGCCTGGGCATCATCCCCATCTCCAGCCAGATGGAGCGGCTGCACTTCGCAAAAAAGAACGGTGAAACGCAGTTTGCACTGGTGGAAGAGCTGGTGCTGCACTATGCGTCCAGCATCTTTGGCAAGGAGAGCATCCTGGAAAGCTGCCTGTTCCGGGTCACCCGCAATGCGGACATCGACGTCAAGGAAGGCATGATGGATCATGACATCGACTATCGTGAGATCATGACCGAGCTGCTCAAGCGCCGCCGCAAGCTGGCGGCTGTGCGCCTGCAGGTCACGCCGGAGGCCGCCCCGGAGGTGCAGCGTTTGCTGTGCAGCCGTCTGGAGCTGTCGGGCAAGCGAGTCTTTGTGCAGAAGAGCCCGCTGGACCTGAGCTTTTTCTACAAGCTCACTGGGCGCATTGAAGCAGAGGACCACCCCGGCCTGTTCTACCCGGCTGCCCGGCCCATGCTGCCGCCGCCAGACTATGATCTGACCGAGGAAGTGCAGAAGCACGATGTGTTGCTGAGCTACCCGTACCAGTCCATCCGGCCCTTCATCGACATGCTCAAAAAGGCCGCCCGTGACCCGGATGTCATCTCCATCAAGATGACCCTGTACCGCATGGCGCGGGAATCGCAGATCGTGCAGGCCCTGATGGAAGCCGCCGAAAACGGCAAGGAAGTGGTGGCGCTGGTGGAGCTGCGCGCCCGCTTTGACGAGCAGAACAACATCGACTGGTCGAAGCAGTTGGAAAATGCGGGCTGCACCGTGATCTACGGCTTCGATGACTACAAGGTGCACTCCAAGCTCACCCTCATCACCCGTAAGCAGGCCGACGGCTACTCCTACATCACCCAGATCGGTACCGGCAACTACAACGAAAAGACCAGTGAGCTCTACACCGACTATTCCTTCATCACGGCAGATGAGGGCATCGGCGAGGAAGCCTCCAAGGTGTTCCGCAATCTGGCCGTGCAGCAGCTCACCGAGGAGAGCGACCGGATGCTGGTGGCTCCGCTGCGGTTCAAGAGCGTATTGCTGGATGAGATGGATCATGTGATCGCAGCTGCCCGCATGGGCCGCCAGGCGTCCATGATCCTCAAGAACAACTCCATCAGCGACCGCGATATCATCCTCAAGCTGCAGGAAGCCAGCTGCGCCGGGGTGCGCATCGACATGATCGTGCGCGGCATCTGCTGCGTGCGCGCCGAGGTGCCCGGTAAGACCGAGAACCTGCACATCCGTAGCCTTGTGGGCCGCTATCTGGAGCATGGCCGCATCTACAGCTTCTTTGACGGGGTGCATACCCGCATCTACATCGCCTCCGGCGACTTCCTCACCCGCAACACCGAGTGCCGCGTGGAAGTGGGCGTGCGGGTGGAGGACCCTGTACTGGTGAAAAAGCTCACCGACATCCTGCAGCTGCAGCTGCGCGATAACGTCAACGCGCGGGAAATGTGCGCTGATGGCAGCTACCAGAAGGTCAAGCCTGCCGAAGGCGAACCCATCGTCAACAGCCAGATGGGGATGTATGACCTGTTGCGGAACGACTGGACGCTGGAAGAACCCTGGAAGCGCACCGCGCCGGAGGCCCGGCCTGCCAGCGAACAGCCCGCAGAAGCCCCGGCAGCGGAAAAGCAGACGGCGGCGGAGGGACCGAAGGCGAAAACGCCGGAAGTTCCTGTACAGGAACCGCCCAAGGCGAAAGGGCCTGATTTCGTGGAAGCTGCACCTGCCACGCCTGCGCCCATCCATCTGGAGCCGACGGAGCACCCGAAAGGCGGCGACCACTTTGACGAGCTGGAGCAGATGCTGGACAAAAAGCATCTGCCGGACCAGCCCCAAAAGCCCACCGTGGTGGTGACCGCCCCGAAGAAGCGGGGACTGTTCAGCCAGGTGCTGGACCTCTTCAAAAAGAAGAAATAACACCGATCCTTCCGGGACCCGGCGGAGCCTGTCTGAGACGGCTCGCCGGGTCTTTTTGCGTGTGTGCCCGCATACGGTGAACCAGAACCGGGGGAGGAACGTGCCATGCGAAAAAGAACGAAAAACCGGAAAAGACCCACAGCCCGGTGGGGTACTGCGGGCGCGGCCCTTCTGGCAGGCGTGTGTCTTGCGGTACAAACGCAGGCAGCCCGCCGCCCGGCAGGAGCCGTCTGTTTCCCGCTGCAGACCGCCGTGTGGCGGGTGTCGGACGGCTACGGCACCCGGCAGGACCCCTTTACCGGGGAAGAACGCTTCCACCAAGGAGTGGACCTTGCCTGTGCGGAAGGCACGGCGGTGCTGGCTGTCCGGGAAGGAGTTGCCACGGCTGCCCGACGCAGCGACAGCTATGGCGTCTGCCTGCAGCTGCTGCACCCGGACGGCACCGAGACCCTTTATGCGCACCTGCAATACCTGTATGTGCGTACCGGTGAAACGGTACAGGCCGGGCAGATACTGGGCACGGCAGGGCAGACTGGCCGTGCCACCGGGGCACACCTGCACTTTGAGCTGCGCCGACAGGGGACCGCCTGCGACCCGTCGGCCCTGCTGGGACTGTCGGATGCATAGGCGCACCCCGCTGCGGATGGGCCCGCTGCGCTTCCGGGACCCGGTGCTGCTGTGCGGGGTGCTGTATGGGCTGCTGCTGTTTGACGCCAGCGGCTTTCTGCGCACCGGCCTGCTGGCAGCCTTCCTCCATGAGTGGGGGCATATCCTCGTGTACTGTGCGCAGCAGCGCCGCTTTCCGGTCATCGAGGTCACGCTGACCGGCTTCTGCATGCGGCTGGGCAGGGCAGAATTGTCCCCGGCGCAGCGGTTCCGGCTGGCGGCGGCCGGTCCGGCGGTAAACTTTGCGCTGGCCGGGGTGTGGGCCGTGCTGCTGTCCCGGCAGGCCACCGTGCGGGGCAGCGCCTTCTGGGCGGCAAACCTGCTCACCGGGGCGTTCAACCTCCTGCCGGTGCCGCCGCTGGACGGTGCCCAGATGCTGGCGGCAGCGGCACAGCTGCGCGCTGGGAAGAAATCTGCCCGAAACGATTGCAAAAATCTGCACTTTCGGGTAAAATGAAAAGAACGCATGAAAAAAGAACCCATGATGGAGGAACGAATGTTTGACCCGAAACTGAAAGAAGCGCTGGGCCGGGTGCAGAAACCCGGCCGCTACACCGGCGGTGAGCCGGGCAGCGTCTATAAGGATAAAGAAAAAGTGGACGTGCGTTTTGCGTTCTGCTTCCCGGATACCTACGAGGTGGGCATGTCCTTCCTTGGCGAAAAGATCCTGTACGAGCTGCTCAACAGCCATGAAAACTGGTGGTGTGAGCGCGCCTTTATGCCCTGGCTGGACATGAAAGCCGAGATGGAGCGTCTGGGCCTGCCCCTGTACACCATGGAGAGCAAGGATCCCCTCACCGCCTTTGACGCGGTGGGCTTTACCCTGCAGTACGAGCTTTCCTACACCAACATCCTGGCCATGCTGGATCTGGCGGGCATCCCGTTCTATTCCAGGGACCGCGACGAGCACTGGCCGCTGATCGTGGCGGGCGGCCCCTGCGCCTGCAACGCGGAGCCCATTGCGGACTTCTTTGATGTGGTCCAGCTGGGCGAGGGCGAAAATCAGCTGCCCTCCATCTGCGCCGAGATCGAAAAGGCCAAAAAAGAGGGCGGCGTCTCCAAAAAGGAGCTGCTGCTGCGCATTGCAAAGATCCCCGGCGTCTACATCCCGGCGTTCTACGATGTGACCTACTGCGAGGACGGCAGGGTCAAGGCCATCACCCCCAACGAGCCGGGCATCCCGGCCCGCATCACCAAGGCCATCATCAAGGACCTGAACGAGTTTGCCCCGCCCACCAACTTTGTGGTGCCCATGGTGGGTGCCATCCAGGACCGTGCCAGCATCGAGGTGCTGCGCGGCTGCGTGCGCGGCTGCCGGTTCTGTCAGGCAGGCTTCCTCTACCGCCCCATGCGTCAGCGCGACGCCAGCCTGCTGAACAAGGCCGCACAGGACCTATGCGCCAACACCGGCTATGAAGAGCTCAGCCTGTCCAGCCTGTCCACCTCTGACCACGGCCAGCTGGAAGAGCTGTTGGACGACCTGAACGAGTGGGCGCCCAAGGAGCACGTCAGCCTGTCGCTGCCGAGCCTGCGTGTGGACAATTTCTCCGAGAGCCTCATCGAAAAAACCACCAAGGTGCGCAAGAGCGGCCTGACCTTTGCGGCCGAGGCCGGTACTCAGCGCCTGCGCAATGTCATCAACAAGAACGTGACCTGGGACGAGATCGAAAAGACCTGCACCATCGCGTTCAATGCGGGCTATACGGCGGTCAAGCTCTACTTCATGATGGGGCTGCCCACCGAGACCATGGAGGACATCGAGGGCATTGCCGAGACCGCCCAGAAGGTGGTGGACCTGTACTATTCACTGCCCAAGCGCGGCAAGGGCAAGGGCGTGCAGGTGACCATCAGCTGCGCCTGCTTTGTGCCCAAGCCCCACACACCCTTTGAGTTCGTGCCCATGGACACCGAGGAGATGCTGCGCGCCAAGCAGAAGCATCTGCTGGAAAGCGTGCACAGCCGTAAGATCAAGGTGAACTACCACGACAGCACCACCAGCTTCCTCGAAGGCGTATTCGCCAAGGGCGACCGCCGTTTGGCTCCGGTCATCGTGGAGGCCTACAAGCGCGGCTGCTACTTCGACGGCTGGGAAGAGTGCTTCAAGTATGACACCTGGATGCAGACCTTTGCGGATATGGGCATCGACCCGGCGTTCTACTGCCAGCGTGCCATCGGCCTGGACGAGGTGACCCCCTGGTCCCACATGGACTACGGCGTCACCCACGAATATCTGGTGCGGGAGTACAACAAGGCTCTTGCCGCCCAGACCACCCAGCCCTGCAACCGTGCCTGCCACGGCTGCGGTGCCAACCATCTGTTAGGAGGTCCCTGCTTTGATTACGGTCAGAATCTCGTTTGAAAAAAAGAATGAGGCCTCCTACATCTCCCTGCTGGATCTGCAGCGGGTGATGCAGCGGGTACTCAAGCGCAGCGGCCTGCCGGTGTGGCATACGCTGGGCTTCAACCCCCACATCTATATGACCTTTGCCTGCCCGCTCTCGCTGGGGCAGGAGAGTGAGTGCGAGTGCGTGGATGTCAAGACCGAGGCGGAAGCCCCGGACTTTGCACAGTGGAAAACGGCACTCAACGCCATCATGCCGGCCGGCATCGTCATCACCCGGGTGGCCCCCGTGCAGATGAAGGCCGACCGCATTGCCTGGGCCTGCTACCAGATCACCTACCCGGCTGAGGCTGCCGCAGTGCTGGACCGGTACAACGCACTGGAAAGCGCCCCGGTGGAAAAGCACGGCAAAAAGGGAAACAAGATCATTGAGCTCAAACAGCATATCCCGCAGGTGGCCTACACGGCGGAGGGCGATGCCGTCCGCATCGAGCTGTGCCTGCCGGCTTCGCAGGAGCTCAACCTGAACCCCTCGCTGCTCACTGGTTTTCTGGAAGAAAAGTTCGGCCTGCCGGCCGCCAGTGCAGGCATCCTGCGCACAAAGTTCCTCACCGAGGACAAGCAGCTGTTTGCCTGAGCCGGGGCGAATGACATTCACTTGAAAGCCCCAGTGGGGCTTTCCGTGCTGTGCTGCGCTCGCAAACGCGGCCCCTTGGACAAAACAGAAAATTTTTGCATTTATTTTGGGCAAAACGCTTGCATTCAAGCACGTTTTGTGCTATCCTATTTAGGCGTTAGTGTCCGCTGAGACCACAGCGGGGTTAATGACAAGTATTTATCATTAAACGGGCGGTCCTCTGACGGCGTCTTGCCGTGTATGAACGTCTAAAAACAAATGGAGGATTCAAAATGGACGCACTGAAGATTATCTCTGAAGGCAGCATCAAGGCTGAAAAGCCCCAGTTCAACGTTGGCGACACCGTCCGCGTTGATGTTCGTATCAAGGAAGGCGACCGTGAGCGCATCCAGGCCTTTGAGGGCACTGTGATCGCAAAGAAGCACGGCGGCGTTGCTGAGACCTTCACCGTTCGCCGCGTGGCTTACGGTGTCGGCATCGAGCGTGTCTTCCCCATCAACAGCCCCTTCGTTGAGAAGGTCACCGTTGTCCGCAAGGGCAAGGTTCGCCGCGCAAAGCTGTTCTACCTGCGTGGCCGTACGGGCAAGGCTGCCAAGGTCAAGAGCGATATTTGATCATCCCCGATTTGAAACCGGGAGAAAAGGGACAACTTGTTGTCCCTTTTTTCTTTATCAAAAATTCGCAGAAATGCATTGCAAACGCTGCATTTTTGCGCTATCATCGGGGTAGTAATGCAAAACCGGAAGGTGAGGTGCATCGGATATGGAAACCCAAAATACGACCACTGCACAGGAACCAAAGCCTGTGCGCGGGCAGGGCGTGCTGGAATGGTACGAAGCACTCATTTCGGCCGCGCTGGTGCTGGTGCTGGTCTTCTCGTTCTTTTTCCGCATCATTCAGGTGGACGGCAGCTCCATGGTGCCCACGCTGGTCAATGGGGACAAGCTGATCGTCTGGGGCGCGGGCTACACGCCCCAGCGCGGGGACGTGGTGATCGTGGACAGCTATACTTCCTACGGCAAACCGCTGGTCAAGCGGGTCATCGCCAAAGGCGGCGACACCATCTCCATCGACTACGATGCCGGAACTGTGGAAGTAAACGGGGAGCTGCTGCAGGAGGACTACATTGCAGCCCCCACCCATCTGGGCTACGATGTGGAGTTCCCGTATACGGTGCCGGAGGGCACGGTGTTCGTGATGGGCGACAACCGCAACGAGTCGCTGGACAGCCGCTCTTCCTACGTCGGCTGCATTGACGAACGCGATATTCTGGGCAAAGTGCTGCTGTGCTTTTTGCCCGTTTCGGATTTTGGAGTGGTAAAGTAACATGAACGAAATGGATACTCGGTTTGCAAACCAATTCAATATTCAGTGGTTCCCGGGCCACATGACCAAGACCCTGCGCATGATGGAGCAGGAGATCCAGCATGTGGACGCCAGCCTTGTGCTGCTGGACGCACGCATCCCGCTTTCCAGCCTGAACCCGGAGATCGAGCGCATCACGGCCCGCAAGCCCAAGCTCTATGCGCTGAACAAGGCAGATCTGGCCGACCCGGCTGTTACCGAAGAGTGGATCCGCTACTTCCGCGCGGCAGACGCCGGCTGTGTGGCCATCAGTGCCAAGCAGAAGGGTGGCACCACCGCCGTGAAGAACGCCATCGAAAAGGAACTGTCCGGCCTGCTGGAACGCCGTCAGAACCGCGGCATGAGCGGTGCCAAGACCCAGGTGATGCTCTGCGGCATCCCCAACGTGGGCAAGTCCACCTTCATCAACACCTTCGCCGGTTCGGCCCGCGCCAAGGCTGCCGACCGCCCCGGCGTGACCAAGGGCAAGCAGTGGGTCAGCACCGAAAAGTTTGACCTGCTGGATATGCCCGGCGTGCTGTGGAAAAAGTTCGATTCCAAGACCATTGCCTCCAATCTGGCCTTTATCGGCTCCATCAAGGACGATATTCTGGACGTAGAAGAGCTGGCCATGAACCTGCTGGACGAGGTGCGCCGCAACTATCCCGACCTTGTGGCACAGCGCTACAAGCTGGATGCCGAAACGCTGGCACTGCCGCCCTATGAGCTGCTGGAGGCCATCGGCCGCAAGCGCGGGCTGCTGGTGCGCGGCGGCGAGGTGAACACCGAGCGCTGCGCCATCATGCTGGTGGACGAGTTCCGCGCCTGCAAGTGGGGCCGGATCTCGCTGGAGTGCCCGCCCCAGCGGGACGACCTTGCGGACTTTGCACAGGAGGACGACGAATGAAACGGCGTTCCGACGAAGAGATCTCCGCACCGCTGTATGCGTATGACGCAGC
>OIWT01004593.1_pt1 | contig 10964 bp, 10 predicted proteins | sample 1587701 | NCBI WGS metagenome assembly OIWT01 (sample SAMEA3888904, study PRJEB22519) | human gut metagenome | biome: human gut; feature: human-associated habitat; material: faeces | place: Denmark | collected 2009 | reverse complement strand
CCCTTTGCGAAGCCATTTTTGCAGAACAAACGTTTTGCAAATGTAACAGGGGGTGATTTTTTGACTATGAAAAACGGAGGTGAGTCCGAAATTCGGCGATGACTGATTTTTTCCCTTGGAAAGGGAAAAGAGAAAACTAAATCGGAACTGCTTGCAGAGCAAGCCAAAAGGAAAAAGAAAAAACAAAAATCAAACAAAAAATTTTTAAGACCTAAATAGGTCGGAAAGGAAAAAATTATGAGTATTGAAACCAACAAAACCTACAAAATCAGAAGCGCAATATCTTCTACAAGAATGCTGAACCTTTATTCCTCCGGCACTGCCGCAAACGGAATGAATGTTGTTCTCTACACCAGCGATGATTCCAACGAGCAGAAATGGCTCTTTGACGGCGACAGACTTCGCCCCAAAACCGATATAACTTTCTGCCTTGACCGCTACACCGCGTCCACCTACCTCGACAATGCTGACATTTGGAAGGCTTCTGCAAAAGACGCAGCTGCGCAGAAAATCAAACTTGAAGCCCACGGCATTTATTACTACATTCTACTTCAAACAAAAGTTGATGGTAAGGACTATTACCTTACCGCAAGCAACAACACGAACGGAAACGCTACCGCAGTCGGCAAACAGGCAGGTGCAGACGGAAATGTCTACTGGGCAGAACAGCTTAACGGCGGCGGTGATTATCATCAGCTCTGGTTCTTCACCGAAGATTCCGGCTCTTCTTCCGGCGGGGAGACTGGCGGCGGAGAAAACGGTCAAAAGCTCAGACTTCCGATAAATGGAGTCAACACTCTCTCTGCGAGCAGAACTACCGACCCGAACTCTTCTTATGCAGGCTCCTATAATGGCAGTTCTCATTATGGAGCCGATATTGCTTGCAGTGCAGGAACTATACTTAAAGGCTTAGGTAATGGCACTGTTGTTGGAACGGGGTACAACACAAAAGAAGGATATTTTATTTCAGTAAAATATCTGAATTGTATTCCGGTATCCGGAGGCACCTATAAAGATCTCATTGTAAGATATTTTCACATGAAAAGTGTATCCGCAAAGCTGAATGATGCTGTAACAACAAGTACAACCCTTGGAGAAAGTGGAAATACTGGTGAGTGGTGCAGAGGAGCTCATGTTCATGTAGAAGTAGATACCGATACAGCATATCCAAACTATACTCCATCACTTCAAAACAGCAATAATAATGGTGGCGGCTTGTATAAAGGCACAGATTCCTGTGAGAATCCGTTCGACTGGTTCTTTACTTATTCCGGTCAGAGCAAGGCGAGATACTGGGATTCCGACGAAACATGGGTGTTTCCCGAAGACATGGTAGAACATTCCGCATAATCATTCCAGTTTACAACCGACAAATTTATATGGACTTTCTGAAATATCAAGAGATAGATACATATAAATCATCGATGAGTCGAGATTAGAAACGCAGGTAAGTTTCGCCGTGGCGGTGCTTCCGGAAATCGAAATATCGTCCGGCGAAACTATCGAAAACGAGTAATCACTCAGCCAACGGTCGGCTCCGCCGATGTCATACCAGCCGTTTTTGGCGCTGTATATGTCACTGGAGCGAAGAAAATCGGTACTCACATTGAAATATCGCTGAACAAAGCCCTCGAACTCCTCCGCCGGAAAAGCCCAGCATCCGCTCTCAGAATTGCCGGAGTACTTTTCGAAGCGTTCTTCCACTGTCGTGTTCGCTATAATATATTCTGCATACCAAATGTAAAATCCGGCAACGCCGATTTCTTCGGGCGAGTTCCATTCGCCGTCGTTTATCAAAATGCCGTACAAGGGAAGATATTCTTCATTCAGCTCTTTGAAAAGCGCGGTGCGCTGCTCATTTTCTGCGGAGCTTTCGCTTTCCCCGCCGCTTTCGCTGCTTTCGCTTATACTCTCCCCACTCCCGCCGCTGCTGTCTGCTCCGGCGGGAGCTTTATTGCACGCAGAAAACGCCGCGGTGCTCATGAGCACCGCCATGAGCACGCCGAGCACGGATAAAATTTTTCTTTTCATTTTTGAGCACGCTCCTTTCCGAATGGGCAGTCCATTGCAATTGCTCTCGACAAATTGTCGCAGAAAAGTTATCTGCCGCTTATTCGCTGTATTTCACCGCAAATTTATCATTACTAATGCTGATTATCAAATAATCCTTGCTGATTAAGGTAAATGTCGCCTCCGTTGTCGGGTCGGCGATGGAGGCAACATGGCGGAAATATTTCTGCGGGTGGTCAATCTCCCTAACATAGAGCTGAAGGTTGCGGCGGTCACTCTGATCACCGTCGCCGTTCAGCCCATAGAGGTAAAAAACAGCGGTAACACCGTCGGCTGTTCTCCATCCGTGTGGGTCACCAAGAGCACCCGCAGCTTTATAAATTTCATCAGTTTCAGCGTCAATTCTGTACCAATCATCCATGACATAGCGGTCGGCAAGCGGATATTGTGCCTCGTCAGGTTCATAAATAAAGTGCCCAAGCTCGATTTTACCCTCCGAAATATTGTAAATTACAATGCCGGTGCAAATGCTGCTCTCCTTGAAGGCGGTCGCAACAATTTTTGTTCCGCCGCATATGAACCGCGGGCAGCCGTAGCGCTTTTCGCCAAAAAGCTCTACAAGACTTTCGGGGTGGTCGGCAAGAACACTTTTGTAATTTTTGTCCAAGTCCTCGTTGGAAAGGATAAGCTCCGGCTCGCCGCCGTCAAGGCTCAAAAGCCTGATTCCGTCGTCGTCGTGCCAAGTGAAATACCGCTCGTTTATGTCGTAGCAATCGCGGAATTCATCATACGATTCCTTGTGCTCGAACTTCATATCAAGCGGGAGCGTTTCACGGAGCACTTTGCTTTCATCGGTCGTGCTGCGGTAAACGACGCTGTCGAGTAAAAGCAGGCGGTAGTCGTAGCCATCCCTTGCGGAATAAGCTTCCGCGCGAATTGTTTCGCCGTAATTTTCCGTTTTGTAGCGCAGTTTTCCGCTCTCGGCGTCGTAGACGAAAGTATTGTTTTCGTTACACAGAACTACCGCGCCGTTCACCTCGATGGTCGGGTTCCAAATAGTGCCGTACTGGTCTTCGTAGATGTCTGCGCTACCTTCAAGCCACACGGCGTTGCCGTGAATCTGCGCGGTTAGCTCTTTTGCGTGTTCGTCGGAATTTTCGCTTTGAGCCTCGCTTTCCCCGCTCCCGCCGCTGTTTTCTGCTCCGGCGGGGGTTTTTTCGCAGGCGGCAAGCGCCGTCAGTGCCATGAGCACCGCCATGAGCACGCCGAGCACGGATAAAATTTTACGCTTCATTTTTGAGCACGCTCCTTTCGGTAAGTTCGCTCGTTTAACTAAAATGTCCTTTTCCCACGCACACCTAATCAACGCTATAATTTCCGTTATGAAAATATTCCGAAATGCAGCCTAACCAGTCCGCCTTTACCGAATCCGATCTAACACCATATTCTTCCGAAATAGCGTCCGCAAGATCGTCAATGCTTACAGGTGCCATGGCAAGCAGGAATTCTTTTACAGCCTTACTTCTATCAAATTCTCCGAATACAATAGTCGGCATTCTGCTAAAGACCATATTCGGATTGCGTTTTTCCGCATGAATCTTTTTCAACAGATTATGAATTTCATATTCATCACGCAAATCATATTGAGACATAATCTCGGGATAGTTCAACAAAAATTTACGGGTCGAAATTTCTGTGTTTTTATATTTTTCAAGACTTAGGGTCTCTAAAAGCTCTGTAAAATCAGTGCCTTTAATATCGTAGTAGCGAAATTTTTGATTGTGCGTCCATAGAATATTTTCACTTCTGGCAAACTTGTTTATTCTTCCTCTCAATGACTCTTTATTATGCCTGAACCGTTCGTCTGTTATCCCATTTTCATCAAGAATACGATCATACAAATCGAAATAGTCTTCAACTGATATTGCTTTTTTACAATAATGTTCCACTATATAGTCTTCGACATCCGAACGAGAAGCATTGACATATTGTCCATCTATTTTTATTTCGCCTTTGTGCAAATAATGGCTTACATGAATCTTAAAATCCTCTGAAAGCATTTTATCTTCCAAGGCGTTTTCTATTTTTTGATGTCCTCTTTCGTATCTCCCTTCCAAATAATACATAAGCTTTGCATCGCCGATTTCATCAACAAAGAAATCTTTATCTATGTTATATTTGCAAAAAGCATAAGCGTATTCATCTTCTTTGAATCGGAGGTTACTAAAGGCTATTCTGCGAAAAATATTATTTTCAATCTGCCGTACACGTTCTCTTGTGATTCCGAATTGCAATCCCGTTTCATTCAGAGTTTTTCTTTCTGCCCTCATTTTCAAAGCGGAAGCTGAACGCTCATCAAGTTCAGTTGCGATATAGTCGAAAAAAGATATTCGAGGGAACGTATACATATTATTTTCACTTTCTATTTTCCCATCTGATACAAGCTGATTGAGCACCGCTTGAACAGTGTCCTTATCAAATTCTTCAAACTTTTGCAGCACATCCTCGAAAGAGAGAGCACAAAATTCATGTTCTTCAAACAACGCAATAACCATTTTTGCGAGTGGTTCTTTATTTTTATGTTCAATCTCTTTGAAATTTTCCAATGAAGAATCTAAATATATTTTAAGCTTCTCCTCAATTTCATTTGCTGCCATCATGCCGATATTTTTAATCGCTGTTAATTCATCAAATGAAAGCCCTATCAAATCAGAAATCATATTTTTTCTACTACACCTTAACCAATTTCCTGATCTTGTACTCAAATTAAGCACAGAAATCGGAGCGTCGCCAATAAACATATTTCTGTCTTGATTTAATATTTTCCCATTTAGTACAGTATAACCTGGAGCTAGAATTTCGTTGCTATTGTGTTTATTCGATTCGTCTTTAGACACGATTCCGGTATCACAATATTCTTTTATAACAGAAATGATTTCGTTTACTATTTTTGCTCCAATGTTAGGAGCCTCTATAAGTTGTTCTGCTGAAAGCAATAGTAAATCGGATACAAGAAAATTAGCGATTTCACCTTTTTTAATATGCATGCCCCGCCCGATTGCGTTAACAGCCCTTGCGCTAAAGTTTAATGCTAATGCACTGATGTCATCTACTGCTTTTTGTGACTGTTCACATATAATTTTTCCGTCAGCAATATTATACCCGGGGATAAGTCGGGATTTAAGTGTTAAATTTTCTTGTTCTGAGTGGTTCGTTTCATCATAAGCAAAAAATATTCCCATTACTTTCTCCTTTGTATAAATCCATTTTTTATTGAAAGCACAACGTACTAATTACATTAGAGCGCAGCAAACCTGTCCTTTTCCCACGCACACCTTCACAGCTGCTTATCCAAAATTTCGCGGTAGTGCCCGTAAAATTCGGTAAAGGTTCCGCGCTCGATTTCCGCGCGGATTTTCGCCATCAGCTCGTTGTAAAAATAAAGGTTGTGCAGCACGCAAAGCCGCATTCCAAGGCGCTCGTCCGCCTTTAGCAGGTGGCGGATGTACGCCTTTGAATAGCTGCGGCAGGCAGGGCAGCCGCAGCCCTCGTCAATAGGGGAGGGGTCGTACTTGAACTTTTCCGCCAGTATGCGGATTTTTCCGCCCCATGTGAACACATTCCCGTGCTGTGCGTTACGCAAGGGCAGCACGCAGTCGAAAAAATCCACCCCGCGGTACACGCCCTCAAGTATGTTCAGCGGCGTGCCCACGCCCATGAGGTAGCGGGGCTTATCCGCGGGCATAAACGGCTCCACCGCGTCTATTATGCGGTACATTTCCTCGGCGCTTTCCCCCACGGAAAGCCCGCCGATGGCGTAGCCGTCAAGATTAAGCTCCGCAATTTCGCGCATGTGCTCCGCGCGAATGTCGTCATAGGTGCCGCCCTGATTTATTCCGAACAGAAGCTGACCGGGGTTCACCGCGCCCGGCTGTGAGCACAGACGCTCGTGCTCATCCTTGCAGCGGCGCAGCCAGCGGGTGGTTCGCGCCACGGATTTTTCCACATAATCCCTCGGCGAAGGGTTCTCTATGCACTCGTCGAACGCCATAGCAATGTCCGAGCCGAGGGCGCACTGAATCTGCATGGACTCCTCCGGCCCCATAAAAATGCGCCGCCCGTCAAGGTACGAGGTGAAATACGCCCCCTCCTCCTTAATTTTACGCAGATTTCGCAGGGAAAACACCTGAAAACCGCCGCTGTCCGTCAGAATAGGGCGTTCCCAGTGCATAAATTTGTGCAGACCGCCCAGCCGCGCAATAAGCTCCTCTCCGGGCTGCATATGCAGGTGGTAGGTGTTGGAAAGCTCCACCGGCGAGCCCACCTCCACAAGGTCGTCCGTGGAACAGCCCCCGCGGATTGCCGCCGCAGTTCCCACGCTCATAAAAACCGGCGTTTCAATAACGCCGTGTGGCGTTTCGAGGGCGCCTCGCCTTGCTCGTCCCTCTTTTACTTTTAGTATAAACATATATTAAATATCCTTTCGGGAATATTTTTTGACGATTTTCTCAGCATTTTCGTGTCAGCTTAGGCTTCGCCGCGCCTGCGGTGCTCAAAATCACCGCCATGAGCACGCCGAGCACGGATAAAATTTTACGCTTCATTTTGAGCACGCTCCTTTCCGAACAAGCGGGTCTTTATAATATAAGTGTAGCATTTTTTGGCGGTTGTTGCAAGAGAGGCGACTCCGCTGTAAAGCACAGAATCTGCAAAAGTGAGTACCTCAGTTACGCCCGCCAAAGGCGGGCGGCCCTCATCCGTCACGGTGCGGCGGCACGCCGCACCATGCCACCTTCCCCAAGGGGAAGGCTAAGCGCGCCCATCACCTCTGTGCGCTATTCCGCATTCCGATTTCCGCATTCCGCATTCATATAAGTTCGTATTAAAAAATAAATAAAATAATTGTAATTCTCCCGCCTTGGTGCTACAATGTAATATGGTATATTTTACACAGGAGGTATTTTAACTTGCCACAGGACAATATCAGAAACTTTTGTATAATCGCGCACATCGACCACGGCAAATCCACCCTTGCGGACAGAATTCTGGAGAACACCAACGCCGTCGCGCCGCGCGACATGGAGGAACAGCTCCTCGACAATATGGACATTGAGCGGGAGCGCGGAATAACCATCAAATCCCGCGCCGTGCGCCTTCACTATAACGCCGACGACGGCAGGGAATACATCTTTAACCTCATCGACACCCCCGGACACGTGGACTTCAACTACGAGGTTTCCCGCTCCCTTGCCGCCTGCGAGGGCGCGGTGCTCATCGTGGACGCTTCCCAGGGGGTTGAGGCACAGACCTTGGCGAACGCCTACCTTGCGGTTGACCACGACCTCGAAATCGTTCCCGTAATAAACAAAATTGACCTGCCCGCCGCCGACCCGGAGCGTGTTGCCCACGAAATCGAGGACATCATCGGTATTCCGGCGCTGGATGCGCCGCGCATTTCCGCCAAAACCGGCGAAAATGTTCACGCCGTTCTTGAGGCGATTGTCGCGGGCGTGCCCGCTCCCAAGGGCGACGACAACGCGCCGCTTAAAGCGCTGATTTTCGACTCGATTTACGACAGCTACCGCGGCGTAATCGTCTACGTTCGCGTAATGGACGGCAGCCTTAAAAGCGGCGACCGTATTCGCATGATGTCCACCGGAGCGGAGTTCGACGTGGTGGAGGTCGGCTACATGGGCGCAACCCGCCTTGTTCCCTCCGGCGAAATAAAGGCGGGGGAGGTGGGCTACATCACCGCGTCTATCAAAACCGTAGCTGATACCTCCGTGGGCGACACCGTCACTCTTGCGGAAAACCCCGCCGCGGAGGCGCTTCCCGGCTACAAGAAGGTTCGCCCCATGGTTTACGCCGGAATTTATCCCCTTGACGGCGCAAAATATCCCGACCTGCGGGACGCCCTCGACAAGCTCACCCTGAACGACGCCTCCCTCAGCTTCGAGCCGGAAACCTCCGCCGCACTGGGCTTCGGCTTCCGCTGCGGCTTCCTCGGTCTGCTTCACATGGAGGTTATTTTGGAACGCCTTGAAAGGGAATATAACCTTGACCTTATCACCACCGCCCCCAGCGTTGTGTACAAGCTCCACCTTACCGACGGCAGCACCATAGAGCTTGACAACCCCACCAACTACCCCGACCCGGCAACCATAGAATCCTCCGAGGAGCCCTATGTTTTGGCGAGCATATTCACTCCCACCCAGTATATAGGCAGCATTATGGATCTCTGTCAGCAGCGCCGGGGAATTTATCGTGATACGAAATATCTTGAAGCCGACCGTGCCGAGCTTCACTACGAGCTTCCTCTCGGCGAAATTATTTACGACTTCTTCGACGCACTGAAAAGCCGCACCCGCGGCTATGCCAGCTTCGACTACGAGCCCTGCGGCTACAAACCCGGAAAGCTTGTGAAGCTTGACGTTCTGCTCAACGGCGAACAGGTGGACGCTCTCTCCATGATAGTGTTCGCCGACAACGCCTATCCCCGCGCCAGAAGAATGGTGGAACGCCTGCGCGACAACATAAACCGTCAGCTTTTCGAGGTGCCGGTTCAGGCTGCCATAGGCGGAAAAATCATCGCCCGCGAAACCGTAAAGGCTCTCCGCAAGGACGTGCTTGCCAAGTGCTACGGCGGCGATATCACCCGTAAAAAGAAGCTTCTTGAAAAGCAGAAGGAAGGCAAGAAGAAAATGCGCCGCATAGGCTCCGTCGAGCTTCCCAAGGAGGCGTTCATGGCGGTGCTCAAGCTTGACGACGACTGATAAGCAGGCAAAACCGGCGCGCAAATTATATGAAAGGGGAACATAGCGAATGTCCGAGGAAATAAAAGAAACCGCAGCTAAAAAGAACGAAGAGGCTTATGCAAAGGAAAAGGTCGGCGCGGTGATTTACGGCGTAATATCCGCAGTTAATTTCAAAATCTGTTACGACAACGCCCCAACCTTCGGGGAGCTTATTGATATTTTGACAGGGAGCGGAGAAAACGCCGTTATGCAGCTTTTTCTTACGGGAATGTTTATCCTGCTTGCTGCTGTGGCGAGCACAAGCGCAGCCGCATATTTTTCCCGCCTTATAATCGGTGCGCCCATACGCGGCGCGGCCTCTTACTATGTTGTGGCGGACGCTCTGCTTTACGGCATTTCCGCATACATAAGCTTGTTTAGGCTTTACGATTTTGTGTTGACCTTTGTGCTGCTTGTCTGCGGAGCACTTTCGCTGCTTTGCACCCATGCCATTATCACCTACGAAAAAGGCAAGCCCTTTCGCATATAAAAAAGCCCGCGCGCCTCTTTTTTTGAGCACGCGCGGTTTTTGACATGAGCACCGATTTTTTGAGCACGGAGATGAGCCCTATGAAAGAGGAAAACAAAACGCCCACGCCGCCGGTTATAAAAAAATCCCTCCGTTTGGAGGAATTTTCTTGCCTAAAGATTGTACTGCTGAATAAATTATCTGCCATCGTACACTTTCAAATTTGAAACATTAGTCGTTGTATGATGAGTGCAGGCTTTATAGGAATATTCACCGATAAACGAACCAATTGGGTAAGTAGAAGTTGGCACAGAAGTACCATTGATAGTTACAGGACAATAACCGGTATAATGTGTGAAGTCAGCATTCAAGCTGTTAATATCCACCTGCGTGGTTTTAGCTCCACTTTCATTGTAAACATAACTATCAACCGCATTGAAATATATATCATCATCGGACTTGTTTAGTCAGATTGACTGGCGGGTGTAGATTCCCGCGTTTGTGAGTTGAACACATAGTAATCACACTCTGAGAAAAACACATCGTCCGGGTCGTTTCCGGCAGCAACAAAGTCCTTATATTGCTGCGAATAGACAGAATATTTTATGGAATAATTCGATATCGGCTGAAATGAAACCATATCTTCATTGGTGTAAAGTTCATCCAGCTTTTTATCCGGAACATACAGCCGATAGACCGTATGCTCTAAACTGAACCAAATCAAAGAATCGTTTGCAAAGAAATTTTTGACATTCGGATTATCTTTGGATTCAAATTCAAATATTTTGTCGGTGTTTTCACCACGAAAATCGGTTTCGTATATGACATTCGATGCAGTGACGAAAAAGATTTTGTCGTTTACGACATCATAATTGATAACCGCTTCCTTGTCGAACAAAACAGTTTTGTTGTCGAAGTTCTTGTTCTTAAAATCGTCGAAAGGAACAACCGCCAAATCACCATTATCTTCAATGATGACAGCATTTTGTTTGCTTTCTTCAGATACCAAGGACAAATCTTCGTATGGATGTTCTTGAGAAAAATAGTTCTCATATTCGGAGCTTGTCTTGCTGTCGGAATCAGAGGATGATTGCGCCAAATCGGATGAAGTGCTGCTTTCATTCACTTGCGAATTAGCATCGCTGCGAGGTATGCTGCATGATGCTAAAACTGCGATGAAAACAAACACAGATAAAATTTTTAGTAAAGCTTTCAATAGGACCCACTCCCATCACATATAGTAAGATGAAAAGAAAACTTTCTTAGCCCATTGGACTCACCTCAAATCTTTTTTTACAAGTGTTGTGTTTTGGCTGCGCTTACTATTCTAAAGCAATATGCTTGCTTTCTGTTTGCTATGCCAGAAGGTAAATTGGAAACATTAAACCTCAATGATTATATTTCACATTTATATAATCATTTTTCTAAAATCATTGTACAACACTTATATGATTTTTCAATTAGTATAATTAACAAAATAGTTATAATATTTTTGTATATAATGACGAATGATGTCTATTTTACTGCATATAGCTTCAAAAGCATTTCAATTATATAGACCCTAAAATAGCAAAAGTGCAACATGTATTTTGCATTGTTTACAAAATATTCACAATATATTATAGCTTGATAGCTTGTACAGCTTTAGTGCTTATGCCCACATAATATCTTTGCTTTTTACACTCAAAAAG
>OIWT01004588.1_pt1 | contig 10979 bp, 10 predicted proteins | sample 1587701 | NCBI WGS metagenome assembly OIWT01 (sample SAMEA3888904, study PRJEB22519) | human gut metagenome | biome: human gut; feature: human-associated habitat; material: faeces | place: Denmark | collected 2009 | reverse complement strand
TGTCTTCATTTCAAATCATGCCACATGCTTTAATTTTATTGTTTTCTCTTAGTCGTAAAAAAATAGTTGCCATGTCTTTATTAACTGCAATAAACACCGTAATGCCTATAATGTCTGCTTTTATCTTTGGAAATTTAGTTACACTTTTTTATTTAAAAAATTTTGACGAAATATTGCCGTGGGTATTAATTTATGTAATTATCAGAATGGTAGGGGATTGTACTACCGTATGCAGTGGATATATAAATAAAAAAATTCAATCTGATATAGATATTGGTCTTAACAAAAAAATCATGCAAAAATGCGATACTCTTTCGTTAAAAGATTTTGAAAATTCTGAAATAAAGGATATTTTGCAACATGTACAATCCCAAATTTCTTTTCGCCCTTTCAAAGTATTTACAGATATGCTTTCTATAATTTCTTCATTGTGCTCTATTGTTGTAACATTTTTGATTGTAATTAAATCAGTCTCATTTATTGGTATAATTTTGTTGATTCCTTTTTTTGTATCGGTTTCTTTTTCACTGGTATTTTGTAAAAAGGAATTTGATACAGAAGAAAAACATATTAGCTTGTCAAGAGAGAATTGGTATCTGAGCTATCTTTTGACTGACGATTCTGCCTTTAAGGAAGTACGTTTGTTGAAATTAGGAGAATATATTTTGAACAAATATATAGTAAACAAAGAAAAAATTATCAACGAAGATGTATTCTTGAATAAAAAAAGGAGTTTAATTTCTGAAATCTCTAGCATCGTTAATAATATTATTTTTTTATTTTTTGTTTTATTTTTAATATTTAATATATGTCAAAATAAATTAACGGTAGCATCAACCATAGGATTAATGAGAACGTTATCGATTTTTTATGGTAGTTGTCGTGGTTGCGGAAGTGGAGTATATGGTATATACCAAAATGGCTTATATATGAATAAACTGTTTGACTTTTTAAAATTGAAAGGGATAGATGAAAATTTACGTTTGGCCAAACGAATAAGTAAAATTGAGTCACTAGAAATTAAAAACCTAAGTTTTATGTATAATAAGGGCCAAACAGTTCTGAATAGTATTAGTTTTAAAGTAGAAAAAGGAGAAAGAGTGGCTTTATTTGGCACTAATGGTTCTGGTAAATCTACGCTTGTAAAACTTATCGCTGGATTATACGAATCAAGCAATGGAACGATTCTATTCAATGGGTTATGCGTAAATGGATTAAATAAGACTGATTTACACAAAAGAATTTGTGTTATGTTTCAGGATTTCACAAAATATGAATTAACTTTTCGTGAAAATATAGGTTTTGGAAGTGTAGACAATTTAAGAGATGACAAAAAAATTATTGATTGCCAAAAAGCTGCAGGGATTGATTTTGTTGAGCGTTTAGATCAACAATTGGGTTTATGGTTTGACAAAGGTATTCAATTATCTGGGGGGCAATGGCAGAAAGTGGCAATTGGACGCACCTTATTTAAAGATGCAGATCTTTATATTTTGGATGAACCGAGTTCTGCACTTGACAAATTAAACGAAAACAAACTTATTAGTTATTTTATGAAGTTTACTAAAGACAAAATAGGCATTTTTATTTCTCATAAAATATCCAATGCAATGAAAGCTGATAAAGTAATTTTTTTGAATGATGGGAAGATTATTGGAGTAGGGTCACATGAATTTATGCTAAATAACTGTGATTTATACAAAAAGATATATGATCTAGAGTTTAGTGGTGGAAGGAGTTGATTAGGGTGTCAGGAAATAATGATTTAAAATATTCATTCGAAGGTATTCTTAAAGATTTGGCTCTCAAATTATCATCTTACGAATATATCTGCAAGGTATCATCCTCAAAAAATTCAAATATACGCGGTATGAATTGTTCTATTAGTGATGGCTTAGCTTCTTTATGTATTTTTTTTGCAGAATTAAATAAAATTTATCCAAATATAGGTTATGATAAAGTTGCACACAAATATCTATCTTTGATTGTAAAATTCCTAAATAAAAGTAACAACACAAATCTATCTTTATGGGGGGGACTTTGTGGTATAGGGCTAGCAGCTGTTTGTATGTCCAATAATTTTTTGAGATATAATAGTTTTCTAAAAAGTGTTAATGACGTAATAGTTAGTTTCGTAGATGAAAAATTAAAATTTCTAAAAACAGTCCCTGAACTGAAAGAAGAATACTATGATGTAATGTATGGATTGTCTGGAATAGCAAATTATCATATGCTATTTTTGAATTCACAGGAGATGATTATCAGGCTCAAACTTATTGTTGAATACTTCATTTCTTTGTGTAAAGATAAGCTAATAGACAATAGGTATTATCCAGGATTTACACTTGATACAACGAGTTCTATTTTTATACAAAATAAGCAAAGTAAGTATTATATAAATTTAGGTTTATCCCATGGAATAACTGGTATACTTTTGGTTCTAGTTAAATCTTATATGAAAGGAATATGTTTAAATGGCCACGTTCAGGCTATAAAGTACTTAAAAGATATAATTCTCAATAACTATATAGTTAATGCAACAAATAGAAAATATTGGCCGGCCTCTGTAAGATTTTATAATAATTCAAATAAAATGATGTACGAAGAAGGATATACGCGTGATGCATGGTGTTACGGAACTCCTGGGGTTGCATACGTGATGTTAAAAACATCAGATATGCTAGATGACAAGTATTTAAGAACAATTGCCACAAATGCGATGCTTGACTCTTTAAAGTATCAAGACGGCGCTATTTCGCCTACGTTTTGTCATGGATATGCCGGGTTATTGTATTTGGCAAATAAATTTTATATGTCTACAAAATTTGCAAAATTTAAAGTTTGTCAAGAAAAGTTGGTGCATAAGATTTTAGCTTTTTATGATTCTAAAAATATTTTCGGATTTAAAGATATTGACATCGTAAATAGTGAAAAATGTTACATTGATGATTTTGGTTTACTCTCCGGTTCTATAGGTATTATGCTTAGCCTGATGGCGATATATTATGAGCGCAAAACGCCGTGGGATGTAGCATTTTTGCTAGACGAATATTAAAGAAAATTGGAGAGTGTTTATTGTGACCCTAAAATATAATGAGATATTTTTTAAGATCATCGTATCATTATTTCTGTTTTTTGCGATGCCTATGGGCTATGTGTTAGCTATAGAAAATTTTGAATTATACCAAGAAAAGTATATAGATTCAGAACGTATAATGCTTTATTCACATGTACCTACTGGCGTAAAATTGGTAGCGATTCAACCTGTAAACGATCATCAATATTTTTCAGTGGAGATTGCATTCAAAACACCTACTCAGAGCAACAAAGGTACGGCACACGTGGTAGAGCATTGCGTATTGAATGGATCTGAAGACTATCCGATAAAAAATTTACCCCTCAAAATAAAAGAGATATATTCTGACTGCGATATAGATGGAATTACTTATCATGATTTTACCCGTTATATTTTTAAAATGTCGTCTAAAATGAATTTTTTACCTATTTTTGATATTTTCTGGAGTAGTATTTTTAATCCCACTTTTTTAGGTGATAAGAGGGTTTTTCAAAAAGAGTCATTTTTTTACGATAGCATCGGTCACCACTTTTTATGTGGTGCAGTATTGCGTGAAATAATTGCAACTTACAGTGTCCCTGAAAAAAATATTTTTCGCAGCATTAATAAACAGTTATTTGATAACTCATTTCAATATGATTGTGGTGGTACACCCTGGAATTTACTTGACTTAACCTACAAGGAAGCAGTTGAATTTTATAAAATCCACTATAATTTTTCAAATATGTTGATTATTCTAAGAGGAAATTATAATTGGAATGAAATTTTACAGTATTTTGATAAAGAGTATTTTTCTAAAGGAATTGCACAAGATGATTCAAATGACGCGGAATTACAAACAGTACCTAGTGATGGTGTCTCAACAAAATATTTCATATCGGAATACGACTCAACCCTACAAAGCGAGGGAGAAAAAATTAATGCAGTTTATTTTGTTAAGCGTGAGAATCCGGATGACTTTTTGGGATTGTTAGTTTTAGATGCCCTAATTAATTCTAAATCATCGAATTTTAAAAAATTAGCTAAGGAAAAAGAATATGATAATTTAGTATTTAAGGTATCAGGTGGATATAAAAAATTGTTTGGTTTCGCGTATATGAAAAAACCAGATTTAAGTTTTGAATTTAAAAAGTTTGAAATTACTTTAAAAGAAATACTGGAAAGATTCTTAGAAACGCTCACTGAAGATTATGTTAGAGGTGTATGTGAATCGATTAAGGTGAGTTTGAGAAAAGCATATAGTGATGAAAAAATATCCGCATTAACACTATTTAATAACTTTGTTTACTATAATGATCCTTTGAGAAATATTGAGTATTATTCTCAAAATAGTATAGAAAAATCACTAGAAAAAGTTTGCAATATTTTTTATTTAAAAGGTTTTGTAAAAGATAATATTATTAATAATGACAGCTATACGATAGGTGTATTTCTTCCCAAAAAGAATTTAAATAGTTCGCTTATAGAAAATGCTATTCAAAAATTTGGAAATTTTGTTGAAGAAAATAAAATAAAAAGTGATATAATCGAAAAAGATGAGTTTGAAAGATGGAGTTGTAATAATGATGAAGTTTTTGGTATTATAAATTCTAAAATAAACAAAGAAAAATTTATTAACTGGAGGAAATATTTTAAATGAGTAATTTTTTATTAAAAACTGAAAATTTGACCAAATCCTTTAAGGGGGAAATGGTTATAAATAATGTGTCTTTGAATGTAAAAGATAGTAAAATTTATGGGTTACTGGGTGTAAATGGAGCTGGTAAATCAATGATTTTGAAAATGATTATAGGGATGATAAAGCCTACCTCGGGGAAAATATATTTTCAAGATCATGAAATAAACAGAAGTGATTTATTCAAAATTGGCTCGCTTATAGAAAATCCGGCTCTTTACAATAATCTTACAGCTTACGAAAATTTGAAAATTTATACTGCGTTGCTTTCTATAGATGAAAAGAGAATTACTGAACTCTTAAAAATTGTTGGTGTGTCAAATACTAAGCACAAGCTTGTTTCAAAATTTTCATTGGGTATGAAACAGCGTTTGGGAATAGCCATAGCGTTAGTTGCCCACCCAAAATTATTGATTCTGGATGAGCCTACTAATGGCCTTGATCCGTTGGGCATAATAGAATTGAGAAAACTAATTAAATCTCTGTCTGTGCAAGGAATTACTATCATTATGTCAAGTCACATACTTTCAGAAATATCTCAATTAGCAGATGACATTGGAATTATCAACAAAGGTAAGTTGATATATGAAAATGAAAATAATAATAACTTGAATTTAGAACAAATATTTGCAGATGCAATTATTAAAGAAAGTTGAATAATTTTAAGGAAGTGTAACTAAAGTATGATTTCATATTTAAAATCCGAAAATCTAAAATTTAAAAGGACTTTTTCAAGAAAATTTATATTTTTTTCACCCGTATGTATTGCTATTTTTTCGTATATTGTTTTTTGTAGCGTACCAGAAGCTCAAAGTTTTTACAGTTACAGCGTATATAATTGGTGGGCTTTATTATTTGTTCCTTTAGGTACAACTCTTTTTTGTGTGCTTGCAATGTTAAAGGATAAAAAAATGTATTCTTTTTTAATTTCTAGGGGCATAAATAAAAGGATAAATTGGTTAAGTAAAATATTTATTGTAATCTGGTATTTGTTAATAACACATATATGGCTTTTTATATTTTTTGAAATTACAAACTATTTTATATTTGGATCTTTTATTAATGTTGTCGATTTTTTTTGTGCAACTATGTTAGCCTTTCTAACTTCAATTTCTCTAGTACCCATAAATCTATTTTTAGAGTATAAAACTTCCACTTTAATAACGTTTGCAGTCAGTTTTATTGGGTTGATTTTAGCTGTAAGACTTTCTCCTACCACAATTTGGTTTATTTCTCCATGGGGATATGCGTTAAGATTTATGTGTCCTATTTTAGGAATACAACCTAATGGCCTCCCTATAGAACCATTTGATTACTTGATGGATGTGAGCGTTGTTCCAAAAGGCATTTTTCTGTGTGTGTTTATTCTTATTTTTAGTGCTTTTATTACCACGATTTTAATGGATAATGAAAGGGGTGAATAAATATGTTGACTAGGATTTTACAATCTGAATGGCTAAAATTAAAGAGAACGTCGTTACGGTGGGTAGTGTTTGCTTTTTTTATTGCATATAGTATTTTAATGGTTTGGTTTAGCGGCAATTTATTTCAATATAATAATATTATTTTTGAGATGTATCAAGCTTTCTTTGCACTATGCGGTATATTAATTCCGATTTGCTTAAGTATTTATATCGGAATGATAAGTTTGTTGGAAAAGAATGCCGGAAATTTTAGAAATGTAATAGGTTCTCCTTTTGGAAAGATTAAAATTTTTATATGTAAAAATATTTTGGTTAATATAGTTTTTTCCCTTTCAATAGTTTTATCTACCACATTATTTTTAAGTGGGATTAACATTTTTTACAATTTGACTCTTCCTATAAATCTTTTTTTGATAGGTATGGTGTGTATTTGTTTTTCTTGCATTTCATTGTCAGCAGTTTATATTACGATTTCGTTTTGTTGTTCAATTGGGACCGTCATTGCTATAGGTATTTTTAGTTCACTTACCGCAGCGATTTTTTTAGTAGCTCCAATAGGCAATGTAATTTGGTGGATTATACCATTTACATATCCAGCCATTTTGCCAATTGTTTGTTTCCAAAATTTGCATTATTTATTGATGATTTGTATCGTAATTACAGTTTTAACATTTATATTTATGCTTTGGTTTTTTAAAAAAATGGAATAAAATATATTACAGCTTTTTAGTGTGAGTTTGTGGTTTATAAATAATATACATTTTTTATAAAGTATGTAATATCAAAAACGGTCATTTACAATCGACAATCTTTAAAAATTGTCGAATAAACAATAAAAAATTAAAGGTGATTAAAAATGAAGAAGGTGACATATAAAAAAATAATATCTATTTTACTATGTATTTTATTTTTAATGGTTTATCATTGTTCAGTCATACAATTCCGCTCTGTCGGAGCAGATTATGTTAATGTAGTAAAAAAAGAAAATTTTAACGAAAGGCATTCAATATTTACAAAAGTTTTAAAATGGACAGGTATAGCTGTGGGTGTTTGGATGGTCGCTACCATAGTACATTATATTGGCAAATCAGCTCTTGACAGACTTAATCCTGAACGTGTAGTTGAACGTCAAGAACTTGAAAATATAAGGCGAAAAAAACGTGCGTTTGCGTTAGGACAAGATACAAATATGTCCGCAGAGCAGCTTAGAATTTTGAATGATCGGGAGAGTATACTTACAAATTCTAATGATACGCCGGCACTACTTAGCAGTACTGTACCGGGATTTATTGGTATAAGTGGAGCATTAGTAACATTAAATTATTGCGTTAGAATGGTCGACAATGTTGGTAAATTTTCAAAAAGCATATATCAAACCTCAGGGTTAAAATATGCTGGTGGCAATTTTATTGAAATGTATAGGTTTATTTCAGATCAACTTAGAACTCCGCCTAAAAGTCTTAGTAAAGAAAATGTTTTAGAAAATCTTGATACTATTTTTGAAGGCTTTTGTGGCCAAGAAGAGGCTATTTTAAATTTAAAAAGCCACATATATGACATTGTTGTTGCCAAAGATCAAGCAAAATGGAAAGGTGAAAAATATTGTTGTTGCCCATTGATTTACTGTTATGGTCCGTCTGGAGTAGGTAAATCATTTATTGCTAAACGTTTACCTATGATTTTAATGCAAAATTCAGAATCCCTTATACTATCGTCCGCAGATGTTAATAAAGAAAAAAAAGAAAGCGTTGTGGATCAATTACTTTGCTCTGAGAAATATGAATCCGAACACCCGGGAAGAATATCGCCTACTAAACCTCTAATAAAATATCTAAAGAATAATCCTGGCGGTACTGTTATTTTTGAAGAATATGATAAAGTTTGTACACCTGCATTAGATGAAGTTTTCCGTACAGCTATGGAGCTTGGCATAATTAATATAGACGGAGAGAAATATGATATTTCAGGAACCACTTTTATATTCACTTCTAATGAAGATGACGTTTCTATGGATGGTTTCGAACAAAATGATATGGAAAAACTTGACAAAAAAAGTCTTAGTGAAGGTTATACAAGGGTTTGGCATAGTAAATCTTTTCTCAATAGAATTAAAAAGGTTCGGTTCAAAAATTTGACAGCCAAAGAATATGCTCAAATAATAAAAAATCATTTTGAAATAATTTTGGCATATTGGGCAGATGAGAATAATGGAAAAATACAATTAAAAATTAGTGATAAAATAATTGAAACATTGGCAGATGAAATAGAAAGAATCAATCAGGGAGCTAGACCAATTGATTTATGGATTTTACCGGAAATTCAAATAGCACTCGGTAATAAAATAAAATCTGCGCCAGATTATAATTTTTATAGAGACAAATCATTTGAACTTATTTACAATGATAAAATCAAAAAATTTGATATTTGCGAAAAGTGATTTTGTGAATAGATTTTAATGAATTTTTTAACCGCGTGAAAGTATGCAACCCCCCTTGAGAAAATTTATAGGAAAATAAAACCTCAACGACGAGGTTTCATTTTTTTGGAGTTTGAGCTTTACACGAACCATAAAAACTGAAAATTTGAATACAAAATTTATACCTAAACATAAAGAAATCCCAGTATTACTGGGATTTGGGTTGTATCAAATGATGCGTCTTATTATGGTCTGCCCGGAGGGATTCGAACCCCCGACCTTCAGAATCGGAATCTGCTGCGATATCCAACTTCGCTACGGGCAGGTACAACATATCCAATGTTATCAGTATTTATGGAAAAAGTCAATAAAAAACATAAACACGTCTAAAAAGACGTGGTAAAGTATCAAACATCTTACAAAACAGTTGGTTTTTACTATGATCAAACCATAGAAAATTGATTATTTGCTATCATTGAAAAGAGGTTTATATATTTCTTAGTTTTAAGTCTATCCGTAGTTTGATCGCTTTCTAATGTATTTCCGTGTGTTTATGCAGTGTTTAGTCCTATTGTATTCACGTAATCCCTTTCTATTCAGAAATGCCTGTTTTCAAATTTATGCCTTAGATGGTTTCATGTATAATGTAAGTGGTAAAGACGTTCCAAGACAGTTTTTAAGAAGATGTGTTGCTAGTAAATTAAGTATTCCTGAAAAAGCAAACTGGATTGAATATCCAGGTACTTGATAATACCATTTCAAAATTAAAACCTGTCATGCAACCATCTATAAACAAAAAATTGGAGAGTGAAGTACTACTAAAATTGATTTTTGCAGGTTATAGCTATGATTATATTGGGTCATATTTTATTTTTTATGATGATTATTTGAAAAATTATAAAAAACAGTATTTAAACAGAAAATCGTTTACTATCAAAAAATTTAAAGAAAGATATTGCATAGTAATCTATAACCTAACTACAATGTTCTATTTGCCGTGCCCCAATAATTGTGAATTGGATTTTAATTCTAAAATAAACAATTGTAGTGAATGTTATAATAAAATAGGATTTAACTCCTGCTTTTTACAATACGCAAAAGATTTCACCACAGCAACTGGAATATAATAAGCTGCCACATGTTGTTTACCTTGCATATTTTTCTCCTTTTCATATTAAATTCGGTATAGCTTCAGCAAAGCGATCATCCCTCCGTCTATTGGAGCAGGGTGCAGGAACGGCATTTATTATCAAAACTTTTTCAAATGCATATTTGGCTAGAGAGTTAGAAGCCAAATTATGTATATGTGATTATGGAACTTTAGAACGATTATCTTCAGACCAAAAATTAAATATTATTTTTGAAAATAGCTATGATCCTATAACTGCAAACAAAACCTTACCTGATATTTTAATGCAAGTAAATATAGTTCCTGAAAGTGAATTTTTAGATTTTAATTTAAAGTATTTTTATAATAACAATTATGATTTAAGTAATTTAGAAAAAGTAAAAGCACCACAGTTTTTATCTGGTCAAGCAATTGGAATGATTGACGACGATGTAGTTATATTGGAGCAAAAAAAAGAATAATTGTTACTTCTGTAAAAAAATTCGTCTCACACAGAATTGATATAAGTTATATTGAAAGTTTCATAGAATATTTAACCGAACCCAAACAAATTTCATTTTGGTGAATGCAATAAAAAAGGAGATAAATTATTACGTTAATTAAGTTAAAAAAGATTTTAAAAGTATTATGCTTATTGATAATCATATTGTTGTCATGTAGTTTAGTACAAGCCACACTTTTCTAGATCAACACCTTCGAAACGAAATGCTGAACTGAAATTACCATGGTATCAACCCGTTTGGGTATATCATCTTCGTATTCAACCGTCACCTGAACTTTTCCGTCAGGATGCAAATATTTTAAAATTTTTTCTTTTCGTACACATATAAGTCGTTTTGCAAGTTCGTAAGCTAATGATATAGGCACAAGCATTAGTTCAGGAGTTTCGTCACAAGCAAATCCAAACATCATACCTCGATCGCTAGCACCTATTGCACTATCCGATTCTTCATCACCATTTTTGTTCTTTAGAGATCGATTTACACCTAAAGCAATATTCGGAAACTGAGAACTTATTGATGAAATAATACCACAAGTACTTCCATCAAAACCAGAATCAGAATTATTGTATCCGATATCCAAAATTACATTTCTTGTTACATTAGCAATATCTACGTAGCACTTAGTAGATATTTCACCCATTATATGCACTAAACCTTCGGTAATGGCTGTTTCGCAAGCAATATGTGTATCTAAAAATCTTTCAGTAGTATCTCGTCGAAAATTGCATCCGAAATTTGATCACAAAGTTTATCGGG
>OIWT01004583.1_pt1 | contig 10985 bp, 9 predicted proteins | sample 1587701 | NCBI WGS metagenome assembly OIWT01 (sample SAMEA3888904, study PRJEB22519) | human gut metagenome | biome: human gut; feature: human-associated habitat; material: faeces | place: Denmark | collected 2009 | reverse complement strand
TATATCTTGTTATATTTTTTATTTATTTTCAATTTTTATAAATTCAGTTGTTTTAAGTTTGGTAAGATTTTCATCATTTTCCAATATTTTTAATTGTTCTATGGCTATTTTATTTAGTTTTTCTAACCTAGTGGGTTGCGCTATTTTATCATTAATCATTGTGGCATTTATGGTTTCTAAATTACATAAAACTAAAAGTTGTCTGATATCAGCGTAGTCTCTTTGGTTTCCTTTTAATCCTGAATTTTTATCTTTCCATTCTTTTGCTGTCATACCAAATAAAGCAACATTTAGTAAATCTGCTTCAGTAGAATATGCGTGTTTTTTCTGATTATCTGTAACTAAATTAGGGACTATTGATTTTTTTATTGCATCGGTGTGTATTTTATAATTTGCCTTAGATAATATTCTACTTGCATTCCAGTCAATTTTTTCTTGATATGCTTCATTTCTTTTTAATCTTTCAAATTCTTTTATTAAATATAATTTGAATTCTGGACTTAACCAACTTGCAAATTCTAATGCAATATCTGAATGAGCAAATGTACCAGCACTATATTTCCCACTACTAGGAATAATACCTATTGCATTAAAATCCTTTTTCCATCTACTTGGTGTCATGGTGAACCTATTATATCCTACTTCTTCAATTTTAATTCTGTGTGATTCCACGGAATTAAAATTTTCATTATTTAATTCTTCCCATAAACTATAAAATTCAAAAGAATTTTTGTTTGACATCCAATTTCTTATTACACCGGATGGGTCAGTGGGATTTGCATACTTTGCTAAATCAGTTAATGAAATATATTCTTCATTTCCAATTCTCATAACACTTATTTTTTCATTATTAACATTCATTTCTGTTTTAATCAAATTTTCTTTCATGCATTCCTCCTTTCCTTTATAATAAACTTATAGAAAAGTTAAAGTTCAATTTTGGTTACCCCAGCAAGATTCGAACTTGCGAATGATGGAGTCAGAATCCATTGCCTTACCACTTGGCTATGGGGCAGTCACATTATTAATTATACTTTTTAAATCTAAATTTGTAAATACTTTTTATGATAATTTAAAAACCTGGACGAGCCAGGCTTCTTGTGTGTTGAACACATTTGTGAATATTTATCCCTCTCGGGACAACAATAATATACCAAATTATTTAGTAAAAGTAAAGTGTTTTTAGTAAAAAACTATGATTTTTGTGATTTTTCTTTGATTTTTCCACAAATATATACAAAACTTACTATGATAACTGAAGTTACTAGTAATATGAAAGGCGAGTAAGCATACATATTCTTATACTTATTTATATAGTTTTCATATGGTATTAAATAAATTATCACACCTATAAGTGAAGTTATAATTAACCCCATAACAATATATTGTTTCTTTTTAGTTTTGATATTGAATACTTCATAAAGTCCTGTTTTAATAGTTTGTAAGTTGTATTGTAAACTTAAAGTCATAAATAATACCCATATTAGAATATTAATATTTTCTATATTATCAAGAAAACTAAACATATTTATAGTTTTTAATACTTCATAACTAGGAAAGGTAAATAATATACTTACATCAATTCCAAGAACACCAATGATACAAAGAAATATTATTGATACACAGATAGTATTAACACTATATCCAATTAATATGCTTTTTTTAACCTTTTCTTTATCAACTATGTTATCTTTTGGAATAACAAGAAGGCTCAATATGGGAACAACGCATAGCATTGAAAACATAATTGAACTTTTAGAAATGTGGATGAAATCATTATTTAGAAGTGGTAATAAATTACTAAAGTCTACTTGTCTAATAAGAGAAAACGCATTATTAAAATATAAAAATGCACCTATAAAAACACAGAATGTACTAAGTCTTGCAAGAGTATCTATATCATATATTGTTGAATATATAACAGGTAATATCAATATTAATGTGATCAAACTATTAGGTGTTTCAGTAAGAAACTCTAAAGATATAAATGTGGAGTATCTCCAAAATACAAATACTGCAAAGATAAACATAAATATTAGAATTATTATAACTATAATTTTACTTAAAAACTTAGGAAAAACGTAATCTATTTTTTTAAATAGACTGTACTCTGGAAGAAAATCAAATATTTTAAAGAATAGAAAGATTATTAGAAGTCCAAGAAGAAAACCTATAAACATACTTATAAATATACTTGTTTTTGCAGTAACTAGCATATATGGAATTAAAGTACCTGGTAGCATTGCATTAATAATACATATAAATATAAAAGTAAAACTTAAACTACTTAGTTTGTAATTTGTCATAAGTCACCTCTTAAATTTCCTTGTTTATATAGTGATACATCTATCTTGTATGTTAAATTTAGTTTATTTAGTCCTTCTTTGTTCCAGTCTTTATTATTAAAGTCAAAATAGTTATAGTTATTTTTATATATGTAGTTACCAAGTCCTAGAAAGTCATATTTATATCGTTTACTTTTATTAAAAGACTCATTAATATAACTTTCAACTTCTTTTTCAGCTTTTTTGCTAATACTCTTTAATACATTTGTATCACTTAAATTGTCTTTACAGCCATAATAAACAATTTCGGCACCAATACTTCCCTTAACATTAATTGTGTCTACATCTAACTTGCTAATTAGTTTCATTTTACTTTCTAGAGTTTCAATAGTAAAGTAACCTCCGTCACACTTGATTGTCAAGGTTGCATTTTTAATTTTGTTTCTTAAGAAGTTTACTCCTTTTGTTTCTTCATCAGTTAATTCTATTACTTCTTTGTCTTTAAAAAATACCATGTTTTTTACTTCAACATTGCTTTCACTTTTTGAGTCTTCAAGACTATTGTTTTCACTACTTTTAGTAGTATCTTTTATATAAACATTTGGAAATATTGTATCTTTTCCTTTTTCATAGTAATTGTTTATTAATTCTCTTACATGAAGACTGTTAATTCCACCATATCTGGTTTCACTGTTCATTATAGCATCATATAAATTATTTGCAGAGTTTGTATCAAAATGACTTATACTAGACAAAATATCAATGCTTTTATTTTCAGTAGATGTTATAATTAGAAAATTTAAAGATAGTCTAGTGTCTCTAACAAGGAAATCCATTATCTCATCAAGTCCATCATTTAAAACACTTTGGTCTAAAAACACATAATCAACATCAGCTAAAAAGAAAATTTTACTTGTTTTTTTATTCATACTTCTTGCTGCTTCAAATATTGTTTTACCTTGTCCACTTATAACTGTAATTGGGCTTTTATTAAGACCACTTTTTTCACTATCTAAAACATTCACTAATTGAATGTCTAAATTATATAAGTCACCATCTTTGCTAATCCCCATAGCGCTTACGATGCCGAGCTCGTTAAGTTCTTTATAGTTATAACAACCTGTACAAACAAAAGTTAAAAATATTAGTAAAATAACTTTTTTCATAAATTACCCCTTTCTAAAGATATTCTTTTTAGTTACATAGCTAGGTCTCTTATTTAATGATTTAATATCTTTTCTTAAAATAGCATTACCTTGTTCACTAAACATGAAAGGAAAAATTGGAACGGTGTAGGGTTTATTAAATGTTTTGATACTACATAGATTTATAACGAGAAAAAGTATACCCATAATAAAACCAATTATTCCAAATAATCCAGAAATAAACATAAGAAAATATCTCCAAAATCTAATACTTCCTTGCATATCATAATAAATAAATATTAAACTGCTTATTGAACTAATAGCGACTACGATTACCATGATGGGGGAAATTAAGCCAGCACTTACTGCTGCATCTCCTAAAACTAAAGCACCTAGAATACTTAAGGAAGCACCACGATTGTTTGGAGTTCTTGCATCTCCCTCATATAATAGTTCAAATGTAAATAAAAGGATAAATGCTTCAATAATTATTGGAAAGGGGACATTACTCCTTTGCATAGAGAAGTTTATTAATAAGTTTACTGGAAGAATTTCAGGGTCGTATGATGTTATTGCTATAAAGAAAGCTGGGGTAACAATAGCTAAAATAAATGCAAGAAGTCTAATAACTCTCATGAATGTTGAAAAGAAAGGTTTATGATAATAGTCTTCACTGTTTTGAAAAAAATCTACAAAGAATGTAGGGCATACTATTACACTTGGAGAGTTTTCCATTGTAACTATTACTCTTCCTTCAAGTAAATATCTTGATGCATCATCCGGTTTTTCAGTGTACATTAAAGTTGGAAACAATGTTTTATTAGAACAATCTATGTAATATTTTAAATAGTTAACATCCATTACACCATCTACATTGATATTTTTTAATTTTGAATAAACTTCATTAATTAACTCATCTTCACAAATATTGTCCATGTATAAAAGTCCTACTTTGCTTTTCCCTTGCACGCCTAGAGTAAGTTCTTTTATTAGCAGGTGTTCGCTTTTAACCCTTTTTCTAATAAGACCCAAATTCTTTTGATAGTTTTCAGTAAATGAATCTTTAGGTCCACGAATAACTGGTTCGCTTGTTGGTTCAGTTACGCCTCTATCTAATTCGGCCCTTGTTTCATATGCAATGCAAGTACTTTTGTAAATTACTAAAGTAAATCCACTAAATAGTAGTTCATATAGTTTTTTTTCGTCAGTGACACATTTAAAGTTGATGCTCGGTATATATTCATTAATGTCTTTTTTTAAGTTTTCAAGCACCTTATTACCAATGATACTTTTGTTACTAAAATATTTTAATATAAAATCATTTATTCTGTCACCACTACTTACACTTTCATTTGATACCACGTATACATGCTTAAAAAGCCCAATGTTGATTTTTTTGATTATCAAGTCAGGCATGTTTTCTTTTAATTTATATAAGTTTTTAATTATATCTAATGTATTCATATTTCTATTATTGTCAAACTTTACCAAAATATACTTTTTGAAAACGACATAGTAAAATTCTTGAAAATGTCATAGTAAAATTTAAATTCATAGACAATTATGACTTTTTTTGATAAAATTAAATTAAAGAAGGTGTTAAAGATGAATATAAATAAATTAAGGCAAAAATTATGTTTAATGTTTAGTATAGATAATGTTAATAAAATGTTGCTTTATAGTATAATTAATGAAGAATTTTTAAATTTTTTAGAAGAAATTAATTTTGAAAATATACCAAGTTTGTGTGACATTGTATATAAAAAAGAATTAGAGATAATAAAAAAAATTGAGCAAACTAGAAACTATGATTACATAATAGAATTAGAAAATTATTTTAGCATTATTGAATTAATAACAGAAAACAGCAAATTTTCTAACGATTTAATAAATGAGTTAAAAGAACGTTATGGAGCAAATTATTTAGTTTCTTTAGAAGAAATAGACGGGATTAATGAAAGTGAAGATACACTTATAAAAAAATATTTCTTTATAAAGGAATATCAAGAAAAGCAAAATTTTTTAGGAAGAACAGTTTTAGAAAAACTACTTAATGAAATATCATGTCCTTATCCTGAAAATTATACTTTTTATTTTGAAAAATTAAGAAATAAACAAATACTTAATATAGAAATATTATCTCTTCTTTATAGCATTTTTCCAAAAGAACAGTTAACTCTTTTAATTGGTGGAAAAGCTTATGGGTTAGCTTGTCTTTATAGCTTAGGTTTTAAAATACCTATTTCATATGTTATACCTACAAACGTAAATATAGATGCATCTGTTCTTAACATATTAAATAAAAATATCAGATATTCAGTAAGAAGTTCATGTGCAGTGGAAGATGGAGATAAATACTCTTTTGCAGGAATGTTTGAAAGTTATTTAGATGTTTCATATAATGATTTACTTTATAATATAAACAAAGTAAAAGATTCAGTTAATTCTGAAAGAGTTAGAAACTATATAGAAAAAAATAAACTTAAAAATGGAGAAATGGCTGTTGTTATAAATGAGTATAAAGAAGTTACTTGTTCAGGTGTATGGTTTGGAATTGATGTTAATAAAGGTATTTATGAATATGTAAATGATGTTGGAGAAAAATTAGTATCGGGAGAACAAACAAGCACATGTGTAGAGTTTAAAGAAAATGATAAAACATTACTATGTGGTATAAATATTGGAAAAACATTTATAAATATTCAAAAATCTTTGGGTAATTTATGTGATTTAGAATGGGCTATTATAGATAATGAACTTGTATTATTACAACTTAGAAGTATTACAAAGCAAGTTAAAATCAATTTGAATAATAAGACTAGTAATGGTAATTTAATAACTGGTCTAGGTGTATCTCCTGGTGTTTATGAAGGAAAACTCGTTTATTTGAAAGATTTTAAAAATGTAAATAATTTTGTAGAAGGCAGTATTTTACTTGCAGAGAAAACTGATGTAAGATGGATGAATATCTTGGAAAAAGTAGGTGGTTTAGTAACTCAAAAAGGAAGTTTACTATGTCATGCTGCAATTATTGCAAGAGAACTTAATGTTCCATGTATTACAAAAATTAATAGTTTAGATTTTGAAAAATTAAAAAGCGCTACTGAGGTAAAAATTAATGGAGAAGAAGGCACGATAGAAATATGGAAGTAACTATAACAAAATTAAATCATGAAGGAAAAGGTATTACCAAAATAGATAATAAAATTACATTTATTCCAAACATACTTACTAAAGAAGTGGCTGATATTGAAATAACTAAGGAATATAAAAAGTTTAATCTAGGGAAAGTTACTAAATATATAAGTACTTCAGATAGTCGTGTTATTCCTGCTTGTCCATATTATGGAGTGTGTGGAGGATGTAATATAATGCATATGTCTTATTGTGCTCAACTAGATTTTAAAAAAGATAAAGTAAAAAACATATTAGAAAAATATGCAGGAATAGTAACTGACTTAGAAATTGTACCAAGTGATAAAGTACTAAACTATAGAAATAAAGTAACTTTACATATTAGTAATAATAAAATAGGTTATATGAAAGAAGGGACAAACGAAGTAATTAATATTGAAAAGTGTTTATTACTTGATGATAAATTAAATGAAGAAATAAATAACATCAGTGATAAATCAAGCGATAGTTATGTAATTAGGACAAACGGTAGTGATGTAATCAGTAATGAAAAGAACGGGTATTTAATAATGAATATCAATGATTATAAATTTAGAATAGATATTAAAAGTTTCTTTCAAGTGAATTCTTATATTTGTGGTCTTTTATTTAAAGAGTTAGAAAGTAATTTAGATACTACTAACAATGTGCTTGACTTATATTCAGGTGTTGGAACACTTAGTATCGTATCTTCTAAAAAGGCAAAAAAAGTATTGTCTATTGAAGTAAACAAGAACTCTTATATGAATGCAGTTGCAAATCTAGAGTTAAATAACATTGATAATGTAGACTTCATGTGTGGAAAAGTAGAAGATTTAATAGATAAAATTAGTGTTAAACCAGATGTAATTATAACTGACCCACCTAGAAGTGGTATGGACAAAAAGACAATAAATGTAATTAAAGAATTTTTACCAAATAAGATTATCTATATTTCATGTGAGGCAATGACACTCGCAAGAGATATTAAACTACTTAGTGAACATTACACTTTAAATAAAGTAAAATGTTTTGATATGTTTCCAAATACTTATCATGTTGAGACGTTCTGTGTGTTAGAAAGGAAATTTTAAAATAAGTTGGAAAAATATATAAAATATAATTACTTAAAAAAATCAATAATTCAAAAACATAAATCTAAAAATTTTCTATACTTTAAGTGAGTAAAACTCACTTATTTTTTTTAATATTTTGACTGAACTATAACATTTCGTGGTAATGTTTCTTTTTTATGTTAAACTTTTTATGGATTATTTAAATGTTTTAGTTAATAATAACATCCCGGTTTTGAAATATACTCTAAAAGAAAATTATAATGAATTTATTTATAAGACTTTAGCATTTCAGGTGTTTTCTTGTAATAGATATAATAATGAAGAGTTATATATTAAAAGTGTGTTTGAAAATGAAAAAGAATATTGTACAAATTTAGATAAGATGGAGGTAAATAACATTTTAAACAAGTTAGAAAATATGGAGGGTGTAGCACATGGTATAAGAGTGTTTGATGGAAAAAATGATAAACAATATTTAACAACTAATATATCTGGAACTTATGAGTTAGTAAATAGTATAACTGATAAAACTGTTGTTAATGAAATAGCTGAGATATTAAAAACTGGAAAGTAAGTTAAAAATAAAAATCATATTGGATATAATTATTTATTACAGTTTTATACTAAAAATGAAACTATATATTTTGTATTTAATCAAATATATTCTGATAAAATTACTTATAATTTTTATTTAACTGATGAAAGTATGAATAAGTTAAAAAAATATTTTAAATAGACAAATATAATTTATACTTTATATAATTATTCATATCTTATATTGAAGGAGCTGAAATATGAATAATTATCAAAAAGCTTGTCTTAAGATAGAAAATTATAGAAGAAATAATTTAGGGAATAGTTGCTGTTGTGCTTTTGGTCCAACGGGTCCAACTGGAGCTACTGGAGAAGCAGGACTTGGAAGTGTAAGCATTGGTACTACTTTAACAGGTGCAGCTGGAACAAATGCTACAGTTACAAATACAGGTACAGCACAAGATGCTATTTTAAATTTTACAATACCTAGAGGTGCAACAGGAGCAACAGGCCCAACAGGAGCAACAGGCCCAACAGGAGCATCAGGTCCAACAGGAGCAACAGGCCTAACAGGTCCAACAGGAGCAACAGGAGCAACAGGCCCAACAGGTGCAACAGGCCCAACCGGTCTAACAGGTGCAACCGGTGCAACAGGTCCAACAGGACCAACAGGTCCAACAGGTCCAACAGGAGCAACAGGTCCTCAAGGTGAAGCAGGAATCGCAGGCCCTCAAGGTGAAGTGGGAGCAGCAGGTCCAACAGGACCAACGGGACCAACAGGTCCAACTGGAGCAACAGGTCCTCAAGGTGAAGCAGGAATCACAGGCCCTCAAGGTGAAATTGGAGCAACAGGTCCAACAGGAGCAACAGGCCCAACAGGAGCAGCAGGTCCAACAGGTCCAACAGGCCCAACAGGCCCAACAGGAGCAACTGGTCCTCAAGGTGAAGCAGGAATCACAGGCCCTCAAGGTGAAGTGGGAGCAGCAGGTCCAACAGGAGCAACAGGTCCAACAGGTCCAACAGGCCCAACAGGTCCAACAGGAGCAACAGGTCCTCAAGGTGAAGCAGGAGCAGCAGGGGCTGACGCTGAGACGCCTACAATATCAATTGGAACAGTAACAACTGGAGACCCAGGTACGCAAGCGGCTGCTTCAATAACGGGAACAGCACCTAATTATATACTTAATTTAACTATTCCACAGGGTCCAACAGGTCAAAATGTTTAAGTATTAATTTTATAAAAGAACTATTTGTTAGTTCTTTTTATTTACATTAATTGTATCATGTGATACAATTAAAGTGAAAGGAAGTGTATAAGTGTCAAAAATAGTTAGTATTACTAAAGAAATGATTATTGATGCAGCGTTTAATATAACTAAAGAAAAAGGTTTTTCTAAATTAAGTAATAGAGAGATAGCAAAATACTTGAATTGTTCAATAAGGCCAATATATTATCAATTTAAGGATGTAGAAGATCTAAATAAACATTTATTTAAAAAAGTAGAAGAGTATTTTTATAACTATTTAACTAGTGATATTAAATATAAAGATAAAGTTTATTTGAGTACTGGTATAAACTATATTAAATTTGCAAGAGAAGAAAATAATTTATTTAAGTTAATGTTTATGTCTGATTTAAGTGTAACTAACTTTATTAAAGAAGAAAATCAAAGTTTTACAGAATATTCTAAGATAGTTGTTAATAAAACTAATTTAGATATTAAACAAGCAAATGACTTTCACTTTAGAATGTGGATATATACTCATGGTATAGCTTGTTTATGTGTTACAAAAACGATTAATTTTACAGATGAAGAAATAAAAGAGTTATTAACAAATGAATTTAGAGCACTTATGCTTATAGAAAAGGAAGGTAAATAATGGAGAATGTAATAGAAGTAGAAAATTTAACTAAAAAATATAAAGATTTTATTGCAGTAGATAATTTGAGTTTTAATGTAAAGAAAGGAGTAATATTAGGACTATTGGGCCCTAATGGGAGTGGTAAATCTACAACAATTAATAGTATACTATCTTTACTTAAAATAGAAAGTGGTACTATTAAAATTTTTGGAAAAGTTATGTCACCAGATAAGTATGATATTAAAAAAGAGATAGGTGTAATATTTCAAGAAGTTGGTGTGTTTGATGAGCTTACTGTTTATGATAATATTGATTATTTTTGTGGGTTATATATAACAGATAAAGAGAAGAGAAAAGAGTACGTCATGGATGCAATTAAACTAGTACACTTAGAAGAGTATACAAAACATTATCCTAAAGAATTAAGCGGCGGGCTTTTAAGGCGACTTAATATTGCTTGTGGAATAAGTCACAAACCAAAACTAATCTTTTTAGATGAGCCTACAGTTGCAGTTGACCCGCAAAGTAGAAATAATATACTAGATGGGATAAAAGCTTTAAGGGATAAAGGAGCTACTATACTTTACACAACTCACTACATGGAAGAAGCAGAAATACTATGTGATGAAATAATAATACTAGACAAGGGAAAAATAATAGCACAGGGTGACTGTGATACATTAAAAAGTCTTGCTAAAATAGAAGAAAAGATAACTGTTGAAACTAATGAAATTAAAGAAAAACATATAAAGGAATTAATGGGAAAAAGATCAGTATTTGAATTAACATATAATAATAACTTACTAACTATAAAATATAGTAAGGGTAAAAATAATTTAGAAGAATTAATAAGCTATTTAAAAGAAAATAAGATAAAATATAATAGAATATTCAGTGAAAGACCAACACTTAATGATGTGTTCTTAGAG
>OIWT01004579.1_pt1 | contig 10993 bp, 8 predicted proteins | sample 1587701 | NCBI WGS metagenome assembly OIWT01 (sample SAMEA3888904, study PRJEB22519) | human gut metagenome | biome: human gut; feature: human-associated habitat; material: faeces | place: Denmark | collected 2009 | reverse complement strand
TTTACCGTCTTACGGCTTTTCTTTTGGTTACAAAAGAAAAGGGGTAAGTATCGCCGAGGTGACAAGCACGCAAAGAGATATTGTGGGGCAGTAAATTAGAGTAAACGCTATCATTGGTCGCCGATACAACCCCTCAGTCTTTTCGGCTTGTGAAACAAGCCGAAAAGCCAGCTCCCCTTACACAGGGGAGCCGAGATTCGCTCTGCAAATGTTCGCAGCAACCTTTACACAGTGGAGCCGGGATTCGCTCTGCAAACGCCCGCAGCGACCTTTACACAGGGAGTCGAGAACGCATATTATCACTTATCCGCACAGACCTCGGCGCTATGCGCTTTCCTAAACCGCACAAGTCCGGTGCGGTCGAGGGCGACCATCACCGCGGGGATGAACACGAGCTGGAGGATAATTCCGGGGACGGCGTTCGTAAAAGCGCCGGCAAAAAACGCCGCAAGGGTAAAGGCGCTGCCGGAAAGCCCCAGCAGAAGCGCCTGCACACAGCCCCAAACAAGCCGCCCGGCGAGCATGGCAATAATCAGCGAGCGGTAAAGGGCGATTATGCACTGCCACTTCGAGCGTTTGTATAGGAAGCCCGCCACCGCGCCGTAGGCAGCAAGCTCAAAGCTCATGGCGATTGCCGTGGGGAACATGGCGGGCATGAAGAATATTGCGGAGCGCATAACCGGCAGGATAAGCCCCACCGCAAGTCCGTATTGCCAGCCGCAGATAAGCCCGCAGAGGAACACCGGCAGGTGCATGGGCAAAAGCATTTTTCCGATCTGCGGAATTTGTCCGGTGAAGAACGGCAGCACAATTCCTATGGCAAGAAACATGGCGGAAAGTACAAGATTCTTAAGAGCGGAATGTTTCATAACGACCTCCGAAGCTGAAAATATCATATCTATATTTTATTCATTTTGTGAAGCTTGTCAAGCAGTGGACAAAACATATGTTTTGTGCTAAAATTACAGCGGAAAGGGGGAGAGCGCCTTGAATGAAGCGGAAAAATATGTGAGGGAAAGGCTTTTTGCCATGCGGGATTTGGGCTATCGTGATTTTCATGCGAAGCTTGTTCCGAGCATAGATAAAGAAAAAATTATCGGGGTGAGAACCCCCGCGCTCAGGAAATTCGCAAGGGAATTTGCGAAAAGCCCCCTTGCGGCGGAGTTTTTGGCGGCGCTTCCCCATGAATATTACGAGGAAAACAACCTCCACGGCTTTATCATCGCCGGAATAAGGGATTTTGACGAATGTGCCGGGGAAATTTCCCGCTTTTTGCCCTATGTGGATAACTGGGCGACCTGCGACAGCCTTTCGCCGAGGGTGTTCGCCGAAAACAGGGCAAGGCTGCTCCCGCTTATTGACGAATGGCTCCGCTCAAGGGATACCTACGCCGTTCGATTCGGCATAGAAATGCTTATGAACCACTTCCTTGATGAGGACTTCAAGCCCGAATATTTGGCGAAGGTTGCTACGGTGAAAAGCGGCGAATACTATATCAATATGGCGGCGGCGTGGTACTTTGCCACTGCTCTTGCAAAGCGGTACGAGGAAACTCTGCCCCTCTTTGAGGGAAAACGCCTTGACGCTTGGGTTCACAACAAGGCAATTCAAAAGGCGTCGGAGAGCTTTCGCGTTACAAACGGGCACAAGGCGTACCTAAGAACGCTGAAAATAAAATAAATGCTTATATACTATAGTATAAACAAGCTTTGAGCACGGAGGGCTTTTTCGGCGCTCAAATTAAGATAAAACAAAGTTCACAAAATCTCCCTTGTATTTTTGATATGCGGGTGTAAGATTATTATGAGAAAAACTGTGAAAGGCGGCGGCAGAATGGAACTCAATTCACCGATAACGGCACTCGGCGGCGTGGGCGCAAAACGCGCGGCGCTGTATGCAAAGCTCGGAATAGCGACGGTCGGCGACCTTTTGGAGCACTATCCCAGACGGTACCTCGACCTCACCGGAAATATGAGCATTGCCGAGGCGAGCACCGAAGCGCCCTGCGCCGTGCGTGCCACGGTCACGGCAAAAAGCACGGTGAAGCTTGTTCGCCGGGGGCTTACGGTGGCAAAGGTGCGGGCGACGGATATGACGCAGGATTTGCTGATTACCTTTTTTAACGCAAAATACACCGTGGATTCCCTTGAGGTGGGAAAGGAATATATCTTTTTCGGGGATTTCGTGAGAAGAATTTCCGGCGGAGAGATGAATTCCCCCAGCGTGCTTTCCGCGGAGGAAAGCGGCTTTATACCGCAGTACCCGCTGACGGAGGGACTTTCCTCGAAGATGGTCACAACCCAGATGAAAGCCGCCCTTGCGGGCTGCATTGACAAGGTGCCGGAAACCCTGAGCACCGCCGTGCTCAAAAAATACGACCTGTGCTCAAAGGGCGAAGCGCTGTGCTCAATTCACTTTCCGAAGAACGCCGCCGACCTTGAAAGGGCGCGCCGCCGGGTGATTTTTGAGGAGCTTTTCGACTTCTCCCTTGCCATGAGCGTCACCAAGGGCAAGGCGCGAAGCGCAAACGGCAGGGCTTTTTCCGCCTTGAGCACGGCGGCTTTTGAGGAAAAGCTCGGCTTTGAGCTTACCGGTGCTCAAAAAAGAGTCATAGCCGAGTGCAAAAAGGATATGAGCACCGCCGTTCCCATGAACAGACTTATTCAGGGGGATGTGGGCAGCGGAAAAACCGCCGTTGCCGCCGCCTGTATGTATATTGCCGCAAAGAGCGGTTTTCAGAGTGCGATTATGGCTCCCACGGAGGTGCTTGCGGCACAGCACGCGGCAACTTTGGAGAGAATGCTTGCACCCTTCGGAATAAAGGTGGGGCTTTTGACCGGCTCCATGAAGCAGTCGGAGAAAAACGCGGTGAAGTTCGCACTGAAAAGCGGCGAAATCTCCGTACTTGCGGGAACCCACGCCATAATACAGGAGGATGTGGAGTTCGCAAAACTCGGACTTATCGTGACGGACGAGCAGCACCGCTTCGGGGTGCGGCAGCGTCTTGCTTTGAGCCAAAAGGGGGGCGCGCCCCACACAATAGTTATGTCCGCAACGCCCATTCCCAGAACGCTGGCGTTCGTGCTCTACGGCGACCTTGATATATCAATACTTGACGAAATGCCGAAGAACCGCCTTGGGGTGAAAACCTACCTTGTGGGGCAGGATATGGAGCAGCGGGTGTTCGCCTTTGTGCGGAAGTTCGCAAAGCAGGGGCTGCAAAGCTATATAGTATGCCCGCTTGTGGAAAACGAGGAGGACGGCTTGCCGCTGGAGGCAGCCGCCGACCTTGCAAAGCGTATTGCGGAAAAGGAGCTTTCCGACTGCCGAATCGGGCTGCTTCACGGGCGTATGCGTCCGGCGGAAAAGGAGCAGGTCATGCGCGCCTTCGCCGAAAACGAAATACAGGTGCTCGTTTCCACCACGGTTATAGAGGTGGGAGTGGATGTGCCGAACGCCGTCTGCATGGTCATAGAAAACGCCGAACGCTTCGGCTTGAGCCAGCTTCATCAGCTTCGGGGAAGAGTGGGCAGAGGAACCGAGCAGAGCTACTGCGTGCTTATCGCCGGAAAAACAAGCCCCGAAACCAAGCGCCGGCTCGAGGTGGTGGCAAAGACCTCCGACGGCTTTAAAGTTGCGGAGGAGGATTTGAGGCTCCGCGGACCCGGAGACTTTTTCGGCTTCCGCCAAAGCGGAGTCCCCATGCTCAAAATGGCGGATATGATGAGCGACGTCGCCCTGCTCGAAAGTGCGAAGAACGCCGCGGCAGAGCTGCTTGAAAGCGACCCGACCCTCGAAAAGCCGGAGAATGCCGTCCTCGCCGCAAGACTCGAAAAGCTGCTTCGGGAAGCGGCGCTGTAATGCGGAATTAGGAATTAGGAATTAGGAATTAGGAATGAGGAATAACACACAGGGGTAATGCTGAACGTTCTCGGCTCCCCTGTGCTCGGAAGGCTAACTGAGTGCGTTGGCGCGGGAGCGCCCTCGCCTCCCTCTGAGGAGGGAGGTGGCACGGCGTATAAAGGATTAAAACGCCGTGACGGAAGGAGAGATACACCGAGTATGTGCGAAAGCACTTGATATAGACAAGAGTAAAAGTAAATGACCGCTTTTTCGCTCCGTGCTCGTCTACACCTTGATGTAAGCAGCTCCCTCGCGTTATCTCTCCCTCAGTCAAGCCTTAAAAACTGAAAGGCTTGACAGCTCCCTCCTCAGAGGGAGCCGAGGCGGCTGCCGCCGCAAAGTCACAGATTTGCCACTGCTCGGCACAGAGAAGCCGAGATTCGCACTCAGTTCACCGTGGTGTATTTAACTCCGCACTTGTTTTATTCACATATTTATTATATAATAATATTTTAGCACGCCGCGGGGAGGCGAAAAAGAACCCCCGCAGGGTGGAAAATCCGCCACATGCCGCCCCTTTGCGGGCAGTACATTATGTTTTTGGGAGTAAAAAATGAAAGAAGTAAAAAACACATCCGACCTTGTAAAAATGGCGCTCTTTGTCGCCATAATCATCCTGCTCTCGGTAACTCCGCTGGGCTACATTCACCTCGGCGTAATCAACGCAACTACCATTCAAATTCCGGTCATCATCGGCGCAATTCTCTTCGGCTGGAAAAAAGGCGCATTCCTCGGCGGCGTGTTCGGCATAACCAGTATGATTAAAAATACCGTTCAGCCCAACGCCACATCATTTGTGTTCTCGCCCTTTGTTCCTGTGTTCGGAAAAGACAAGGGCAGCCTTTTCGCCATTGTGGTCTGCATAGTTTCCAGAGTTATGATAGGCGTTGTGGCAGGCTTGTTATTCAAGGCTCTTTCTAAAACAAAGCTGAGCAAGGCGCTTTCCGCCGGAGTATGCGGCTTTTGCGGCGCTTTGACGAACACCATACTTGTTATGGGCGGAATTTATCTGTTCTTTGGAAGAAGCTATTCCGCCGCAAAGGATCAGGCATATGAAACCCTTATCGGAACGGTTATGGCTACCATAACCGGTATAGGCATCACCGAAGCCCTTGTTTCCGCGGTAATCAGCGCGGCGGTTTGCGTTCCGCTGTTCAAATACATGAGCAAAAAAGACTGATTCGGCGCAAAAAAACGCGAAAGGAGCCTGCACCATGGCGAAAAAGGAAAAAAACGAATTTTCTGCGGCAAGGAAGAAGCGCCGCTTCAAAATTGCGATGCTCCGCACAAAAAAGTTCATCGGCGCAGTGCTCGCCCTCGCGATAGTGTGCGTTGCGGTGTGGCTTTTTGTTAAAGAGGACGTCGCCGGAATTATCGGCGACCGAATCGCCGCGTCATCCTCCTCCGGAGCTTCCATGCCGGTGGAAATCGCCGGAACCTCGGTGAAGGAAACCTTCACCATCGGCGATAATGTGGGCGTGCTCACCGACGGAAATGTGGCGCTCTACGCGAAAAACGGCAAGCAGCTGCTTTCCTACACCCACGGCATGACCGACCCCATCGTGAAAGCCGCCGGGCGGCGCTTTCTGCTTTACGACAGGGGCGGAACGAAGCTTGTGGTGCGTATGCGCGACAAGGTTCTGTTTGAAAAAGAGTTCGATTACAAAATTATAAGCGCGAATATTTCCTCGGGCGGCTGGATAACCGTTGTGACGGCGGCGCAGCGCTACGCTTCGCAGCTTCATGTGTGGAATTCCGCCTACGATGAGGAAATATTCACATGGTCGTCCTCCGGCGAATATATTATTTGCAGCGCCGCCGATTCCGGCAGCAAAACCGTCGCCGCCGCCACCCTTACGGCGAACGCCTCCGGGCAGATGGTGACTACGGTGCATATTTTTACCACGGAGGCGGCTATTGAGCTGGGCAAAAAGGACTTCAGCGGCGAAGCCGCCCTGAGCCTTGAATATAACTCAAGCGGGAATGTGAAGATTATCTGCGATTCCATGGCGGCGGTGGTGGACAGAAGCGGCAACGTAATCGGCCGCTACGACTTCGACCGCAAGCTCATAAGCTGCGTGAACGTACACGGAACCTCCGGCATGGCGCTGGTGTTCGACCGCTACACCGAAGCCAGAGCCACGGATGTCACCTTTATCGGAAGCCGGGGCGAGCAGGTGAAAACCGTTTCCGTGAGCGGGAAATTCCTCTGTGCGAACGGAAATTCCTCCCACGCGGCGGTTTACTGCGACGGAACCGCCACCGTGTTTGACTACTCCGGCAACAAAACCGCGGAGCTTACCTCCGAACAGGACGCACTGCTCATTCTCCTGACTAAGGAAAGCGTTTTTGCCGTGACGAGGGACGAAATCTGCGAGGTTAAGAGATAAAGCGGCAAAGGGAATCTGTGGCGTGCGGCGGTAGCCGCCTCGGCTCCCTCTGAGGAGGGAGCTGGCGCGCCAAAAGGGATACAAAGGCGCGACTGAGGGAGAGAGAACGAGCGACTGTTGCTTACACTAAGGTATAGGCGTGTACGAAGCGACACAGGTATCATTATTGTTTAGTGTCCGTCTACACCAAGTGCTTTCGCACACACTCGGTGTATCTCTCCTTCCGTCACGGCGTTTATATCCTTTATACGCCGCGCCACCTCCCTCCTCAGAGGGAGGCAAGGGCGCTCCCGCGCCGTGCACAGATTTAACTGCTTCGGTGTGAGGGCTGTAAACCCGAAATAACCTAACAAAATGTGCTGCGACCCGCAGCACGCTTAATTCTTCATTTTTTATCACAGCGCACTTACGGAAAGGAGTGATACCAATGAACAGCTGGGTATCTTTTATATACGACGCCGCGGCGGTGGCGATAATTTTAATTTGTATGGCGCGGGGCGCAAAGGACGGCTTTGCAAAGGCGTTTGTGCAGACGGTGGGACTTGTGGTTTCCGTGGCGGCGGCGCTTTATGTAAGCCGGGTCTGCGCTTCACTTATCTACACCACGGCAATCCAGCCGGGGCTTCTGTCCACCATAGAAAGCTCCATAGAAAACGCCGTGGACACCGAAAGCGTTGTGGAGGGACTTAAAAGCGCCCTCGGAGCAATTCCGGCGCTTTCCGCGGTGCTGTTTGATTTCAGCGGCGTGGAGGCAAGCCTTGACGGTGCGGTGAACCTTGAAAGCTCGAAAATAGCCGCAGTGGTGGAGTCAAGCGTCATTCGACCGGTGGTGGAACCGCTTTTGCAGATGATAATATTCATATTGACGCTGATAATACTTATGTTCGTGGTGACTCTTTTGGCAAAAGGCTCAAAGGGCTTCAACAAAGTGCCGCTTATCGGCGGAATAAACAGCTTTCTCGGCGCTTTGATGGGCATAATAAACGGCGGAGTGCTGCTTTGCGCAGCCGCCGCGGTGATAAGTCTTATCATTTCGGCAAAGGGAGATTCGCAGTACCTTTCTCAAGACATAATTTCGAATACATACATTTTTAAGTGGATATATAACGCCGTGACAGGCGGCTTTAAATAAAAGGCGCAATGCGCCGCACCCCATTGGAGGAGTTTTGATGAACAGTATGCTTTGTTCAAGATGCAAAAAAAGATTAGCAGTGGTTTTTGTTTCCCGTATGGAGGGGGACAAAACCTATAATGAAGGACTTTGCCTGCAATGCGCAAAGGAGCTTGGCATAAAGCCCGTGGAGGATCTTATGTCCAAAATGGGCATCACCGACGACCAGCTTGACGCCATGAGCGAGCAGCTTATGAACCCGGAGGAAATGGGCGAGGAGGGCTTTGAAATGGGCGGCGCTGCGCCGCTGCCGTTCCTCAACAGCATTTTCGGCGGCGCGGCGCAGGAGGAGAACGCCGAGGGCAAAAATACCTCCACGGATCAGAAAAAGGGCGGCGCAAAGCCGCAGAAAAATAAAGCGCCGGAGAAAAAGTTCCTGAACACCTATTGCGAGGATTTGACCGCCAAGGCGCGCAGCGGCGGCTTTGACCCAATCATCGGGCGCGACAGGGAAATCGACCGTGTAATTCAGATTCTCTGCCGCAGAACGAAGAACAACCCCTGCCTTATAGGCGAGCCGGGCGTGGGCAAAACCGCCATTGCGGAGGGAATTGCACAGCGCATAGCCGGAGGAAGCGTTGCGGCGAAGCTTGCGGACAAGGAGCTTTGGCTGCTTGACCTCACGGCTCTTGTGGCGGGAACGCAGTTCCGCGGCCAGTTTGAAAGCAGGGTAAAGGGCCTTGTAGACGAAGTCAAGCGCGAAGGCAACATCATTCTGTTTATCGATGAGCTGCATAACCTTGTGGGAACCGGTGACGCGGAGGGCAGCATGAATGCCGCGAATATTCTGAAGCCCGCCCTTTCCAGAGGCGAAATTCAGGTAATCGGCGCCACCACCTTCAGCGAATACCGTCAGCACATAGAAAAGGATGCCGCTCTGGAGCGCCGTTTTCAGCCGGTGACGGTGGAGGAGCCTTCCATAGCGGACAGCATAGGAATACTCAAGGGCATAGCCCCGAACTACGAAAGGTTCCACCATGTAAAAATCAGCGACGAGCTTATCGAAAGCTGCGTTCGCCTTTCAGAAAGATACATTACCGACCGCTTTTTGCCCGACAAGGCCATAGACCTTTTGGACGAAGCCTGCTCCTGCGCGGCGCTTGCCGACAAGGAGCTTGAGGAGTACGAGATAAGCGGGCAAAAGCTCCGTGCGGTTCAGCAGAAAATAGAAGCGCTCCAGCAGGAGGAAACCATCGACTACGAGGAGCTTGCCACCGCAAAGGCGGAGGCGCTTCAGCTTGAAATGCAGCATAACCGCCTTGAGCCGGCGGCGCTTGCCGCGGAGGTTCACAGCCGCGACCTTGCCAAGGTCATAGAGCTTTGGACGGGTATTCCCGCAAGCAAGGTGGAGCAGAGCGACCTAAAGAAGCTGGGCGAGCTTGAAAGCGTTCTCAAACGCCATGTTATCGGGCAGGACAGAGCCTGCGAGCTTGTGGCGGCGGCGGTTCGCCGCTCCCGGGTGCAGATTTCCGCCCGGCGCCGTCCGGCAAGCTTCATTTTCGTGGGACCCACCGGCGTGGGCAAAACGGAGCTTGTAAAGGTTTTGGCGAACGAAATGTTCCAGGGGACGGATCCCCTTATCCGCCTTGATATGTCGGAGTTCATGGAGAAATTCGCCGTATCGAGAATTGTGGGCTCCCCTCCCGGCTATGTGGGCTACGACGAAGCGGGACAGCTTACCGAAAAGGTTCGCCGCAAGCCCTATTCCGTAATCCTCTTTGACGAAATCGAAAAGGCACATCCGGATGTGATGAACATTCTGCTGCAAATTCTCGACGAGGGTAAAATCGCCGATTCCCACGGACGGGTTGTTTCCTTTGCGAACACGGTTATCGTGATGACCTCCAACGCAGGCAGCGAAAGCAAGGAAAAAGCCCTCGGCTTTGGCAGGGACAGCTACACCTTGGAATCCGAAAAGGTTTACAAGGCGCTTTCGCAGTTCCTGCGCCCGGAGTTCCTCGGCAGAGTTGACGAAATCGTAGTATTCCACGATTTAACCAAGCCCGACTTTGAAAAAATCGCCGCCCTCCGCCTTGACGAGCTGCGGGAGCCCCTGCGGGAGAAGGGCATAGAGCTTTCCTACGACAGCGCCGCCCTTGAGGCTATGGCGGAAAAATCGTTCGGACAAAAAGGCGGTGCGCGTGATTTGGTGCGCGTAATCCGTAAGGATGTGGAGGACAAAGTTTGCGAAATAATGGTGGAGAACGCCGACAAAAAGCTGGAGGCGATATCCGTCACAGCCGAAAACGGCGAAATCACCGTAAAGCCCGGCTTCAAAGCCACGGAGCTTCCGGAGCAGGCGGTGGAGAAAGCGTGACGGACAATATTTTTGACTACATCAACTGGCGGGGCGACCTTTCGTTCCGTCAAAGCCCCTTCAACGAAGTGGACGGCGCGATTTTGGCGAAGCTTTCGTACCTGCCGCTGGAGCGGGTGCTGGAGCAGGGCTCCATGGAGCCGATTTCTATTGCCGACGCGGCGAAAAAGCTTTTCGCTCTGCCGAACATCAACGGCAGCTTTATGCGCAAGGAGGATTCGCCCCTGCTTTCCGCCTTGGCGGAAAGCCCGCGCTTTTGCAATATGGGGCTTTTTGCCTGCATGAACCGCTTTGACCCGGAAAGCCAAACCCAGTTCTTCGCAATGACCATCCGCCTTAGCGAAAGCGAGCTTTATGTTGCTTTTCGCGGAACGGACAACACTCTTGTGGGGTGGAAAGAGGACTTCAATATGTGCTTTGTGTGCCCGGTTCCGGCGCAGAAGCTTGCGGTGGAGTACCTTGAATCCACGGTGAAAAACAGCGTCGGCAGAATTACCGTGGGCGGACATTCCAAGGGCGGCAACCTTGCGGTTTATGCCGCCGCCTTTGCAAGCCCGGCGGCGCAGCTTCGGGTGCAGAAGGTTTACAACTACGACGGCCCCGGCTTTGATGACAAGGTGCTTTCCACCGAGGGCTACAAAAACATCTGCGAGCGGGTGAGCACCATAGTGCCCCAGTCCTCCATCGTGGGAATGCTGCTTGGTCACGAGGAAAAATACACCATTGTTCACAGCGGGCAAACCGGCATCATGCAGCACGACCTTTGCTCGTGGAACGTCCGGCAAAGCGCTTTTAAGAGTCTTGAAACCGTGGACAACAACAGCAAGTTTATCGACAAGACCCTCAAAAGCTGGCTTTCCGAAATGGATTATGCGGAACGGGAAAAGTTTGTGGACGGCGTTTACGCCGTTATGTGCGAAACCCACACCAACAGCATCCGCGAAATGAATAGCCGCAAGCTTGCAAACCTGCGCACGGTGATAAAATCCACCCAGAAGATGGATGACGAAACCCGCGAGGCAGTGCTGAAAGCCCTGCGCCTGCTGCTTAAAAGCACCAAGGCAAGCCTTGTGGAAATGATAGAAAACAGAGAATAAAAAACAGCCCCCTTTATAAAAAAGCAGCCCCTTTCTTGAGAAAGGGGCTGCTTTTTGGTTATGTACAAGCGTGCGGGCGTTTTGAGCCCGCACACTTGTGTTATATCGCGCCTGC
>OIWT01004575.1_pt1 | contig 11008 bp, 15 predicted proteins | sample 1587701 | NCBI WGS metagenome assembly OIWT01 (sample SAMEA3888904, study PRJEB22519) | human gut metagenome | biome: human gut; feature: human-associated habitat; material: faeces | place: Denmark | collected 2009 | reverse complement strand
TGGAGTAGATCGTGATGGAGTATTGTCCCTGCGGCTCTCTTGGCTCCGTCTCAAGATACTATCGCTTCAGTGAGGTAGAGTTGTTCCAGATCGCGAAAGGGTGTCTGCTGGGCTTGTCGTACCTACACAGCCATAATATTATTCATGGAGTAAGCGATTGATAAGGTAGTGATGGAATAGGACCTGCGATTGCACAACATCCTCCTTACGTTTGGCGGACACATCAAACTGAGCGATTACATGTGGCCTTCTCTGTGCCCCTCTGCGACTTTCGCGAAAGACGGGTCAAGCGGGAGGGTTCTCTATGCGGCTCCTGAAGTGTTTGAGGGCAGAATGGTCCCAAAGAGCGATGTCTGGTCTCTGGGCATTATTCTGATCCAGCTGGCGGAGGGAGTGAATCCCTATGAGCGTTGTTCCAATCTGGGGGACTTGAGAAGAAGCGTATGTGAGGGCCAAGTGCCCTCTCTGCAGGGTGGGAAGTGGTCTCCGTTCCTTATGGACTTTGTGCAGAGATGTGTGGCGAAGAACGTGGAGGAGAGATGGAGTGTGGCGGAGCTGCTGCAGGTGGACTCTTCCTTGTGCGAGTGATGCGTAGCACCCCTTCATAAAAACCCCAATTGCAATGACTCCGATGAGCGCACCCTTACCACCACCTGTTATCCAGAATGGGGCTGGAGAGGTCATCGTGACTCAGGAGTATGAACCAGTATACATGGAATCGAACGCGGGGAATCTGGCCGTTGTGGATCCAAACCATGTGAGATGGAACTATAACACGTTGGTCTTGAACGAGATCCCTCTAACGGTCGAGCATCTGACCATTGGCTACAACAGTTGCAACAGCACCAGCGTGACCCAGCTTGACCTCAGTGGCTATCAGAACTTGATAACACTGGAGGTGAAGCCCTACTGCTTCCGGAATGTGAAGGAAGTGAAGCTGATTGGGATGGAGCGGTTGAGCAGAGTGGATATCAGCTTCTCCTGCTTCACGAACCATCCGAACGAAGGCTTCAATGATCCGAATCGCCACTTCTACCTGAAGCACTGCCCGGCGCTGAAGCAGTTCATGGTCGACTACTTCTCCTTCTCGGACTACAGCGTGTGTGAGCTGGAGGATCTTCCTTCTCTGGAAGTCATCGAGATGGGGAGACAAAACACGAACAGTGCCAACTTCCAGTACGCCTCGCTAGAGCTCAGGAGTGAGTGGCACCAAAGAGAACTGACAAGCAGATTTGCCCAAGTTGATGCGGGTCATGTTGGAGGAGCACGCGTTTAGCGCCTGTGAGCGGGTTGTATTTGAGAGTATTATTGGAAGAGAGGAGTAAGCGAATAGACCTGCCGGAACTGCTCAGCATTCAGCTTGGGTGGTGCGCCATGCGATTCAGGGAAAAGTGCGAGTACTCGGAGTTGATTCTGCGGAGTGACTGCGAGGAAGAGGATTGACCAGCAGACCTTCCCAGGCTGGTCTCGTTGTGTACGACGAACAACAGCCAGTCCTTCCAATTCCCCTACAGTGTTACTTTGGAGAGTGATTTGGAACGATATGGAAGATGATGACTAGACATGCCCTCCCTCAGCGACGTCGGACTGACGTACCCCTTCCGTCATACACAGATGAAGAATGTGAATGGAAGTACTTCTTCCTTCTCTCATTCAGGAATAGACATTGGGGCTCTGGCGGTCTACCTTTAGTGAATACTATGATCTGGTGTTTGTTGAAAAGACTCAACGGGAATACAGGAACACACCCAATCCGATGGGCAAACGAATGGAAGGGACTACCTTCCACTCTCATATCAGCTCGCAAAGCAGAAAACGCTGAACAGGATCTAGGGATCACTTCGGAAGAGGAGGACTACAGTGGTATTAGAAGAGGGCTTTCACAGCAGTCTATGAGGAGCCAAGTCCGCTGTGGAAGGCTCAGGAGCTCCACAGTCGTTGCGGAGCGTTTTGTATCGCGCTAGTGCTCCCACATCTGCGGATCAATCCACTCCAATCCAGATACTGGAAACAATCTGGCTTTTGGCATAGGAGAAGGCATTGCTTCTGAGGTTCACCATGATGAGGGAAGGCATGTCTAGGAGGGAGAAGGAAGGCGATGGACCACTCTCGAGAACGACGCGATTGGGGAAGAGAAACGAGATGACATTCACCCTCATGCTGCACAGCGTCGTGAGCTTGGGCAAATCTACTCGTTCAGGGAAGCGCTGACAGCCACTTCGCATCACAAGCTCGGTTGGCGTGTCCTTCTTGAAACGGAATGCATCTTCACCGAGCTGAATTGAAACCAGTTCCGGCAAATCTACTCCGTTACTCTCTCCCTCAACGTAGCACTTTCAAACACAGCGCGGGAGCAAAAAATGAACGCACTTTGACCGAACACGAGAGTTCTGAGTTTCGGCAAGTCTATGCGTCACTCCCACAACACTACATTGCCCTTTAACACCAAACTAGCATGATCGAAGTTGTGATTGTCCATAAACAAGTCCCCCATCTCGATCACTTCCAATCGATTCACACTCTCAATCTCACACACGGAATAGTCGGAGAAGGAGTAGCGACCAACTCTCAATTCCCTTAGCATCGGACACTCCTTCAGGCAGAAGTGACTGTGCTCCTTGCCATAGCCGTTCCTGTGCTGCGTGAAGCTGTTCTCTCCAACCACCACCTTCTCCAAGCGATCCAGTCTCAGCAAGTTCACCGTCTCCACACGACCAAAGCAGCCATTGCCCACCCGCAATTCGCGCAGATTGGACATGATGCAGAAATCAAACTCCTTCCACTCCGGTCCATTACAGCACTCATCACTAACGGTCAAATCCTCGAGGAGGGTGTGCATCACATGATTCACCCGAACGATTGTGGTCCTCTTCTCGACATGATGCTCATCGTTCAGCCATTCCCCGTCGAAAACCACCTTTCCGTTTCTGTCATACTGAACACCCCGTCCCCACCGCTTTCCTTCGCAGATCTCGCCTTCGTACTCCAATTTATGAATATCGGAATAGTAGCTTCTCCCGTAGCACACATTAACGGCACCAATTCGGAATCCCTCGTAGATGATTGCATTGTCTTTGTCGAACAATACTCCCCACCCACACGGCATATCGTGGAGCACGTCGCCTTCCCATCTCTCCCCGTCATCATTCAAATCCAGCACGCGATGGTGTCCCATCCACGTCACATTCTCCTTATCGATGGTTAGAAAGCAGCGCCTATGTACATCTGCCACGATTACTCTCTCCTTACTCATTTCCACCAATATGTCGGGGTACTCGGCAATTCCCTCATAAAACCATCCCCACTCGTCCGTCTGATACAACAGGAGGTACGTCCTTTCCCACTTCCACTCCAGCAGCATCTTTCCATAGAGGCGTTGATTTCGTATTCTCCTGTCGATCCCGGACATCCAACGCGAGTGATCATCCATTCTATTCCTCTTCATGAATGCACATATCGAAAAGTATCGTTCAGGTAAGTGTTTCTACCGTGCTTCTCTACTTGCTTTGTAGCTATTGTCTGGTTGCATCGATTCGTTGTTCAACAAACGCCATTCTTATGTAAAGAGCACGATCTGGATAGGGAGGCGAGATTATGAGTCATCCGTGGTATATCGAGTTGTAGACTCGTCAGCGTTATTGTCGGAGATGCAGTAGCACAGCATCGACTCTAATTGGTAGATTTCCCAAAGGGCAGTTCCATACAGTTTTGAAAATGGCTTTAGCATGATTTAAAGGCACCCCTCTTCAGTATAACCATTCTTTCCCTTCTTTGCTGAATCCAGTCATTCCAGCGAAGATCGCATCATCATCTTGATTCTACGATGTGCGCCATACTCCACAGATGGTTCCATAGGAATCACATCCCATCTCCATCATCAACACAGCAATCCATCTCCAATGCTGCACAATCCATTCCAATCATCTACACAAGACCAATCCATCACTCTTAACAAGCAACGAAGAGAATGATCGAATGAAGTGAGAGTGCCAAATTGCTGCCACAACAACAACTCGACATGTTGATACTCCAAAGCATGGAAACAAGGCACGACGATTCGTGACTCCTTCGTTTGCCGCGGGAATTTGCAGTAATGAGCGGGATTTGTTGAGAGATGAAGAGTCATTTCTGTTGAATACTTGACTCCTGGAAGGAGAATGGAGGTAGAAATCGCATCATTCGATTTTACGAATCATAGGTGGAAGAGTATGAAGTGAATCGGAACCCAACGATTCCTCACGAGATTAACACCCGCTATATCATAAAGAAAGAATTGGGAAAGGGCGCCTATGGCACTGTATACTTAGCTGTCGATAGATCGACGGGAGAACAGTAGCGACTGCAAAACGCCCTCAATTCTAGAGTCGCAATTAAGAGAATTGACGACGTCTTCCGCACAAGAACGGATGCGAAGAGAACGCTCCGCGAGATTACTATTCTTCGTCAATGTGATCATCCCAACATCTGTAAACTGAGGTAAACCATTCCCTTTCCTCTGATCTATCTAGGGACGTTCTCGTTCCTCCAGATGAGTTCACATACAAGAACTTGTGGACCATTCAAGTTCCTGCTTTATTATGCATTAATTCTAGGAGTACGGCGGGTGGGATTTGTCGCGCATCGTGAAAAACGCCAGCAAGATCTCTGGCTGGGGATTGAAGCACGTGAAGTACATCACGTACCAGTTGCTATGCGGCCTGCTCTACATGCAGGTGCTCCTTCTGTTGCTGTGTCACGGATAGAGTGCGAACATTGTGCACCGCGATTTGAAGCCGTCCAACATTCTCATCAACAACAAATGCGAGCTCAAAATCATTGACTTTGGACTCGCCCGTCAGATGAACTACCAGTACCGCGAGGAGCAGGAAACGCGAGTGGTCGTCCCGTGCGCCGATCATCTCTAGAACGACGTGGCGCGCGCCGGCCTGTGGGGAGACCGCCAGTCCACTCTCGAGAGGCAGCTGACGCAGCACGTGGTGACGCGCTGGTACCGCGCGCCGGAGCTGATCCTGCTGCAGCAGTACTACAACGCGGAGATCGACGTGTGGTCGGTGGGCTGCATCCTGGGCGAGCTGCTGCAGACGCTGGAGCCCAACACGCGCGTGCAGCCGCTGTTTCCCGGTGGGCGCGTGGAGGCGGCGTGATGGACAGGCAGCTCCTGCTTCCCGCTGAGCTCCAAGCGGAACGAGAAGGGGCAGAACGAGCGCTTCGGCGAGGAGTTCCGCGCGGAGACACACCAGCTGATCAAGATCTTCGAGGTGATCGGCACGCCCACGCGCGACGAGCTGATGAAGCTGGACGACGGCCCCATGAAGACGGTGGGCGTCGGGCGCGGCTGTGACCGTAGTACCTTCTCTCACTGGACTACCTGCCGCCCGCCAACTTCAGCGAGATGTATCCGCACGCGGACCGCGCGACGCTCGAGCTGCTCACGCGCATGCTCGCCTTCGGTGGGCGCGTGGACGGGGCGTGAGGCCTAGACCCCGACAAGCGCATCACGGTGAAGGAGGCGCTGGAGAGCGAGTTCGTGGCGGCGGTGCGGCGGCCGGAGTGCGAGGTGGCGGCGGCGCGGGCGCGTGAGGCGTAGAGACTCACCACCAGCACCATGGTGTTCCCCTTCGAGTACGGGATCCAGGGCGGCGTGGAGAACGAGCGGCTGGTGCTGCGGCGACTGATCTACAACGAGGCGCTGCTGTTCCATCAGGAAAACGTGCAGCAGGAGATGGGGGCCGCGCGGCAGGCGCGGCATCGCAGTTTTACGATGGGGTCCATACCGGACCATCGACTGCGCTCTGGCAGCACACAGTTCGTGAATCGGCCTGGTAGCGATGGGGATGGGAGATGAGCGGTAGTGGATGGCATGCTGTCAGAAGAGGATAAAAAGAATTGCGTCATTGTGTAATTTGGGCGTCGCGCGCCTGTTTGTTGCCACAGGGGTTGTTCATCGGGCTGAAACGGGAAGCCCTCGCCACAAACTGTCTCAACTCACTTCCATTTCCACTGACGTGCGAGCCCGCCTTCTTGGAGCGATGTCATGAGCAAGTGCTCAGGGAAGGGATGCACGCTCGCTGTGACTGCTCGGAGCGGAATTGGCGCAGACGAGGCAGAGCCGCACGCCCACAGCCACGGTGGGCACACATTTTGTTTTCGTCTTTCAAACCCATACTGGACATATCGCGAGGCAATGAGTTCGACTGATGGCACATCTGCTTCCAGTGGTTATCCGCAACAACTGCGTGTCAATTTCATGAAGATGCAAGTACGTGTTGTTTGCCGGACTTCTGCCCGAAATGGATTGTACACGGTGCAGGCAACTCATCGCCGGTGGTTGGGAAATGATAATAACCGTTGTTGTAGATGTCGACCCTGATGGCGTATGCCAAGGCCTTCGGTCTGGCGACGTCGAAGGAAATGTCCCACATGGAGCTCGCCACCATCGTTGCTCAGTATTCCACTCTTTCCACTAAGTGAGGCGTAGTCATTTTCTTGGAAACACCATCGACGAGCAAAAGGTGATCCGGGAGTTCTACGAAAAGACGGAGAACGTTCGGCTCTGTCGTTATCGGGCTTATGCGCGTAGGTGAAAAGGAATCCCGAGCAGTCCCTGGCCGATAATGCTGCATACACGATACCCAAACGCCAGACAAAGAAGCCAAAGAAGGTCATTGTAAACCCTCTGCTCTCATCTGTAGTACACGCAGAATGAAGAAGGCGCATATCACTACAACACGCGGAGTCGGGTCACAGACACTGCGGAGAAGGAGCAACCCAAGGATACAGCGACGGGAGAGACCGCGGAGACCATACAGTACTGCATCTGCGGCAACCCCGAAAACGAGGACATGGTGGAGTGCGAGAACCCGGAGTGCAAGCACAAGTGGTTTCACTACAGCTGCGTGGGCATTGACGATCCGAACAACCTCCCCAATACGTGGTACTGTCCCGAGTGTCGAGAGCTCATGCAGAAGCAATGAGCCGTCTTCTTGTGTTCTGTTTGTAATTCTATTCTCCCTCTTTTTTCCACACTTTTGAGCGTCACTGTGAGTTGTTGTTGCGAATTACTACCACAGAAGTGCCTATCTGTGTCGTTGAAATGCAGTATGCCTTCAGTGTCACTGGAATTGGCGATTACAAGCAAACACCATGACCACGCATCCCACAAGCACTACAACGCGGTGTTAAACAGATTGTAAAAGTAGCCCTTCTTCCCCATCAGCTCGTCGAACGAGCCCTCCTCGATCAGCACGCCCTTGTTCAGCACGTACAGCCGGTCGCACTTCATGATGCTCTCTCGCCGGTGCGTGATCATGATGATCGTCTTGTCGCGGTTGCGGTTCACGTCGTTGTAGATCGTGTTCGTCACCAGCTTCTCGTTCTCTCCGTCCAGCGCTCTACCCCTCATGCCCCCACTTTTCCCATACGACGTCGGCTCGTCCATGATGATCACTCGCGGGTTCCGCAGCAAGCTCCGCGCAATGGCGATTCGCTACTCCTCACAGCCGCTCTCCGCCGCTACCTGCTTCTGACCGCCGCTAATCCCCAGTCCGCGCTCGCCCACCTCTCTGCATCTCACACCCCACAGCCACGCTCACGAGTCGAAGCCGTTCGGCATCGTCTTCACGAAGTCCTCGATGTTCATCTCCTCCACCACCTCGCGGAACTGCTGCTCCGAGCAGTGCTACGCCTCACCTCCTCCGCGCGCCGCCACCTCCGACCCGTAGATGATGTTCGACCGAATCGTCCCCGAAAACAGCACCGGCTCCTGTGGCACGATGCTCACCATGCTCCGGATGAAGTCGCCCGTCAGGTCGTTCACGTTCACGCCATCCAGCAGCACCTCGCCGTTCGTCACGCTGTAGAACCCGCCGATCAGCGACGAGATCGTGCTCTTGCCGGATCCTGAGCCTCCCACGATCCCGATGTTCTCGCCCGGATGTGCGACGATGTCTACAACTCACGCCCGCACGCTTCCGCCACTGATGTCGTGCAGCACCTCGTGACGCGGGTCCTGCGGGTACGCGAAGGACACGTTGCGCAGCACCACCTCGCCCTTGAACCGGTCCACGTCCGTCAGTGCGTCGTCCGTGATGTTGTTCATGCGGCTGTAGAACCGCTCCAGTCCGCTGCTCGGCGACGGCTTGAACGGGTGCGCGCTCAGCTCGAACACGCGCTGCGACGCGCCCAGCGCCTACGCCTCACGCCCGCGCGCCGCCGCCACCTCCATGATGCGCGCGTACACCTTCATCGTCCCGCCCACGCCCGAGCTGACGCTCATCGTGTACATCGCGAAGGACGCCAGCTCGCCGCCCGTCAGCGCGCCGTTCACGATCATGTTGCCGCCCACCCACAGCCCGCACAACAGCGCCAGCTTCAGGGACAGCCCCACGCCGGCGCCGAAAGCGGCCCGGATTTTGGAGCGCTTGTTGTCGTTGTCGAACAGCAGTTGGTTCTTGCCCTTGTAGTCGAGGTACTCGTTGCGCTCCTGGTTGAACCACTTGACCGTGCGGATGTTCCCCACCTTCTCCTCCACGCAGATGTTCATCTGAGCGAGATTGTCCTTGATCGTGCGACTCAGGCGCTTCACCCTCCGGCCGTTGAAATACGTGATCACCGTAATGGGCGACAGCAGAAGCAGGATGTAGCCCGTCAGCGTGGGAGAAATGTACATCATCAGCTACGCGTGGCGGAAGCGACAGGAACGTACGCCCAGAGAGCCCACCGTCTGCACCACGTTGATAATGCCCGTTCCGAAGTAGTTGCCGAGCAGCAGGCCCAATTCCTGCACATCGCTTCCCATTCGAGACGTCAGCTCGCCGGTGTGCGTCGTGTCGTGGAACAACATCTGTGGGAAAGTATGTTGGGTGTATCTACGTCCTGGTTCAAGATCACCTTGTAGGTGTTGTTGCGGATCTTCCCTTTGCCATCAGCACAATAGCCAGCCCTTACGAATGATAGTGTGTGCCAAGAAGTCCGATATGTAATCGCTGTAGTAATCGAGGAGGGAGGAAATGGCGAACAAGCCCGCCATTCCAAAGGTCAGAAGTGGGAGCTGCGACATGTCTCCCTTCACTGCCATGTCGACCAGCTTGCCGAAGGCCATGGGAATCGTCAGCGTGATCATGGATGAGGCAAACAGGGAGGAGATGGACTTAACCTACCGATTACCCTCCGCGAAGGGCGGCCAACGAGCAGTTTCTCATTTCCCTTGTACAGATTGAGCAATCGGCGGGCATCTCCCTTGTTCCACTTCACCGTCTTCTAGGAAGTGACTCTCATAAATTGTCACCTCATACCTTATCGTGGTCTGCGCCAAACCAGATGGAAAAATGGCAAACTGGAACCGAGTATTGCGTGCTCAACAGGGGACAGAGGGAAGGATTTGGCGCGGCTATCCGTGATAAGAACCTAGAATGCCAACCTCGTCTTGTCAAAGCTATCCATGCCCTTCCAACTTGTTGGCAAGGTTTGCTAAACATAGGTAGTTTGATTCGCCGTCTCTATCCACCACAGAAACTGGATTCTGATCCTCCCAAAGCCGCCGTATTCTCTCGGAAACCGCCGCTGTGATTTGTCGCGATGGTTTGCTTCTTCCTAGCCTTCAGAATACGGGAGCACTTGCTGTCAATGGAGTTGGACAAAAACGGGGAGATTTCGGAGACGACTTCGTGTTGTTGTCATTATTCTCTATTTCAACTGAAAAACATGGCTATGAGTATTGCCTCCGTAGGGTCTCTTCAGTGGGCTGTGAATCGTAGCATTTTGTCCCCCAGCTCGCCCGCATGGTGCTTCCTTCGGTTGCGTCCCGTAGTCAGTTGGATTGTCTGTTGACACATAGGTGCGGGAAGCATAGTGTTTCAGCGCGGCTTTGCTTCGGGTAGGAGTTTGCGTTCCTGAATGATTGGTAGCTCAGGACAAGGTGATTTACATCGAAGACTCGGACACGTACCACAATCTGAAGAAGGTGTGGTGTTTGTGTTGATGATGATCCACAGGGAGACAAGCCCTGCATTATGAATTTCTCCGCCACGTGGTGCGGTCCTTGCAAGATGATGGCTCCCAAATTCGCTGCCTTGAGGTTTGCGAGGCTGTTCCTTCTGACGGATTAGTGCTACGAACGACCACGTGAACTTTGTGAAGGTCGATGTGGACAAGAGCCAGGACCTCGCCTTGGAGGAGAGAGTGATGGTCTGAGCCATTGCCGGTGATGACTCCTAGAGCGTTCCCACCTATAAACTATACCAGTCCAACAAGCTGCTTTCTCAAGTGCGCGTTGCGTTTCCCGCTCATGTGTAGTTTGCTGGCGCGGACGTGAGCAGACTGATGGAAATGATCGAGGAGGCGAAGTAACGTGTAATTCTACTCCTCTTTGTTCAAACCTGTCGATCTGTTTTCGTTGGTCAGATGAATGAAACGCCCAGAGAGAATCTTCCTCTGCCGGAATGCAAATTCTGCCCACACTAACCATTCGTTGCTGCTTTATAGCCCTCAAAGATAATAGAGGCATTTCAAATTCGCTGGAGTACCACTCTCATCGGCTAATACTCCCCCATGAGTGATTCGAAGAAACCTGGAGATATTTCCAAGTTGGTAGATATCGATTTTATCCTTGATGATTTAAACAATGGCGGCGACGGTCAAGGTAGGCGTTCTCTCCTATCCGCGATACTAATCGATATAGAGGATGACCATGAAGTGAAGCAACCGGTCCCCCTATCTACTGTCCATTTTCTGTGATGCTCTCATTTTTAGGGCCTGCCGAGGAAACGGAGGGCTGATATGGTCAAGGGAAAGGAGCCTGTGAGGAGCATGTTCTCGTTGTCATTACGTAGAAGAGAAAACGCTTCTGCTGGGATGATAATCTGCATTACAAATTCCTGGAAAACATTTTTCTGTTTGGAATCCAGAGTTGCTCTCTACACCGTTTATGAGACGTAGACATTTCTGCGCAGAAGGTATTCGATGTGGTGAAGCTTTCTCTTGACGGAGTCAGCTACGAGTTCATCGATTC
>OIWT01004573.1_pt1 | contig 11011 bp, 13 predicted proteins | sample 1587701 | NCBI WGS metagenome assembly OIWT01 (sample SAMEA3888904, study PRJEB22519) | human gut metagenome | biome: human gut; feature: human-associated habitat; material: faeces | place: Denmark | collected 2009 | reverse complement strand
CACACGCTGTACCAGCGCCGCCGCCTCGTGCAGCAGGAGAAGGACGCGGTCGGGGGTGAGCTGAAGGTCGGGGACGGTGAGGGAGCGAAGAAGAAGCGTGAGGCGCTCCATAATTCCGAGGTATTTTTGCTTGCTTTTGAGACGCTTGAAAATGACCGTGGAGGAGCTGGGAGCGATGGAAAGGAGTTTCATCAGACTGTCGCACTGGGAAATATTGACATTTCCAACAATACTCTCGAAATGGGTGCATCCGCGTGCATTGCGCATTGTGTTCTGGAATGCGGGGTTTGCGTCCGCTGCAGAGGTCCTCTGGAGGAGGAGGAGGAGACCAGCCGTTCCGGTGAGAGGGAAGGAGTGTGTGAACGATTTGGCGTAATTCTGGAATTCGCGGTCGACGACGGAGCAGGCGAAGGCAACGACCGTGCTGGAGAGATGAACCTGAATGGAGGCGAACGTGTCCGTAATGGGGGCAAATAGGGCCGACTTTTGGAGAATGCACCAATGCGAGTAGACAATGTCGGCCTCCTCCTTCTGCGACGACGAGGAGAAGGCGTTGTGATACTAGGCATAAGCGGAGGACGAAAGGAACACCATCTCGAACACGGGACGCAATGATTGCGCGACGGTGTGAAGAGTGAATACGGATGACAGCAGCCGAATCAGCAAGTAGAACAGCGGCTCAAACACGCATCTGGGATTGAAAGAGGGAGAAAGCACTACAGGCAGGAGATCTCGGTAGATGCTTTGCCCGAGGAGCCACCGAAGAAGGAGGGAGCACTTACCGCGCGGGCCTTCCGACTGATCCACTGCTTCAGCTGAGCCTGCATCGCATCGAGCGAATTCAACTCGGAGAGGAAATCCGTGATCAGATCGATTGCCTCCTTGAACCCATTGCAGGCGTTGGCCACCAGCGGGAGGTCTTTTCCGGAATAGGCGAGAAGGACGGAACGAACCTGCTTGGGGATGTCGGCAGGGTAGTTCGCTTCGTTCATGAACATCAGCTGGGGAACGATGGTGTTTAGGACCGAATCCTACAGGGAAAGAAGCACATCCGCCATCACTTGGAATTCGTCCACCTTCTCATAAAGCCGATGCAGCGTTATAAACAGGCTGTTCATCTCCTGCAAATCGGGGTTATCGCAGAACAGATCGCCCTTCGCTTCATACAATCGCACTCCAATCGTGTCAGTCTACTTATCATGGGGTAAGAAGAAGATGGACGGTGAATAAGGAGGAGTACTCGGGGGCATCGCTCATCTCTCCCAATACAGAGTTCACGTCTTCTCTGTACTTCTTCAGGATGGACGCGTAGTTTGTGACCTCTTCCAAGGCGGCTATCCTTCACGCAGCAATAGAACGCACGTACCCGAGGAGGCGGCATTCGACATATCGAAGCCACGCCTACCAAGCGTTTTGAAGAAATTCATATCGAAAACGAAGTCGCGTTTGGAAAGATGTTGTGAGTCGGGGGATCCCAAGGATTCGGGAGGCTCTTGGCTCGAAACAAGAATGTCCGATTCGACTTCAGCAGAACTGGCGGCGCGTACCGTATACCGTAACAAGGAGGGAAAGAAGGTGACGCGTGCCGAATTGCTGGCTGAGCGCGCTCGCGAAAAGAGGGTGAAGGCATCATCTCTGTAACCCTGTAACTAGTAGACGCCGGAAGAGCTGAAGAAGGAACACTTTGACTGGAATGTGGCGACAGCGAGCAAGCGGCAGGACTTGGAGCACATCAAGAAGATCAGCGAAGTGAGACAAGCAAACGGAAGATAACAGATAGATTAAGAGAACGGGTTACACACAGTATGCCGATGACGAGGAGCTGAACAAGCGGCAGAAGGAGGAACTGCGTCCAGACGATCCCATGTACGAGTACTTCCTAAGCAAGCGGGAGGAGGAGGAAGAGGCGGTGGATGCAGAGAAGCGAGCCAACAATGAGGAGGAGAATGACAAGCCGCAGGTGAGCGACTTCATGACCGAGTCTAAGAAGCCCAAGTATCGAGGACCTCTTCCCGCGCCGAACCGTTTTGGGATCCTGCCGGGATATCGATGGGACGGGATCAGCCGGGGCAATGGGTTCGAGGCGAAGCGCATCAATCGCGAGAATCTGCAGAAGATGAGGAAGCAGCAAGCCTATCAGTGGAGTGTTGCGAATTTGTAGCCTAATCGCCTCTGTTTGTTGGATTTGGTGAGATAGGAGGGAACAACGAGCACCCTTGATTTGGAAGACTGCACGTGCAGTGATCAAACCGACCCATTCTCATTATCAAGCCAGTTTTAGAGCAATGTCTAGCAAGGTTGGAGTGCAGAGGGAGGGAGAGTCACGATTAGGAAAACAACCCCTTCCTTCCTGATGTTGAGTTTGCAGACGAGCAGTTTTGAGTGGTGTGCGGGAGGTCACGCGTAGGGCATCCGTCAGTAATATTGGAAACAGTTTTTCGTCGGCGTATCACCCCATATCGTGTTTTTTCCATGTTTCCTTCAAGGTAGCGCCTTGGCGATGCGGACGAGGAGTAGGTTGTCGCTGTGTTTTTCTATCTCTTCGGAGGATTGTTCGTGTCCGATTCTATCGTTCAAACGGTGATTGTGGTTCTCATGAACGCCTTCGACTTCTACGTGGTGAAGAATTTCAGCGGCCGCTACCTTGCCGGCCTGAGATGGTGGTCTGTCGCTTCTCCGGACGGCCTGTCCTCTTCCTTCCGCTTTGAAAAGACGAACGTCCTTTCTCCATACTAAACTCATGACTAGCATCCGGAGCGTGTTGGGAAGGCCGACAGCCGCATTTTCTGGACCTTTTCCGTGGTCTCTGCTGCGGCGTGGTGCTTCTTCTGCATCACGTCCCTTCTCGGTATGAGGTTTTACTGGCTTGCGGTCGCTCTCATCTCCGCGTCGATGTCTTGCTACAACCTGTATGCGTACATTCTCGCTGCGAAGGGTTTGTCTGGTTGAAACGGAGTGAAGAATAGACGCCAAGACGGTCCTCTCCATGTTCAACCTGATTCCGAAGGCTGTGACGCAGAAGGCGGTGGAGTACGCATTACAATCATTTCGAATCATGCATAGACGTATTGGCAGTGCTGCGATGTCCATGGCCCAGTCCTCTCTTTCTTCCGCTAAAGTTTTGAATGTTTGTTTGCTAACGGTGTCGGAAGAGGTTACCGGGATGATTTGGGAGGATACAGCTGAATAGACTCATGAGTGATGATGTCAAGCCTCTGGGGATCGGAGCCCTCATGGAGCAGGACTGGCACTGAAGAATCACCCTTTTTCTGTCTCGTGCGATTTGACAAGTGTACGCTCAGTTATCCTTGATTTGAAAGGCGGCGAGAATAGTTGTTTGATGGACTGTCTCCAATTATTCTTTATCTAGGCACCGTAGAGGGCGAACAGGAGATGGATTGGGTGAACTTCGTTTTTCCAATGATGTACCTCTCTTCCGATGAGGAGGAGGAGTCTAATCAGTGTATGAATGCCGATCTTTACGAGGACTGTATGAGCGACGCATATACACTGTGCGAAGTGAACGAACCACTTGGAAACGCGCTTCGTCCGGCATTGCTGGTGCTTTCGCAGAACGTCAGGCAGTGCAATTTTGAGTTTTGCAGTAGGTGGGAATCGATGAAGTTATTCCTTTCAGAGGAAGATTACACTCACTACCTTGACTGCTTCTTCCTTGAGGCGATTGCCGGTTCATACTCTGTGTTCCGGGAAGAGTTCAACCAGTACTTGAAGCACTGGGCAGAGCAGTCGAAGAACTACAAGGAGATTAGCATCTCCTTGAGCGGAGGAAAGAAGCGGGATATGAAGGCACGGCCGAACATCCCGAAGGAGGAGAAGAGGATTCTTTCAAAGTGGTTTGAGGAGCACGTGTCCTATCCGTATCCCAAGGTACACGAGAAGGAGCGCTTGAGTTACCAAACGGGCCTTTCCATCAAGAAGGTGGAGAACTGGTTCATCAACGAGCGCAGTCGCAAGTGGCATTTGTATCGAAAGAAGTTCTAGTGTATTCTATCTGGCAGTTCATTGTTCATTCGTTGTCTCGCATTCTCTGATTTCATTCACATTTCGACTTTTCTTTTTGGCGGGAATCTGTCTGTTTGTTACAAAACCCCTCACACTCCGTTTCAAGCGGGCTCGTTGCTATGGGAATTAGTGACCTGTTGCCGCAGCTGGCTTCCATCACCAAAACAAGACCGCTTTCCTTCTATCGCGGACGGAGGGCTGCAGTGGACATGCTGTGCTGGTATATACCATAATTCTGTTTTTAAAACGCAGGCTGCACAGAGGATCGCGTTCCTGCGCGAGGGAGATCATCCTATACAACGATTCCACCCGGTAGGGGCATTGGGTTCTATCGAGAGTAGGCTAACACACTATTGTATGTCGAGACTGGAAGAACTGATCCAAAACGGAATCGTCCCCTTCGTCGTATTTGACGGAGCTGATTTGCCAAATAAACAAGAGACGAATGCAGAGCGGAAAGAGTCTATGTGGGCGTGATGGCTTATGGCTAGGGCCCGTAACAACAATCTCCAGATGGCAAGGCAGTTGGAGGCACAAGGGTGTGTGACGGAAGCGTGCGAATACTACTACAAAGCGATCGACATCACTCCGAAGTTGTATGTCCCACTCATCCAGCAACTGCGGGAGCATCAAATCGACTACGTCGTCGCTCCCTACGAGGCGGATGCAGAGCTGGGGTTTCTCTACCGCAACAACTACGTCGATTTCGTAATCACCGAGGACAGCGACAGTCTGGTGTTCGGTTCTCGCTGCGTTCTCTTCAAACTGGACGGGGGCGTGGGCGAGGAAATTGACATGAATCGGCTCAGCGAATGCACATCTCTCGATTTCTGCGGCTGGACCCATGACATGTTCACCTACATGTGCATCCTGTGCGGCTGCGACTATCTCAAACGCCTCCGCGGCGTCGGCATCATCAAGGCCTACAATGCCGTGAATCTCGGAAGACAGCCTGCGGAGATCTTCTCGCAGCTGCGAATGAAAACGGCAATCACCCCAGAGTGTGTCTATTGCATCCGCTTCACCGTAGGTACGAGGAGGGCTTCCTGAAGGCGGTGTTCACCTTCCGCCATCAAACGGTGTTTGACCCGAAGACGAAGACGACCGTGCCGTTGATGCCCTACCCTCCCGCCATCCGTAACAACCCGCCAGACTACCTCGGACCCCTGCTCCCGCCCGACGTGGCCGAAGCCGTCGCAATGGGCGTGATTCACCCATCGACGCACCAGCCGCTTCTTCCCTTCGCAGAAGACATTATGGAGGAGGAGAGTCAAGAGGTCCATTCCTCCACCTCCTCCGTGTCCGGTCGGCTTTTGATTGGTGCATGACTTTTAGGGCGCACTATTTCCGCACCGGAACCTGTCTTCTCGAGTCCCTTCATATCCATATCGTTTAAGGCGCTGATTGAGAAGCCGTCGCAACGGGGACTTCCCTCCGAGTTTGATCTGACACACATCGAGGAAATGACGAGGAATGCGGCGAGCATGAAACGGATAAATGAAAATGGCGGAGAGGGTTCCACGGTGGTTCCTGAGTCGCCTCCGCGGAAGCGGTTCGCCGTTCAGAGGGTTGAAGAATCGCCCGTGATGAATCGACACACCGACTCGTTTTTGGACCGTTTTCGCAGTACCGTAAGGAGTACACTTCGCTGCTTCTCTTTGTTTCAAACCTCATGATGGAGATGATTCCGGATCAGAAGCACTCTGTGTGCAACAAACACGCAAAAACTACGGTCTGTACTCTCCCGTCACGACGGCATGGTCACGCTCGTACGGCTCCAGCGTCAGCTGCTCCAGCGGCTTGAACTTCTCCTCTCTCAGCTTCTGCACCTCCGCGGCGAACACGGCCTCCGCCGACGCCGTCGAGTCGATGCAGCTGGCCTTGATCGAAATCACGCAATGACCGCCCGTCTTCAAGAAGTACTTGGCGTTGATGCCCACGATACGCGCCTGATCGGGCTGCGCCACATCCGCGAAGATCGTGTCCACCATGCCCACCAGCATGCGGTACTTCAGCGGGTGGCGCGCATCCTCGATGATGGGGACGATGTTGGGGCGCGTCTTCGCCACGTTGATGAGGTCACGACCCGGTCTGTGGGCGAATTCCACAGCGTACACCAAACCGTTCTATTCTTAATCCCCACGTTGGTTAATTACGGGACCAACGATATCGGACACGTGGGAGACGGTGGTTCCAGAAGCGGCTCCCAGATACAGCACCTTGCTTCCAGGCTCCATGAAGATGTTGCGGATACCTCCCTATGCTCATCAGCCGAACGGCAACGCCCACAATCACAGCAGCGCCCAACTTGGAGCGGAAGGGGTTCCACTGTCTGTATTCCTTCTTTTCGCCGATCGTTCCCTGTCCATCAGTCAACGCAGCCACACCCAACGGGAACATCCACGGAAATCTTCTTCTCGCCGTAGACGGTCTTGCCGGGGGCAAAGTTCAGTGTACAGAGAACATCCTCCTTTGTGGAGTGGGCAATGTAAATTCCCTTGAATCTATCCCCTTAGTTCGCCATCTCAACAGCTCCCACTTATGGCTCTCAACCGTCACCTTCGTTCCGCCTCTCATTCCGCCGCGAGCACCTCCGCGGCCACCACGACCACCGCGACCGCCTCTTCCGCCTCTGCCACCTCCACGACCTCCACGGTCTCCGCCTCTCATGCCACCGCGACCGCCTCCGCGACCGCCTCCTCTACCACCACGGCCACCAGAGAAGCCTCCTCTTCCACGAGATCCATTGTCTACAACAGATTAGAATGTGCAAATTCGCATGGCGTTTGAGAGCATCGTTCATTCCAAAGACATACCGAAAGCCATTGTAGAGCGATCACTCCTGTTTTTTTCTGCCTTGATGACTGATCACCCCCTCCGCTGTTCCAATTGATATGGATTCAAATACAGGCTCCGATTTAGGGCCTGGGCTTCTTTTGATTCTTGTGATTCCTCTCTCTTTTTCATCGATACGGATTGTAGTTTCTGTAAATAACGAGATGGTGTGCTTCCCACAGAAATGACATGAATTAGGTTTGCACCGTCAATTGATGCTCTAGTGTTGAAGAGCAGCCTTCTATTACACTGTTTCAGCCATTAGACTGTTCGTTGCCTTGTTGGTGATCCACTCCAGAAATAGGATCTATTTTGCTCACTCATTCGTTTTCAGGATTCCTTGAGCAGAAGTCGCTTGACTGTGTTGCTAGAATGAGAGTGATAGATCGTCTCTTCATGTCGAAGAGGAAGGAACCGTTGGAGCCCGTTACTGCCTCGGTAACGATTGACGGGAAAGAGTACGCATACACACTTAAGCAGGTTGTTTCAACTTGAATGCTTCATAAGTAGCCCCAGTTCACATCCATTTCGACATTGGCCTATTCTATTGACCCTGAAATGGGTACAGGAGCGACTGAAACGTTGGAGTTATTGCATTGGTAAGACGTGTAGATTCCCAATCCCTCTAATCGAGTCGTTCCTAAAGGCGAGACGCAGCAGCCTCATCTGCTTTATCATTGGCTTTGTAGCCTATTTGAAGCGTATTGAATCATAGATTGTCTGTCTTCCTCTGTTTTTCGTGACTACCTTAATGAGGCTCCCTATTCTTCTATATCTTACGGGCTTGGTGTTCATAGTTTCTCCGGCCTATTTCGTGTGCTCGATTATTTCCATATCCTGCAATTGGACCCATTCTTTTCTTAATCCAACGGATTCATTGCGACTATCCTTAGTTTCATCGTCTGTGCCCTCACGCTGATCCTTTTTGCTGCGAGTGGTCAAACCGTGGCTGCGTTAGTCTTCCTTCCGCTGGGTTTGTTGTATGGTGTACTAGGGGTGATCCAGCTGGTGAACTGGATTATCACTTGCAGACTTCCGCGTTCCTTGAGGAGTCTGCATACGGGATCCCCTTCACTGTGTAGATTATGCGTTTGCCTATAACAAGGCGCAGAGGAAGTAGTAGTGTGTTATTGTCTGTTTGTTGACAATCGAGTCCGAATTACCAAAATGACCCCATGTCCGAGTATTTGCGGAACTCTGTTTCTCTCATGTTGACAATTCTGCTTCATCTGAGATGCTTTCTCTGTCTCGTGCTTCTGTTATTGCTCAGCGCTCTCTCTACGCTGCAAGATTCTTCAGTGCTGCTGCGGCCGACAAGTACTTGTCGATTTCCCGTCCCTGACGCGATCTAGGTTCGATGTTGTTGTGATCGGTGGAGGTCCGGGTGGTTACGTCGCTGCCATCAAGGCTGCTCAGCTGGGACTGAAGACTGCCTGTATCGAGAAGCGTGGCACCCTGGGCGGTACTTGCTTGAACGTGGGCTGCATTCCGTCCAAGGCGCTTCTGCACTCTTCCCTGATGTGTGTATCTCTTCGGCCCTTTCATTTGCAGGTACGATGAAGCGAAGACCAGCATGAAGAAGCACGGAGTGGTCGTGAAGGACGTGTCCTTCGATCTGAAGGCGATCATGAAGGCCAAGGACAAGGCCGTAACTGTGTTTTTGTGTCTCCATCGTAGGTGCGTGGTCTGACCAACGGCATCGAGTTCCTCTTCAAGAAGAACGGTGTGGAGTACATCAAGGGAGCTGCCTCTCTCGAATCTGATCACACCATCAATGCTGCCCTCCTGGCTGGTGGTGAGCGCAAGATCGAGGCCACCAACATCATTCTGGCCACCGGATCCAGTGGGCACGCGCCTTGTGGCTCATCGCGTAGACAGCCGCGCTGTGGACGTGCTCCCCGTGGACAACGCGAAGGAGCGCATCATCGACTCGACTGGCGCGCTGAAGCTGTCCAAGGTGCCCGAGCGCATGATCGTGGTGGGCGGCGGTGTGATCGGCCTGGAGCTGGGCTCCGTGTGGAGACGCCTGGGCGCGAAGGTGGAGGTGGTGGAGTTCCTGGACCACATCGGCGGACCGAACGACGCGGAGGTGACGAGCGCGCTGCAGAAGTGCCTGACGAAGCAGGGCATGAAGTTCCGCCTGAACACGAAGGTGCTGGGCAGCGAGGTGACGGACAAGGGCGTGAAGGTGAACGTGGAGAGCGTGAAGGGTGAGGGCGTTTGAGAGGGATAAGCCGTAGACGGCAAGAAGGAGACGCTGGAGGCGGACACGGTGCTGGTGTGCGTGGGCCGCGTGCCGAACACGGAGGGCCTGGGCCTGGACAAGGTGGGCATCGCGACAGACAAGCGCGGCTGCGTGGTGGTGGACGACCAGCTGCGCACGAACAAGCCGCATATCTACGCTATTGGCGACATCGTGCGCGGCCCGATGCTGGCGCACAAGGCGGAGGACGAGGGCTACATGGTGGCGGAGGAGATCAAGACGGGCCACGGCCATGTGAACTACGACGTCATCCCCGGCGTGGTGTACACCGAGCCCGAGATCGCCATGGTCGGCAAGACCGAGGCGCAGCTGAAGAAGGAGAACGTGGAGTACACCAAGTGCACCTTCCCGCTGCAGGCCAACAGCCGCGCGAGAGCGTACGACCAGCCCGATGGTCTGATTAAGGTGCTCGCCGACAAGAAGACCAGTGAGTGCTGGAGAGGTGGGTGAGCGGTAGACAAGATCCTTGGCGTGCACATGTGCGGTCTGAACGTGTCCGAGCTCATTGCCGAGGCGGGTCTTGCTATGGAGTATGGCGCTACTGCTGAGGATGTTGCTCGCACTTGCCACGCCCATCCTGTGGGTTTGTCAAGCGGGGATGATGCGTAGACTCTCTCCGAGGCTTTCAAGGAGGCGTGCATGGGAACTTACGACAAGGCCATTCATTTCTAAGCTTTCTCTGTAATTTGCGCGTGTTTGTTCAACTGGAACACCGTTTTGGAGGCAACGCTAATGCAACGGAACAACAACAATCGATTCGCATCGAGGAATATGTCCCCAAATATGGGCCGGAGCCAACGGTAAAAAGGGACAGATGAAAAGATATGGTTCCTTAATTCTTTCTTTTCTTCCTCAGTTTTCTTTACGTATTGGAAGCATGTCTAACAAAGCGGAGGTTCCACCTTTCCTCATGAGTCGTCATCCCTAGGTTTTATACGATTTCGACGGTAATAACATGGAAGATGGTCTTCCCGTGAAGAAGGGTACCATCATTGAAATTGACACCGAGGAGGGAGACTGGTGCTGGTGCAAACATCAGCAGAAGGTATCCCCTCTTTCATCCCTTTCATGAATAGATGGGTTACGTTCCGACTTCATACATCAAGAAACTGTAAGCGCAATGGATTTTTGGTGAATTGCAGGGCCAACTCCCAGGTGCAGGAGAATTTGGAAGTGCCCAAGTATGGGAGAATGTCCTACATGGATATGCAAGTGGGTGATGGTGTCCTCCACTTATGGCTAGCAGCGCAAGCCCAGAGAGATTGATGTTGTCAACACGAAGCCTGTCTTTGTAGTATTACTGTTTCGTTTTGATCTGTAGGCGGAGGAGCGCAGCAATGAGTTGGACGCGTTGCTGAAGCGCAAGCAGAAGGTCGCCGAGGTGGGCGTGGCGTGATCGAGTGATGGCGTAGCAGGTCGTGTCTTTGGAAGTGAACGAGGATGCCATTCGCCAGGTCCAGAAATCGACCGTCATTCCGCCTCCCAGAAGAACGCAGGAAGACATCAACAAGGAGATTGCCGAATCGAAGAAGGACTTCTACTATGAGCAACAGCACGAGGAAACGAAGAAGTATGAATTCCAGCGTGCTTCCGATTTGGATGCGTTGTTGAAGCGCAAGCAGAAGGTGGCTAGTGTATGTTGTGTGGTATAATGAATGATGAATAGAAGGAAGTGTCTTCGGAAGTGAACGAAGACGCCATTCGCCAAGTCCAGAAATCGACCGTCATTCCTCCTCCGAAGAGAACGCAGGAGGACATTGACAAGGAGATTGCTGAGGCTCGAAAGGACTTCTACTACGAGAAGAAGCCTGAGGAGACGAAGAAGTATGGCTTCCAGCGCAGCAATGAGTTGGACGCGTTGCTGAAGCGCAAGCAGAAGGTCGCCGAGGT
>OIWT01004572.1_pt1 | contig 11014 bp, 8 predicted proteins | sample 1587701 | NCBI WGS metagenome assembly OIWT01 (sample SAMEA3888904, study PRJEB22519) | human gut metagenome | biome: human gut; feature: human-associated habitat; material: faeces | place: Denmark | collected 2009 | reverse complement strand
TGAACTCCTGGCCCTTCTTGGGCTTCTCGATCATGTCATCCACAAAGAAATAGTTGTCGTGGATGGGGGTGGTCTTCAGGCTGCAGTAGCGGCTCACATCGGCCCAGGGCACAGCGGAAACACCGGCCACCGGACGGCCGAACTCCTCGTAGGCGCGGATCAGCTGAGCACACACGGGGTCCTCGCCCCAGATCACATCATCGCCGTAGATCACCACAAAGGGGTCATCCCCGGTAAAGGGCTTTGCCATGCTCACGGCATGGCCCAGACCCAGCGTCTGCTTCTGGCGTACAAAATAGATGTTGGCCAAATTGGAGATGCCAAGGCATTCCTCCAGCATCTTTTCCTTGCCGGGGGCAGCCAGCTTCTCTTCCAGCTCCGGGCTGCGGTCAAAATGGTCCTCGATCACGCTCTGGTTGCGGCCCAGAATGATCAGGATGTCGGTGATGCCGGAACGCACGGCCTCTTCCACCAGATACTGGATGGCGGGCTTGTCCACGATGGGCAGCATGCCCTTGGGCATAGCTTTGGTGGCCGGCAGCACACGGGTGCCAAGACCAGCAGCGGGGATCACAGCTTTGGTTACCTTTTTCATGATAAAAACTCCTTTATAAATCGCATCAGGAGAGAGCGTTCAGCAGAACATCCAGATTGGGGCCCAGCAGCATGCTGCAGCAGGCACCGAACACCATCAGCAGCAGGAGCGACCCCAGCACAGCACCCCAGCTCACACCGCCCTGTGCCGAAAGCACCACGCTGCGCTGGGCATCGTCCGGGAACTCCGCGCGGATGCGCCGGATGTGCTCCGCCGCGCTCTTGCGGTAGAACCACTTGGCAAACATGCCGCGCACCAGCATGAGCGCAAAGCTGGCCAACGACACCACGCGGCCCAGCACCACATAGGTGGAATCGCTCAGGCCCAAAGACAGCGAGCTGCCGGTGATCTGCATCATCTGCAGCAGTGTGGGCACGAACAGCAGCAATTCTGCGGCCAGAAAGGCAAACGCGGGCTTCCAGGCCTTGCGGTAAAAGAAGTAGAACGGCCCGAACAGCAGCGCCGAAAAGCTCAGCGAAATTTTGGTGTGCTGCAGCTGCATCCGGCTGTAATCGTTCAGGTAGGCCGGGGCGGCCGTGCCGATGTAGGTCATCCAGTCGCTGCTGGGGATGCCGTCGATCAGCTCATCCTTCCCGAAAGCGGCCTGCAGGTTGCGGTGCAGCGGGTCCATGGTCTGCTGCTCGTACTGGCGGTAAAAGCGCTCGTAGTCAAAGCCGCCGTGCTGCTCGTCCTGTGCGGCTTTGCGGTCATTGAGCTGCTCATCCGCTTCCGTCTCCGGGGGCAGGGCAGCGCCGCAGCAGCGGCAGGTCTCTTCGCTGCGCAGCGTGCGCTCCCCGCAGCTGGGGCAGGTGCGCAGTTCGGCATCCTGATACGGGAAATGCCACTCGTACCCGGCCGCATGGGCGGGGCTGTGGATGCAGCGGCCCAGCTTTTCGTAGCAGGTACGGTGATAGGGGGCACCGCAGTCCGGGCAGACCACGATGTCATCTTTCAGGGTCAGCGGCTCACCGCAGCCCTCGCAGGGACAGCCATAATATTTCGGCATGTTTTCCTCCAGTGATAAGGTTCATACTGGTATTATACTCTCCCACCCGGCAAAAGAAAAGGTGAAATTCTTCAAAATTCCAGCAGATCAACCGTTTTTCCTCTTTACTTTACCACAGATTCTCGGTATACTAATGAAGTATCTGTGTATAAACTGTGTCTTTTGGGTCACCCCGAAAGACCGCTTCCCTAAATGTAGATCCAACCCGGAACGAGAGGAACAAGAGAATGATCACCATTGACGAACTGAAAGTGCAGCTTGCCGATTATGCCAAGGCGGTCAAGGACCTGGAAGAGGCTCTGGCCATCGAGGCTTCCCGCAAGCGTGTGCAGGAGCTGGAGCACACCATGTCCCGCCCCGGCTTTTATGATGACGCCGACCTGAGCAAAAAGGTGTTTGATGAGGTGGGCGACCTGAAGGGCAAGCTGAGCCGCTTTGAAAAGCTGCAGGGCCTGTACGATGACGCCGAGACCATGATCGAGATGCTGGACGAGGAGTACGACCCCGCCATGATCCCCGAAGCCGAAGAGGCTGTGAACGCCGTAGGCAAGGCTGTGGATGAGCTGCAGCTCATGACCATGCTGAATGGCGAGTACGACCACAGCAATGCCATCCTTACCTTCCACGCCGGTACCGGCGGCACCGAAGCACAGGACTGGGCCGAGATGCTGTACCGCATGTACAACAAGTGGGCCGTGGCCCACGGCATGACCGTAGAGGTGCTGGACTATCAGGACGGCGACGAAGCCGGCCTGAAGAGCGCTTCCATGATGGTCAAGGGCGCCAACGCCTACGGCCTGCTCAAGAGCGAGAACGGCGTGCACCGTTTGGTGCGCGTGTCGCCCTTTGACGCTAATGCCCGCCGCCAGACCAGCTTTGCTTCGCTGGAAGTGATGCCCGAGCTGGACAACACCATCCAGGTGGACATCCGTCCCGAGGACATCGAGATGCAGGTGTACCGTTCTTCTGGTGCCGGCGGCCAGCACATCAACAAGACTTCTTCCGCAGTGCGTCTGATCCACAAGCCCACCGGCATCGTGGTCAACTGCCAGACCCAGCGCAGTCAGTTCCAGAACCGTGACTACGCCATGGAAATGCTGAAGGCTAAGCTGTACCAGATCGCAAAGCAGCAGCACATGGACAAGATCGACGACATCAAGGGCGTCCAGAACGAGATCGCCTGGGGTCACCAGATCCGCAGCTATGTGTTCATGCCCTACACCATGGTAAAGGACCACCGCACCAACTACGAGACCGGCAACGTGGACGCCGTGATGGACGGCGATCTGGACGGTTTCATCTTTGCCTACCTGAAGGCCGCCAGCCGCGGCGAGCTGCAGGACACCTGATCTGCCTGAATTTATCCGGCATACAAAAGACCGTGCTTTCCGGAAAGGAGAGCACGGTCTTTTTTTGTTGTTACGCTAGGTCCGGCAGAATATCCTCCCACAGGGCCTGCTCTTGCCGCAAAGCGTCAAAGCAGCAGTCCAGATAGATCTTGTTGGCAGCCGAAAGGATAGTGCTGCGTAACAGCAGCCGTTCGTCGGTGGCGTCAGGGACGGGTTCCGGCAGGGTGCTGCTGCAGCCAAACACAAAGGGCAGGCACTGCTCCAGCTCCTTACAGAAGGTATCATAAGCGTCCCGGGCCGAGTAGCTGGCCCGCTGCATCCGGAACAGGGTGTCGATGTTCTCCATGGACAGCACTGTCTTGGAGACCACGATATACATCAGCGAGGCGATCTGCTCCCGGGTGTACTTCTTTTTGACCGGGTGGCTCAGGATGCCTTTTTTGACATAGTTGCTCACCATGGACGGGGTGAGCTCTACCCCGCAAAAGGTGCGGAAGCAGGCGTTGACATATTGCACGGTCTGGTCCAGATACAGCCCTACGGCAGGGAGGTCGCGGTACCGGGGCAGGGCAAACCCGGCGGCGCAGGCCGCAACGCGGCGCTTGGTTTCAGCATTCATAGCAGTGTACTTCCCGTTCAATCAGTGGATAATCTTTGAGTTTCAGTATAGCGCAAAAAATGGAAACGGTCAACGGGAGTGTGAAAACTTTTTATCAAATACTAGAAATTGCTTGACAGGTTTTTGAAAAACTGATAAGATGTCCACAAGAAACCGAACAAGCCCGGCGGGCTGTCCGCCGCTGAACGATAAAACTGGAGATGTACTGTATGAAAACCAAGATCGTTGTGGACTCTTCCTCCAACCTGTATGCCCTCAGCGGGGTGGACTTTGTCTGTGTGCCGCTGAAAATCGTGACCGACGATGGGGAATATCTGGACACGGCAGAACTGGATGCGGTCGGTATGGCCCAGACCCTGCGCAGCTATAAGGGCAAGACCGGCACATCCTGCCCCAATGTGGCCGACTGGCTGGCGGCCTACGAGGGCGCGGAGGAAGTGTTCGTGGTCACCATCACGGGCACACTGTCCGGCAGCTATAACGCGGCCCAGCTGGCCGCCGAGGAATACCGGCAGGAGCACGAAGGTGCCCGCGTGTTCGTGCTGGACAGTCTGTCGGCCGGGCCGGAATGCCGCCTGTTGGCCGAGCGTCTGGCGGCACTGGTGCAGGCAGGCTGTGCTTTTGATGATGCCGCCGAGAAGATTCTGGCCTATCACCGGCACACGCACCTGTTGTTCTCGCTGGAATCGCTGGCCAACCTCGCCCGCAACGGCCGCGTAAAACCGACGGTAGCTGCCGTGGCGCGGATGCTGGGCATCCGGGTCATCGGGCAGGCCAGTGAGGCGGGGGAGCTGGAGGTGCTGTGCAAGACCCGCGGCGAACACGGCGCACTGGAACGCATCGTGCTGGAAATGAAGGGCCGCGGTTTTGTCTCCGGCCGGGTACACATTGCCCACTGCGGCAACCCTGACGCCGCCGACCGGCTGAAAAAGATGCTGCACGCGGTGTTCCCGGGGGCGCAGGTGGATGTGAGTCCCTGCGGCGGCCTGTGCAGCTACTATGCCGAATTGGGCGGCCTGATGGTGGGTTATGAGGACAACGAAGCACCGGCATTGTAACGAGAAACGGCCTCTCCGAAAGGAGAGGCCGTTTCTGCGTGAGGGCGATTTTTACAGGGCATCCAGCGCCTTACGCGCGGCACGGATATTGGTTTCGCTGGTCTGCCACAGTTCAAACTCCGAAAAGCCCGGCAGGCCCATAGGCACGCCTTCCCGGCGGAAGGTCATGCGGCTGTCCAGCACCTGCTTGCCGGAGAGGTGGAACGCCCGGGCGCCGGTCTGGGCGGCCAGCGCCGGGAGATTGCCCGCGGAGACGCCGGCACCCACCAGAATTTCCACATCGTTCCCGGCGGCTTCCACCAGCTGGCGCAGCAGCTCAGCTCCCTGCGGCGCACTGGCGGCCTGCCCGCTGGTAAGGATGGTGGCAAGGCCCAGTTCCTTTGCGGCGGCCAGCGCGGCAAAGGGGTCCCGGCAGACGTCAAAGGCACGGTGCAGGGTGCAGGCAACGGGGCGGCCTGCAGCTGCTGCCGCCCGGCGGGCAGCAGCGTAGATGGGACGCAGGGCGTCCACATCCAGTACGCCGTCCGGGGTGAGCACGCCGGTGACGATGCCGTCCGCCCCGGCTTCCACCAGCTCTGCGGCCGACTGCTCCATCTGGGCCAGCTCGTAGCGGTCGTAGCAGAAATCACCAAAGCGGGGACGCAGCAGTGCCCGCACCGGCAGTCCGGTCTCGGCTTTGACCTGCCGCAGCAGGGCAAGGCTGGGGGTGGTGCCGCCGATCACCAGGTCGGCACACAGTTCCAGTCGGTCGGCTCCGCCGCGCTTGGCGGCCAGTGCACTGGCCGTGCTGTCCACGCAGACTTCCAGAGTATAAGGCATAAACGTTTCCTCCTTGTATGGCAAGGCCCCGCCGATGAGATCAGCGGCGGGGCCTGTGATAGTTTGAGGTTATTTTACGCTGGCAAGGAACCGCACGAACCCGGCACGACCGGCTTCGTCCAGCTTGTACACACCGGCATCGGCCAGCACCTGTGCGAACACCTGGCCCACCTCATCCTGCAGGATGAGGTGCACGGTGTCGCCGTTCAGCTCCGGGTGACGGGCCAGAATGTCCTGTGCCCACTCCGCGTGCTTCTGCAGCGTTTCGGGGTACTCGCTGACGGGGGTGCGGGCTACCAGCACGTCTGCCAGATCAAACAGCTCCTGCTTCAGGCGGCTGGGCAGCACGGCCAGACCCATGACCTCGATAAGGCCGATGTTCTCCTTTTTGATGTGGTGCAGCTTGGCATGGGGGTGGAACACGCCCAGCGGGTGTTCCGGCGTGGTGATGTTGTTGCGCAGCACCAGATCCAGCTGGTATTTGCCATCCCGCATGCGGGCAATGGGGGTAATGGTGTTGTGGGGCTCGCCGTCGGTCTCGGCAAAGAGGAAGCAGCTCTCATCCGTGTAGCCGCGCCAGGCGGTCAGGATCTTGTCGGCCAGCTCCACCAGACGCTCATCATCCTCGCAGGTCAGGCGGATGCAGCTCATGGGCCAGTGTACGATGCCGGCCTCCACGTCCTCAAAGCCGGGGAACGCCCATGCCTTTTCGATGGGGGCCTTGGCCATGGCAAATTCATAGTGGCCGCCCTGGAAGTGGTCGTGGCTCAGGATGCTGCCGCCCACGATGGGCAGGTCGGCGTTGCTGCCCACGAAATAGTGGGGGAACAGGCCTACGAAGTCCAGCAGCTTGCGGAAGGTGGCGCGCTCGATCTTCATGGGGGTGTGCAGATTATTGAACACGATGCAGTGCTCGTTGTAGTAGACGTAAGGGCTGTACTGCAGGTTCCACGCGCTGTCGTTGATGGTGAGCGGGATGATACGGTGGTTCTCGCGGGCGGGGTGGTTCATGCGGCCTGCATAGCCCTCGTTCTCAGCGCAGAGCTGGCACTTGGGATAGGCGCTCTGGGGAGCCAGCTTTGCGGCGGCAATGGCCTTGGGGTCCTTCTCCGGCTTGGAGAGGTTAATGGTGATGTCCAGCTCCCCGTAGGGGGTGGCCGCCTTCCACTTCACATCCCTTGCGATGCGGTAGCGCCGGATGTAGTCCGTGTCCTGACTGAAGCGGTAAAACCAGTCCGTGGCATCCTTCGGGTCAGCTTGATACCGCCGCCGGAACTCGCTGATGACCTGAGAGGGCCGGGGCGTCAGCCGCCCCATCAGCTCCGTGTCAAAGAGATCCCGGTTCGTGGTATCATCCTCGATCCGTCCCCGGGCCGCCGCGTCATCCAGCAGCTCCTTCAGGATGTCCTCTAAGGGGCGCTCATGCGTTTCCGCCGGCTCCTCCCATGCATCCATCCCCATAGCCTGCAGCAGCTCGTTCACCGCCCAAGGGCGGTCATATTCATCGATCAGTCCCGTGCGGAGGGCGTAGCCCACCAGGTCCTTGATGGCTTGGTAACTCATGCGTCTGTTCTCCTTATCCCAATCTGACGCCGCCCGCCGGACGGATCATCACCACATGGCAGCAGTCCTGACCCAGCGCCGCCTCCGTCGCTTTCTTGAAGGTGTCCAACATATCCAGCGGCACAAAGGCCTGGGCGGTACCGCCGAAGCCGCCGCCGTGGACGCGGACAGCGCCCCGCCCCTCCAGAATACGCTCGCACAGGGCGATGGTCACCATCAGTTCCTGCGCCGCCGTGCTTCCGGTGGGAATGACATTCTGCAAATACATGGCGGAGGACCGGCCGGACTCCCGCACCAATGCAAGGAACTTGTCGAAATCCCCCTGACGGAGTGCCTCTTTTTCCGCCAGTGCCCGACGGTTTTCCGCGTAGACATGGAAGGCCCGGTTTACCGCCCGGTCCCCTGCCGCTGCTCTGACCTTGGGCAGCTCCGCAAGGAACGCTTCCTCCGGCACCTCACGCAGCACCTCTTTGTCAAAAACGCGGCAGACCGCCCGCAGCTCGTTGGTGATGGCGCTGTATTCATTGGTCAGATCCTCGTGGCCCGCGCCGGAATCCAGAATGCACAGGGCGTAGCCGTAGGCGTGGAGATCCACATCCAGCTGCTCCACCGCCGGGTGAGCCGTATTCTCGAAATCAATAGATACCACGCCGCCCACGGAGGAGGCCATCTGATCCATCAGACCGCAGGGCTTTCCGAAGAACATATTCTCCGCGTACTGGCCGATCTGGGCCAGCTCCACCGCCGTGCAGTGCCCCTCCCAGAAAAGCTCGTTGAGCATGGTCCCCATCAGCACCTCATAGGCTGCGGAAGAACTCAAACCGCTGCCCTTGGGGACAGTGGAGGTCATGTACACATCCAGTCCCCGCTCCCGCAGATCACAGCCCATGGCGCTCATGCAGGACGCTACGCCCCGGATCAGCGCCGCTGAGGTATTGATCTCTTCCTCCTTCGGGTCAAGCTCGCGGAGATCCACCTCGATCATGGGATATCCCTGAGACAGCACCCGGATGATCCCGCTCTGCGTAGGCGCCACGGCCGCCAGAATATCCAGATCAACAGAAGCGGCCAGTACGCAGCCCTTCTGATGATCGGTGTGGTTTCCTCCAATCTCCGTACGGCCGGGTGCGCTGAACAGCGCCTCCGCCGGACGGTCAAAGGTCTTATAAAACTCTTCCATGACCTCCATGCAGCGGGAATGGGCCTTTTCTGCCCCCTCCGCACCATAAAGCCGAGTGAGTGTTTGATCAAATGCAGCCTGCTGCACATAGGTCTCCAGCCCTGTATATGTCATACCTCGCGCCTCCTTGCTTTCTTCGTACATCCAACCCTCTGCGGGCTTCTATTCTATGTCCGCCGTTCTTATGAAACGGCCTGATCTTCTAAGCTCTCCGCTGTGACCGCCTCATACCGCAGCCACACATACCGCTCATCCGTCAATTCCAGATCCTGAGAAGGCTCTCCATCCACGGACAGGGAAACGGCCAGCTCCATCATGCTCTCTGCTAATCCGACAGCGTCATTGCGGACAGTCCCCTTCAGCGTTCCCTCCCGCAGTGCCTCCAAGGCTGGCGGCGTGGCGTCTACGCCTACAATGAAGGGCATGGAGCGCTTGTCCAGGCCGGCCTCCGCGCAGGCGTCAATCGCTCCCAATGCCATGTCGTCATTATTGGCAAAGACTACCTCGATGTTCTCTCCGAACTCCTGCAGCCATTGGCGCATACTGACGCTGGCCTGACCCCGCTGCCAGTTGGCTGCGTCACTGGCCAGCTTTTCCGCAGAGACGCCTGCGTTTGCCAGAGTGGAGATGCAGAACTCCGTCCGGAGCAGGGCATCCTGATGCCCCGGCTCTCCCTCCAGCATCACATACTGGATCACGCCGTCGCCGTTCCGATCCAGCGCCTCCTCATGGCTTCGCCATGCGTCCAGCACCAGCTCGCCCTGCAATATACCTGCGTCGCCTGCGGGAAGTCCCACATAATAGGCGTGCTTCCAGCGGCGCAGATCCTCCTCCACCGGTTCCCGGTTGAAAAAGATCACCGGCACCCCCGCAGCCTGTGCCTTGTCGACGATCACCGCCGCCGCCGTGCGGTCCACGATGTTGACGCAGATCACGTCATATCCCCTCTCCAGAAAACGGTCCACCTGCTCATTCTGGCTGGTCTGGCTTTCCTTGCCGTCGGTGATATATAAGTTGATTTTGCAGTTCTGCGCCTGTTCTTTCTCCAGGGCCACCCGCTGCAATTCTCTGGTCACGGTCTCAATGAACGTGTCCTCCTGCTGATACAGCGCCACGCCGATCCGAAGCGTTTGCTCGGCTTCCCCGCCTGTATGACAGGCAGAAAGCGTCATCAGCAGAGACAGTGCGGCGATCAGACAACCGATCCTTTTCATCCGTCCTCTCTCCTTCCTGTCTCAGGTCACAGGGAACAGCAGCTTCTGATTATCGCTGCTGTACATCGTTTCCTGCCGGACGATGGAAAAGCCCACAGATAAGGCCCCCGTCCAGCTTTCATGCCGAGCCAGCTTTGCCGCAGCCTCCACTGCCAGATACCCGGCAGAGAACACGTTGACCGCCGCAATGGCCGTCACTCGGCCCTTTTCCAGCGCAGCGGCGATGCCGGCGGTGGAGCCGCAGCCGTAGAGCAGCGGGAAAGCTTCCTCTCCCCGTGACAGCTCCGCCATTTCCGTCAGCGCAGCTGCTTCAAAGGCGATCACGGCCTTCGGGCGCTCAATTCGCAAAATGTTGGCAAACGCCGTACTGTCGGAGGTCCACCGGTAAATACGCACCTGCCGGCCCTTTTCTTCCAAAAGTGCCTTAGCCGCTTCCATACGCTCCCGCACGCCGTTGTCCCCGGGCAGGCTGTCCAGCAGCAGCACCGTGCCGCCGAAGGGCACACCGTTCATCGCCGCTTTGCCCAGCGCCTCGCCCAATGTCTGGTGGTCCATGCTGATAGAGGCATCAGCCCCCCATGCGGTCATATCGGTCTCCACCGTCACAAGGGTCGTCTTCCCCGCAGCGGCGGATACCGCCTCGCCCAGCGCCTCCCGGTCCGCCGGTACCAGCAGAACAGCCGGAGCCGCTCCCGACACCTCATGTTCCAGCAACTGCACCTGTTCAACGGCACTGTTGTCCTCCGCCGGGGTCAGGAAGCGCAGCTCCACGTTCAGATCCTTGGCCGCCTGCTCCATGCCCTTTCGCATGGCGGAAACATTGCCGTCTCCATCCCGCAGAATAACGGACATTTCCAACAGGGCTGGCTGGTGATGCTTATCACCGGGAGCGAAGGCCAGCAGCCAGAACAGCACGCTCAATCCAATCAGGGGAAGCACCAGCTGCAATAATACTTTCCGGCTCATCGCTCCCCCTCCTTCCGGTACTTCCGGGCATCCTCTTCCTCCAATACAGGCAGGCAGATCCGCACCACCGTCCCGTTATCCGGCTCGCTGCGAATGGTCAGGCCATAAGCGCTGCCAAAGGTCAGCTGGATCCGCTGGTGAACATTGCGGAAGCCGATACCGGAGCCCTTTGCCTTCGGGACACTCACATCCCTTGTGGGCTTCAAAAGCTGCTCCACGATCTCCTCCGACATACCCGGCCCGTTGTCCTCCACCTCGATGACCACCGTTTCTTCCTCGCGGAAGGCCCGGATGTGGATCTCGCCGTCACCGTCGGCATACTCCATGCCGTGATAGATGGCGTTTTCCAGAATCGGCTGGATGATGAGCTTGATGGTATACAGCTTCTCCACCCCCGGCTCCACGGAAATGTCGGCAGAGAACTTATTCTTATAACGCATTTTCTGGATGGTCAGATAATTCCGGGCGTGTTCGATCTCGTCCCCGATGGGAATGATGTTGCTGCCCTTGCTGAGAGAGATCCGGAAAAACCGGGCCAGCGCCGTCAGCATGACCACAGCCTCCTGTGTCCGGCCGTTCTCCGTCATCCACACCACGCTGTCCAAGGTGTTGTACAGGAAGTGCGGATTGATCTGGGATTGCAGC
>OIWT01004566.1_pt1 | contig 11027 bp, 10 predicted proteins | sample 1587701 | NCBI WGS metagenome assembly OIWT01 (sample SAMEA3888904, study PRJEB22519) | human gut metagenome | biome: human gut; feature: human-associated habitat; material: faeces | place: Denmark | collected 2009 | reverse complement strand
GCAGGGTGGAAAGCTCGATGCAGCGGGTCTTGGTGTCCAGATTGCGGGCCACCACATTGGCCAGATACCGTGCGGTACCGGTCAGCGCCTTGTGACCGAAAGCATCCACGGCGTGCACGTCGTCCGCCAGCTCACAGACATAGCGGCCATCCTCCAGCTTAACGCCCTCGGACACGGCAATAACGATGCTGGGCTTCTTTTCCTGCATCACACGCACTTTTTCCACAAAGCGCTCCACGTTGAAAGGAACCTCGGGCAGGCAGATCATGTCCACGCCCTCGCAATCGTCGCTCTTGGCCAGTGCGGCGGCGGCGGTCAGCCAGCCGGCGTTGCGGCCCATGATCTCCACCACGGTAACGTACTTGGTGCCGTACACGGTGGCGTCACGGATGATCTCTTTCATCACAACGCCAATGTACTTGGCGGCAGAGCCGTAGCCGGGGGTGTGGTCGGTGACCATCAGGTCGTTGTCGATGGTCTTGGGCACGCCCATAAAGCGGATGTCGCTGCCAACGCGCTGACCGTAGTCAGCCAGCTTGCCGATGGTGTCCATGGAGTCGTTGCCGCCGATATAGAAGAAGTAGCCGATGTTCAGCTTTTCCAGAATGGCGAACAGCTTTTTGTACCCCGCCTCGTCATCCCGCCAGTCGGGCAGCTTGTAGCGGCAGCTGCCCAGAAAGCTGGACGGGGTGCGTTTGAGCAGCTCGATGTCCAAGTCATCGGTCAGCAGGGGGGAAAGATCCACCACCCGCTCCTCCAGCAGACCGGCAACACCGTTGCACATACCGTACACAACGTCTGCGCCGCGGTTCTTGCAGCTTTCAAAGACACCCGCCAGACTGGCATTGATGACAGAGGTGGGGCCGCCGGACTGACCAACAATTGCGTTTTTTCCCATGATGATTTCTCCTTTTTTGTTTTTTCTGTTTCGGCTATAAAAACGTGCAGTCGCACGAAAACAGACGCGGAAGGGAAAGGCAGATCACAGACGGATGTGGCGGGGGGTACCGTTCACATACACAGGGGTCACCTCGTCCAGGATCAGCGGACGGGCGTACTCCTCAAAGGCTTCGGTCACCTGCATCCCGTCCGAGGTGATCCATTCCAGCGGGACCTTCTTTTCCAGATTTGCCACCTGCTGCACATCCACAGACTCGGTGATGCACTGATACGGGTAGTTGGAGACCCGCTTGAGGGCGATCATGCGGCCGCTCTCGCCTGCAAAGGCAGCAGCGGCGGCGGCACCGCCAACGGCGTAGGCCTCGTTCACATCCGTGCGGCTGGCCAAATGGCTGGCGCAGCGCTGCAGGGTGGAGAACTCGATGGCACGGCTCTTGCACTGCAGCTTGTCGTGGATGAGCTCCGAAAGGTAACGGCTGGTGCCGCTGAGGATGGCCTTGTGGCCAAAAGCGTCCAGCTGGCCGGCGGTGGATACCAGATCGCACAGGTAGGTGCCGTCTGCAGTCTTTACGCCCTCGCTGGCTGCGATGATAACGTTGGACTTTACCCGCTGCAGCTCGTCCACCCGGGCAAGGAACTTGTCCTGATCAAAGGGTACTTCCGGCAGCAGGATCAGGTCGGGGCCTTCGCAGTCCTCGCCGCCCGCCAGACAGGCCGCACCGGCCAGCCAGCCTGCGTGACGGCCCATGATCTCGGCCACCGTCACGCTGCGGATGTTATACACCGAGGAGTCGCGGATGACTTCCTTTAAGATGGTAGCAATGTACTTTGCGGCAGAACCGTAGCCGGGGGTGTGGTCGGTGAGGCACAGGTCGTTGTCGATAGTCTTGGGCACACCGATAAACCGCACATTGCTGCCCACCTGCTGCCCATAGCGGGACAGTTTTGCGATGGTATCCATCGAGTCGTTGCCGCCGATGTAGAACACCGCACAGATGTCGTACTTGTCAAACAGGGTGAACAGCTTGACGAACGGGGTGGCATCGGTGTCCGGGTCGGGCAGCTTGAAGCGGCAGCTGCCCAGATAGCTGGACGGAGTACGCTTGAGCAGCTCGATGCTCATGCGGTCGTCCAGCAGAACGTTGAGCTCCAGCAGCTCTTCCTTGAGCAGACCCTCGATGCCGTACTTCATGCCGTACACCTTGTCTGCACCCAGACTGCGGGCGGCTTTGTATACGCCCGCAAGGCTGGAGTTGATCACGGCGGTAGGGCCGCCGCTCTGACCAATGATGATATTCTTGGCCATGGAAACCTCCTTCAGATCATATAAAATGTGTCCGCTGCCGGGCAAACGGCTTTCCGCACCGTCCGGTAAAGTGGTCTGTCGGCCCTGCACTGCCAACGGACCGGGACGGCAAAACAGCCATCTGCCGCAACTGACACAAAAATATTTGCAGCTTGTGTATTTGCTTTTTGTAAAATGTGCAAAATAAGCTGCAATTCTATTGTACCCGTTTTGCCTGTTGTATGCAAGACCCAATTGGTTGCACAGGCAAAAAAAATATGATAAAATGGGTGCGCACTCCAAAATTACCGGGCAGAAGCACCTGCCTGTTGGGATAAATGCAGAAAGCTGGACAGAAAATATGGGCATTTCACACGAGTATCATTCGGCACCCCGGCGGCGCACACGCGGGGGCATCGGCGGCAAGCTGCGGCTGGTGGGGGTCATTGTGGCCATCCTGCTGGTCGCCTATGCGGTGACCGCCATCTTGGAAAAAGGAACCGTTGAAGAGGACAGCACCCCGCAGACCGGCGCAGGCGGCATTGCACAGAACATTCTGGCACCGCTGCCCATGCAGGGCGAGGCGGCTTCCGGCAGCGGCAGCGAGGGTGCAGCCGATAGCAGCGGCACAGCGCAGGCGGTACAGCTGGAAAGCTTCGGCCCGGCCCGGCAGACCGATGGCGCTTATACCATTAAGGCGTATGACGCCAGTGTTATCCGGCAGCCGGCCTGCGGTCAGGTAGACCTGAGCTATTTTTCGGACGCCGCCTTTCTGGGCGACAGCCTGACGGTGGGCTTCTCGGACTATCAGATCAATCTGAGCGGCGCGCTCATCTGCGGCTATACGGGTGTGGGGCCGGACGCCATCGTCAACCGCGCCGCCGTCAAGAGCCCCACTCGCGGGCAGGAGGTAGCGCTGGATGTGCTGGCAGCGGCGCAGCCCAAAAAGCTGTATATCCTGCTGGGCACTAACACCCTGACCACCTTGGGCGCTTCTGACCGTTTTCTGGCCTACTACGGCCAGATGCTGGACGAGCTGCGCCAGACGCTGGGCGAGGACTGCATTATTTATGTACAGTCCATCCCGCCGGTACGGCCTGCGGCAGCGGAAAAGAAGCCGGGGCTTGCCTCGGACGTGCTGCGCGGTGTGAACGAGCAGCTGGCACAGCTGGCCGCCAGCAAGGGCTGCGTTTATCTGGACCTGTGGGAGGCACTGGCTGACGGCGAGGGCAACCTGAAAGAGATGATCGCCGCACCGGACGGCGTGCACCTTTCGGCCGGCAACGGCTACGGCGCATGGGTCACCTACCTGCGCAACCACGCAAAATATTCCGCAAGTAACCCGTGGATCATGGGCAGCGCTTACAGCGCAGAATAAAAAACAAAAAGCAGGTGCACCGCCTTTTCAAAAGCCAACGCTTTTGATAAAGATGCGGTGCACCTGTTTTTTTGTATTATTTTTTATCTGACGGGTCATCCAGCCCTTTGAACATCACCATGCCCAGATTTGCAAAGCTGGCACCCAGCACAAAACCCACTGTCCCCAGCGACACACTGAACAAAACGCCCATGGCAATGCCGAACAGGATGCCCGCGATTTGACTTTTCTTCATCTTACTGCTCTGCCTTTCCGTACCATGCAACGGACAGCCGCCACGAGAGAGCATACAGCGCCAGCGCCGCCGCCAGCACGACCACCAGCACCAGCAGCGAACCGTTGGCGGGCAGGATGCTGTTTAAAGCATTGTCCCCCGAAGAAACGAAATATCCCATAAAGCTTGCAAGCAGACCGATGCACAGGTAGTACACATACCGGGCTTTCTGGCAGCCCAAGCGGTAGGTCAGCGGCAGCACAATAATGTTGCCCAGCAGGGTCAGCATAGCCACCTGAAGCAGGGTCGCCACGGTGATCTGCACCGTTACTGTACCCCAGAGCAGCTGTGCTGCCGCCAGCGCTGCCATGCTCAGCAGCTCCGCCAGCACCATACCACACAGTCCGATGAGGTATTTGCCGCCCACGATCTGTCCTTTTGTCACCGGCAGGGCGGCGCTGTAAGCGCTGAACCGGCTGTTCTGGTCGTACGCCAACAATGTCATGGGCGACATTCCCAGCAAAAGCCCGCTGTACAGCATAAAGAAATTAGAACCTTCCTTCATGAAAAACGTTCCCATCAGCATCATAGCCACCGACACCAGAATGATCCATCTGGTGTAGCTCCACATCTGATAGGCATCCTTTAATAGCAGACCTTTCATTGCACGTTCTCCCCTTTCACCATCAGCACAAACAGTTCCTCAATGCTTACCGGGGCAAGCTCTGCTCCGGCGGACATTGCATCCCGTCGCACAAGTGCCTCGACTCCGTAGGGGGTGACCCGCTTGCCGTACACCTGTGCATCCAGTGCCGCCAGCTGCGCCGCCGTGCCGTGCCACAGAGCGTATTCCTCTCGCAGAGCGTCCTTCTCCTCACAGAGCAGCAGCCTGCCCTTGTGCAGGAAGGCGATGGTATCGCACAGCTTTTCCAAGTCGCTGACGATGTGGGAGGAGATGAGGATGGAGTGGTTTTCATCCCGGGCAAAGTCCAGCAGCAGGTCGGTCACCTCGTCCCGCACCACCGGGTCCAGCCCGTTGGTGGCTTCGTCCAACAGCAGCAGCTTCGGATGGTGCGCCAGTGCCACGGCGATGCACAGCTTCATCTTCATGCCGGTGGAGTAGTCCTTGTACTGCTTTTTGTCCGACAGGCCGAACTTTTGGCACAGCTCCGCATAGGCGGCAGCGTCCCAGTTGCGGTAGATGCCTGCCATTACCTTGCCCGCCTGCACCGCGTTCAGGCACAGGGGGATGCCCTCGCTGCCCAGCACCACGCCGATTTCCTCCTTGGCACGGACAGAAGCGGTGCGGCTGTCCCTGCCAAGGATGGTCACGGTGCCGCCGTCCCGCTGCACCATGTCTAAGATCAGCCGGATGGTGGTGCTTTTGCCCGCCCCGTTTTCACCGATCAGGCCGCAGATGGTGCCGCCGGGCAGGGTCAGGTCCAGCGGCCCAAGGGTAAAGTCCTTATAGTGTTTTGTAAGTCCCTGCAGTTCCAGTGCGTTCATATTCAGCCCTCCCACAGCAGTTCCAGCATCTCCCGCAGCTCTTCCCTGCTCAGCCCGCAGGATACGGACAGGCGGACGGCTTCGGTAAGGTGCGCTTCAATTTTTTTCAGGTTTTCTTCCCTCAGCAACTCGGTGTTTTTAGGGGCTACAAAAAAGCCCTTTGCCGGTACTGCGTAAAGGAAGCCCTCTTTTTCCAGTTCATCGTAGGCGCGCTTGGTGGTAATGACGCTGATGCGCAGATCCCGTGCCAGCCCCCGGATGGAGGGCATGGCCTCGTCCGGCTGCAAAGCCCCGCTGATGATCTGCTGCTTGATCTGGTTGTAGATCTGGTCATAGATGGGCGCGCCGCTTTTGTTGTTGATAAACAGTTCCATCGGCTGCTCCTTTAACGATTGCGTTTTGTCTGTATATGCACAGTATATACAGTAGATACAGGTTTGTCAAGAGGGTGCACAAAAAAATACACCCGCCGCCCAAAACGGACAGCGGGTGCAATTTTTATAGGTTTTACAGTGCCTTGATAGCGGTCTTGATGCGCTCGGCGGCAAGCTTGGTCTTTTCTGCATCGCCGAAGGCGGTCAGACGGAAGTAGCCTTCGCCGCACTCGCCGAAGCCCACGCCGGGGGTGCCCACCACGCCGCAGTTTTCCAGCAGCCAGTCGAAGAACTGCCAGCTCTTCATGTTGCCGGGGCAGCGCAGCCAGATGTAGGGGCTGTTCTTGCCGCCGCAGTACCACACGCCGCACTCGTCCAGTGCATCGGCGATCACCTTTGCGTTGCGGCGGTAGTAATCCAGATTAGACTGGATCTCGGCCATGCCGCTCTCGGTGAACACTGCGGCAGCGGCGCGCTGCACCACATAAGGCACACCGTTGAACTTGGTGGTCTGGCGGCGCAGCCACAGCTTGTTGATGTTCATGCCCTCGCGCTCCAGCTCCTTGGGCACTACGGTGTAGCCACAGCGGGTGCCGGTAAAGCCTGCGATCTTGGAGAAGGAGCAGATCTCCACAGCACACTCGCGTGCCCCCTCGATCTCGAAGATGCTGCGGGCAAGCTCGCCCTCCGAGATGAAGCACTCGTAGGCGGCATCGTACAGGATGATGGCATCATTCTTGCGGGCGTAGTCCACCCATGCCTTCAGCTGTGCGCGGGTGTAGGCAGCGCCGGTGGGGTTGTTGGGGCTGCAGATATAGATGATATCTGCCTTCACGCTCTCGTCCGGCATGCCGAGGAAGCCATTTTCCTGCCCGGTGCGGCTGTAAATGATCTTGCGGCCATCGGTGACGTTATCGTCTACATAGGTAGGGTACACGGGGTCCGGTACCAGCACGGTGTTGTCCACATCGAACAGACCCAGCAGGTTTGCAAGGTCGCTCTTTGCGCCGTCCGAGATAAAGATCTCGTCCTCGGCGATCTGGGTGCCGCGGCCGGCGTAGTAGCCCTGAATGGCCTGCTTCAGGAAGGGGTAGCCCTGCTCCGGGCCATAGCCGTGGAAGCCTTCCTTGGTGCCCATCTCATCGGCAGCGTCATGCATGGCCTTGACCACGCACTTGGCCAGCGGCTGGGTCACATCGCCGATGCCCAGACGGATGATCTCCTTTTCCGGGTGTGCCTCCTGATAAGCAGCCACTTTGTGGGCAATGTCCACGAACAGGTAGCTTGCCTTCAGCTCGTTGTAGTGTTTGTTCATTTTCATAATGCTTTCCCTCTCTTTGCTTGATAGGTTGCTCGCCCTCTCAGCCGCCCACGGGCGTCAGCTCCCCCAAAGGGGGAGCCTTTGGCAGTGCGGCAAAGTCCGCAGTTTTGCCAAGACCTCTCCCTTTGGGAGAGGTGGCACGGCAAAGCCGTGACGGAGAGGGCGAGGACGTTTTTCTTACACTTCGGCAGTACCCTCACACACGGTCTCGGCCGCGCCGGTCATGCGCAGTTCGTTGCCCGGCAGCACCCGGATGGTCAGCTCGCCGCCGCGCAGCTGGACATGCACATCCTCACCGGCGGGGCAGATGCCCAGCTCGGTCATGGCTGCCACCGTGGCGCAGGTGCCGGTGCCGCAGGCCCAGGTCTCGCCGCTGCCGCGCTCCCACACCCGCATCTTCAGGTGGGTGGCATCCACCACCTGCACGAACTCGGTGTTGATGCGCTCCGGGAAGTTGGCATGATGCTCAAAGGCCGGGCCGATCTCCTCCAGCCTCAGGGCATCCACATCCGGCACAACGGTCACACAGTGGGGGTTGCCCACATTGATGCAGGTGACCCGCCAGAGGTTATCGTCCACTTCCAGTGGGACATCCACCAGAGGTGCACCTCCCATGTTCACAGCGGGCAGGTCGGCGGGCAGAGTGCTGTAGGCCCCCATCTCCACCTGCCACAGTCCCTCGCCCCTGCGGGTGATGGTCTTGAGGCCGCTGAGGGTATCAATGGCCAGTTGCTCCTTCTGCACACCGTGGGTGTACAGCCACTCGGCCACGCAGCGGATGCCGTTGCCGCACATCCTGCCCTCGCTGCCGTCGGCGTTGAAGATGCGCATCATGGCATCCGCCCCGGCAGTGCGCGGTGCGCAGATGCAGATGATACCGTCTGCCCCGATGGAAAAATGCCGCCGGGACAGCTTTTCCGAAAGGGCCGCGATGTTCTCCGGCACACCGGCTGTGCGGCAGTCCAGATAGATATAATCGTTGGCGCAGCCCTGCATTTTGGTAAATGAAAGCTCCATGCTCAAAACTCCTTTCAAGGGGCTGGCAGTCAGTCCCCGAAAACTGTTCTCTTATAATGATAAGAACCCGGAGTGCATCTGTCAAGCAGAAAAGCCGGTTTCGGGGCAATTTTTCGCAAAGAGTTGTCCCCGAACCGGAAAACAGGGCTTGACAATATGCATGGCATGGGATATAAAAAAAGAGAGCGCTTTTGTACAGCGGGCCGTGCCGCGCGGCACCGCAGAGAGACCCCGCTGTGCGCGTATGCAAAACAACTGCAAAAAGGAGACCACAAGAATGGATACTTTTGAAAAAATCCGCGCATTGCTGGCGGAGCAGCTGGACATTGACCCGGAAAAGATCACCCCGGACAGCGACATCATGAGCGATTTTGAGGCCGACAGCCTGGACATCGTGGACATGGTGATGACGCTGGAGGACGAGTTTGGCATCGAGGTGCCGGACGACGCCATTGAGTCTCTGCGTACCGTGGGCGATGTGGTAAAGTTTGTGGACAGCCACACGCAGAACAACTGATTTTGGTAAAAAGCCCCGCCCCTTGCAGCGCGGCACCCGGCTGCTGCTGCAGACGGGGCTTTATTTTGGTTCGTGCGGAACGCGCAGCGTTTGGCGCACGGCCTTGGGAGGATAAAACAAAATGGCAAAAGACAACAAGAAGCTCGTGCAGGCGATCACCAGCCAGGAAGAAAACTTTGCACAGTGGTACACCGACATCTGCGTGAAGGCAGAACTGGTGGAGTACTCCAGCGTGAAGGGTTTCATCATCCTGCGCCCCTACGGCCAGGCCATCTGGGAGCTGATCCAGAAGGATCTGGACGCCCGGTTCAAGGCCACCGGCCATGAAAACGTGGCCATGCCTGTGCTGATGCCGGAAAGCCTGCTGAAGAAAGAGGGCGAACTGGTCAATGGCTTCGCGCCGGAGGTGGCGTGGGTCACGATGGGCGGTTCCGAAAAGCTGGAAGAACGTCTGGCAGTCCGCCCCACCAGCGAGACCCTGTTCTGCGATCACTGGTCCCGTGTGCTGCACAGCTACCGCGAGCTTCCCATGAAGTACAACCAGTGGTGCAGCGTCATCCGCTGGGAAAAGACCACCCGCCCCTTCCTGCGCAGCCGTGAGTTCTGGTGGCAGGAAGGCCACACCATCCACGAGACCGCCGCCGAGGCGGAGGCTGAGACCCAGCAGCAGCTGAACTGCTACGCCGATGTGTGCGAGCAGGATCTGGCCATCCCCGTGGTGAAGGGCCGCAAGACCGACAAGGAAAAGTTTGCCGGTGCCGAGGCCACCTACACCATCGAGGCCATGATGAAGGACGGCAAGGCCCTGCAGAGCGGCACCAGCCACTACTTTGGCGACAAGTTCAGCAAGGCTTACGATGTCACCTTTACCGGCCGCGACAACCAGCTGCATCATCCGTTCCAGACCAGCTGGGGCGTTTCCACCCGTCTGGTGGGTGCCATCATCATGACCCACGGCGACGACGACGGCCTGATCCTGCCCCCGGCCATCGCCCCCATCCAGGTGGTTGTGGTGCCCATCGCCGCCCACAAGCCCGGCGTCTCCGAGAAGGCTGCCGAGCTGGCCGAGAAGATCAGCAAGTACGCCCGCGTGAAGCTGGACGACAGCGACAACGCCCCCGGCTGGAAGTTTGCCCAGTGGGAGATGAAGGGCGTGCCCCTGCGCCTTGAGATCGGCCCCAAGGATCTGGAAAAGAACCAGTGCGTGCTGGTGCGCCGCGACACCCGCGAGAAGGTCTTTGTGAGCTTGGACGAGCTGGAGACCGCCATCCCCGCCCAGCTGGAAGCTCTGCGCAAGGACCTGTACCAGCGTGCACTGGAAAACCGCGAAAAGCGCACCTGGGCTGCCACCACCATGGACGAGGTGAAGGAGCTGGCCAAGGCCAACACCGGCTACATCAAGACCATGTGGTGCGGCGATCTGGCCTGTGAGATGAAGATGAAGGAAGAGGCCGGACTTTCCAGCCGCTGCATGCCCTTTGAGCAGGAGCAGCTCAGCGATGTGTGCCCCTGCTGCGGCAAGCCCGCCAAGGCCATGGTCTACTGGGGCGTTGCTTACTAAGCATTTGCCTTTCTGACCCGATACAAAACCCCCGGAGCGCTTTTGTGCTCCGGGGGTTTTACTTTACTATGTCTTACCGGTCAAAGGTGGTGCTGAGGGTGGTCTGCCAGCTTTCACCGGGGGCAAGGCAGGCGGCTGCGGCGCGCTGCTCCCAGTCCTGCGGGTCGGTGGCAGCGGCGGGCAGGCTATGCCACGGCTCAATGCACACAAAGCGCACCGGCTTTGCGGGAGCTGACCAGATGAGCGAATAGGGGTAGCCCTCCACCCGGCAGGTGATATTGCGTCCGGTGTCCTTCTCGCAGATGCCGATGGTGCCAGTGCGCAGGCCTGCCATGCAGAAGCTGTCGTTGGCAAACAGGTCATCGGTCAGCGGGATGGCCTGCTGGTTCTTCCACTGGTAATAGCTCTTGCCGCTCAGCAAGCCGTTGGGGCGGGCATCGAGGATGACCGGGCTTTCCGGCCGGTCAAAACGGAACTCGTAGTCGGTGGTGGTGTGCTTGGCATCGAACGGCACATTGAACGCCGGGTGGAAGCCGATGCCGAAACGCAGCTCCTCCGTGCCGGGGTTCGTCACCTGCAGGGTATGGTGCACGGTCTTGCCCTCCAGACGGAAGGTGCTGGTGAGCACAAAATCATAGGGAAAACGCTCTGCTTTGATGGCATCGTCCGCCCGCAGTTCCAGCTGGATGATATCCCCTTCTGCCCGCAGCAGGGTGTGCTCCAGATCCCGGGCAAAGCCGTGCTGACCGCCCTTCCATGTTTTGCCCTTGGCGGTAAAGCTGCCGTCCACCAGCTTGCCCGTCCACGGGAACAGGATGGGGGCGTGGCGCTTCCAGATGGCGGGGTCGGCCTGCCAGAGCAGTTCTTCGCCTGCGACGTTCTTCAGGCTGACGGCCTCTGCACCGTGGGTGTCCACGGTCAGGGTCAGAAATTCGTTGTGAATGGTTGCCTGCA
>OIWT01004565.1_pt1 | contig 11033 bp, 13 predicted proteins | sample 1587701 | NCBI WGS metagenome assembly OIWT01 (sample SAMEA3888904, study PRJEB22519) | human gut metagenome | biome: human gut; feature: human-associated habitat; material: faeces | place: Denmark | collected 2009 | reverse complement strand
CAGGTAGACAAAATCTACCTGTAATTTACTATAATAATCATCCCTACAAATTACATGTATACTGTTAGATGTAAATAAATGAATTTACATCTAATTTTTTTGGTTGTAAAATTATTTACAAAGAATTTAAGTTAGAACATCAAATTACAGAGGTCTTTGAATCTAACAACTTGACAGTTCGACTTTTATTCCTATTATTAATTTAGTTTTAGATAGTGAGGGCGATTTCGACTCTATATAACAAGCATGATGAAATAATAGTAGAGGTAAAAGACTTAAGTTCAAAAAGAAAGTAGGTGAATAATTTTGAAAACAGTATTAAGTGTAGATGTTGCAAAGAATAAAAGTATGATAATGCTTATGAATAGTGATGGAGAAATACTTATTGATACAAAGGAAATAAAGCATAATTTAGAAGAATTTGAAAAAGTAAAAGCTGAAATAAAAGAAATTAATCCACAGAATCTAACAGTATTTATGGAATCAACAGGTACATATCATTTGCCAGTAGAGAGATACTTTAAAGAAAATGGATTTAATACTTTAGTTATCAATAGTTTAACAACAAAAAATAATTATGATACTATTAGAAAGACGAAAACAGATAAAAAGGATTGTTACAGATTAGCCAAGCTATTTTTTGTAAATGAAGTAGAATATCATGAGTTATCTAAAAAGGATTTATATGCTAATTTGAAAGCAATGACAAGACAATATTTTTATTTGCTTCAGCAAAATGTTAGTTGTAAAAACAGATACAAAAGGTTGATAAATATATGCTTTCCAGAGTTAGAGAAAATATTTAAATCAACAAGAATTTATGATGATACAGCACTAAACTTTATTAAGGAATTTCCACACGCAGAAATAGTGAAAGAAAAGCGAATTGATGCATTATATAACAATTTATATAAAACAAATGGAAGGAATTTAAACTTTTATAAAAAGCTAGCTACGACAATAAAAACAGCTTCAGCTAACTCTTATCCAGGAGTTGATAAAGAACATGAAGATGTACAAAATCTTTCATATATGGCTAAAATAGTACAGAATAATAACAATATCATAAATGAATTAAGAGAAAAAATGATAGAGACAGCAAAACAATCGCCATATTTTAAAATAATAAATTCATTTTATGGAATTGGAGAAATACTAACAGCAGAGATACTTGGAGAATTAGGAGATATAACAAGATTTGATAGTCCAAAGCAAATAATAGCCTTTTGTGGACTTGATCCAACAATAAAACAATCTGGAAAAAGTATAAATGTGAAAGGAGCAATATCAAAAAGAGGAAACAAATACGCACGATATATATTATTTAATTGTAGTCAAATGGTAGTAAAATTAGGAGCTTCAAATTATCCAGAACACCCAGTATATATTTATTACCAAAGTAAAAAAGCAGAAGGCAAACACTATTACGAAAGCCTAACTGCTTGTTCTACAAAAATTCTAAGAATGTTGTATTCTATGTGCAAAAATAATAAACAATTCTTAGAAAACTAATCATAATTGAATTTTATCATAAAATAAGTGAAAAAGATACAATTTTTTAAAAAATATATCGTTTTCGCTTGTTTGCCATACAAAAAAATAATATAATAAACTTATGAAAAATAACTTGACAAAAATTAGATAGTCAATTTATAGAGTAAGTTAGATAACTTTTTAAATACCTTAAATCAAAAATAAAATGTAAAATTAATTAAACATGAGATAAAATAAGCATTAAAGTGGAAAAATATTTCAAAAAAAGTGAAAAATAATTCCATGTGGCTCTGGTCGCAAGTATAAGCAGTGCTGTGGAAAGTAAGTAATTACAAGGGCTTGTGAGATTTTGAAATTAAATTATAGGGAGGAATAGGGAATTAGATACCTTTTAGATACCCTGAAATAAAATAATATTTTAAAAGTCGAATTAAATTTCGGCTTTTTTATTGACAAAAAATATAAATTAAAATATAATGCTATTGTATTAAGCAAATAATACAGTGGAGGTGCGAAATGGATTTTACATTTGATAATAATATACCAATTTATATACAATTATTAGATTACTTAAAAATTTATCTCATATCAGGAGTTTTTAAAGCTGGAGATAAGTTACCATCTGTTAGGGATTTTGCAACTACTTTTAAAGTGAATCCAAACACAATGCAAAAAGCTTTAACAGAGCTTGAGGATATGAATTTAATTTATACTGAAAGAACTAATGGAAAATACGTTACAAATGATGCTAAATTAATTGAAAGTTTAAAAGATGAATATGCAATTACACTAGCAAAAAGTTATTTTCAGGGAATGAGGAGAATTGGTTTAGGCAAAGCGGATTCTATAAAATATTTAGAAGGGATAGATGAATAATATGGAATTAGTTGAGATTAAAAACTTGAGTAAGTCTTATGATGATAAAGAAGTTTTAAAAGAAGTTAATTTAAAAATATCAAGTGGTAAAATAATTGGATTACTTGGTAAAAATGGAGCAGGAAAAACAACTTTAATAAAACTTATTAACGATTTGTTAACTCCAACAAATGGTGAGATTAAAATAAAAGGTAATTCAGTAGGTGTAGAATCTAAAAAAATTATTGCATATCTTCCAGAAAGAACATACTTAAACAAACAAATGAAAGTATCAGAAGTAATAGAATTTTTTAATGATTTTTATGATAACTTTGATGCAGATAAAGCAAAGAAGTTATTAAAAGACTTAGACTTAGATATTAATAAAAACCTTTCTAAAATGAGTAAAGGAATGCAAGAAAAAGTACAATTAGTACTTGTAATGTCAAGGAGTGCAGATCTTTATATATTAGATGAACCATTGGGTGGAGTTGATCCAGCAACAAGAGATTACATTTTAGATACAATTCTTTCCAATTTTAATGAGAATGCCAGTGTAATAATTTCTACTCATTTAATATCTGATATTGAAAGAATTTTGGATGAAGTGATTTTTATTGATAAAGGTAGAGTTATATTACATGAAGATGCAGACAAATTAAGAAATAAAGAAAAATTATCAATAGATGAAGTGTTTAGGAGGATGTTCAAATGTTAGTAAAACTATTAAAATATGATTTGAAATATATGTTAAAAAATATGATTATTTTCTATATATTAACTATATTTTTTTCAATATCTACAAGAATATTATTTGCAATTGACGATTCTGTTATCTTGAAAATAATTTCACAAATTAGTGTTGGATGTATGTTTTCAATGATGGCTAGTATATTAATTAATACACTAATGAGAAGTTGGGTAAGGTTCAGAGATTCTATTTATAAAGATGAAGCGTATTTAACTCATACATTGCCAGTAACTAAAAATGACATATATAATTCTAAGCTTTTTCAAACATTAATATTCTTTGTTATAAGTTTTTCTGTAATTGTTATTGGTTTGTTTATTGCATACTATACAAAAGATAGGTGGATATTATTAAAAGATTTTATAAATAATTTTACTACAAGTATAAATTTTAGCACTTCATTTTTTATATTAAGTGTTTTATCAATACTGTTTTTAGAAATATTTAACGCATTACAATGTGGTTATTTAGGATTACTTTTAGGTTATAGAAGAAATAATGGAAAAATAGGATTTTCGGTTTTATTTGGATTTATAGCTTATATTTTATCTCAAAGTATTGTATTATTTTTAACGTTTATATTGGGTTTATTTAATAGTAATATAATGGATTTATTTAAAAATAATATTCAACTGGATCCAAATTCATTTAAGTTATTAGCAGTAATTGCAATTATAATTTATCTAACAATTATAGTAGTAATGAGTTTTATTTGTAAAAAAGTATTTAATAGTGGTGTTAATATAGAATAAAAAAATAATTATAATGGATAATAATTATGAAAAATTTAGATACCTTTTTAGATAACTATATTATATGAAAAACGAAAAATATTTCATAAAATAAGAAGAGATAAGCAATAAAACAGAAAAATATTTCAAAAAAAGTGAAAAATAATTCCATGTGGAAGTGGTAAGAAATATAAGAACTGCTGTGGAAAGTAGCATAAAATAAGGGAAAAATTTAAATTTTTAAAAAGATAAATTAGTTCGAGTTTTATAACTTGTCCACAAAATATTAAAAATGTGTAGTAAAATAAAGGTGTGAACAATGATTATATTTGTTGACACCTTTTAAAATCTAATAGAAGAAGTGGTAATAGATGAAAATAATAGAATATGAGGAGAAATATCTTGAAGACGTTAGAGATTTATTAACAGAACTTGAAGAATATATTGTATCCATTGATAAAGATGAATTAGATCAAGTTCATCCTGAATATCATGAGAAGATGGCATTAGTTGATTTGGATTAAATAAATAATAATAATGGTATATGCTATTTAGCAATTGGAATATCTGAAATAGTTGGATTAAATTTAGAGGAAGAAATAAAACATAAAATTAAAAAGAATAAGACTAGAATTTATAAAAATATAGATGGAGTACCTTTTAGAATAAAAGGGTAAGAAGAAATAGATAATAAAAATCCCAAGTATATTAGTTTATACTTGGGATTTTTATTTTTATTATCTTTCTGATAGTTCTTTTAAAGTAGGCCACTTTGTATCTTTTTCTGAAAAAGTAAGGTTTTCTAAACCACCAACTTCTTCAACAGGCCAATCAATTTTAAGCTCAGGATCGTTCCAAATAAGTCCACCTTCATCACCAGGTTGATAGAATTTATTAACCTTGTAACAAAATATGGCTTCCTCTGATGTTACCAAGAAACCATGAGCAAAATTTTCAGGAATAAAGAACTGAAGATTATTATCTTCTGTAAGCAATACTCCGTAAGCTTTTCCATAAGTAGGAGAACCTTTTCTCAAGTCAACTGCTACATCGTATACAGAGCCTCTTACAACTCTGACTAATTTTGCTTGAGAGTATTCACCGTTTTGGAAATGTAATCCTCTAATAACTCCTTTTTTTGAGAAAGATTGGTTGTCCTGAACAAAAGTACAGTCAATTCCAACTTCCTTAAAATCGTTTTGATTGTAAGTTTCCATGAAATAACCTCTAGAATCTCCATGTCTGGTTGTTTCAACAACTTTCAATCCTTCAATTCCTGTGTCTCCAACAATTTTTACCTGTCCCATGTTTATTAGCCTCCTTTTTTATTTTCTATCTTTTTATTAATTAAGATAGAGATTATATTTGTAAACAAAACAATTATAGCATAAAATCAAACAGAATACAATAATTTTTACATAGAAAAACTTGCAAGATAAATTAAAATATAGTATAATCTTATCGTTGTCAATATTATAGTTTCCAAAGAAAGGAGTCTTTCTAATGGAAGTAAAAAAAACAACTATAGCAATGCGGAAAGGTGTTTTAAGTAGTTTCGAAATTCCCGATTCGGGAGATATGGAGTGTGGCAAAGTAAGAATTGATGAGTTCTCAAACTATTATGAAGTTTTAATAGAACGTGAAGAAAGAATTGATCAATTTGATTTGTCTTCAGCTTTATTTGATTTTATTAATTCAGACTTTTTTTCAAGTAAGAAATTCTTCTTATTTAACACAAAAAAGAAAAGAACAAGTTACTTTTTATTAAAGTGACTTGTTTTTTCATAATATTTAATGTATTATAATTAAAAGTTAGGAGAGTGATAATATGTTAGATTTTGAAGAAAATAAGAGACATCTTGAACAATTGAAAAATAAAATAAAAGAATTAGGTGAATCTCTTTGACATCACTTCTTTGAAAAATGAACTAGACAATTTAGAGCAAAAAACAAATGAACCAGATTTTTGGGGTGATACACAAACTTCTACTAAAGTACTAAAAGAAATCAATACATTAAAAAGTAAAATTGAAGATTATAAAAAAACGGAACAATTTTTAGAAGATATTATAGAAATGAATGAATTAGTTTCAAATGAAAATGATGAAAGCTTAGAAGAAGAACTTTTGAAATCAATTAAAGAATTGGATAAAAAAATTGAAAAGTTAGAAATTAATACATTATTATCTGGAAAATATGATATGAATAATGCAATAATAACGCTTCATCCAGGAGCAGGAGGAACTGAAAGCTGCGATTGGGCACAAATGTTATATAGAATGTATACAAGGTGGGCAACAGCAAATAATTATGAAGTAAAAGAACTAGATTATTTAGATGGGGAAGAAGCAGGTCTAAAAAGCGTAACAGCTCTTATTAAAGGACCATATGCGTACGGATATTTGAAAGGTGAAATGGGGGTTCATAGACTAGTTCGTATATCACCTTTTGATAGTGGAGGAAGAAGGCATACATCTTTTGCATCATTAGAGGTTTTACCAGAGATAACTGAAGATATACAAATAGACATTAATCCAGATGACTTAAGAGTAGATACTTATCGTGCATCTGGTGCAGGTGGACAGCATATTAATAAAACATCTTCGGCTGTTAGGATAACACATATTCCAACGAATATAGTTGTATCTTGCCAATCTGAACGTTCACAAATACAAAACAGAGAAACTGCTATGAAAATGCTTAAATCTAAACTATTAGATTTAAAAGAAAAAGAACATAAAGACAAAATAGAAGATTTAAAAGGAAATCAAATGGATATTGCATGGGGAAGTCAAATACGTTCATATGTATTTTGTCCATACACAATGGTAAAAGACCATAGAACAAATTATGAAGTTGGTAATATAGAAGCTGTTATGAATGGTGATTTAAATGGCTTTATGGATGCATATTTAAAAATGAAAGCTAATGAAAATAATTAAGTAATAAAATCACTTTTGGCTACTTAAAAGAATATAATAATATTATAGTTTAAAATTTATAATTAAATATAGACTTTTTATTGTAAATCAGAAGGAGCCAAAAAATTATGGACCCAAAAGATATAATAGTATTAAAATTTGGAGGAAGTAGTGTAGCAGATAATTTAAAATTAAATGTTGTTGCAAAAAAGATAATAGACTTATATAACAAAAATAACAAAATAGTTGTAGTAGTTTCTGCACAAGGAAAAACGACAGATAATTTACTAAATCAGGCAAAAGAATTATCAAGCTTACCAAATGAAAGAGAATTAGACACTTTAGTAAGTACTGGAGAACAAATAAGTATGTCTAAACTTTCCATTTTATTAAATGAATTAGGATATGAATCCATTTCATTAACAGGTTGGCAAGCAGGAATATATACAAGCAATTTAAACCAAAATTCTAAAATAGAAAATATAGATACAACCAGAATAGAAGAAGAGCTAGAAAAAGATAAAATTGTAATTGTAGCAGGATTTCAAGGAATTAATGAAAAAGGGGATATTACAACGTTGGGAAGAGGAGGCTCAGATACAACAGCAGTAGCAATAGCAGCAGCCTTAAAAGCAAAACATTGTTACATTTTTTCTGATGTTGATGGAGTTTATACAACAGACCCAAATAAAATAAGTATAGCAAAAAAGTTAGAAGTTCTTTCATATGAAGAAATGCTAGAAATTGCAAATGAAGGAGCTAAAGTATTACACACAAGATGTATAGAAATAGGTAAAAAATATAAAGTGCCAATAATTACAAAATCTACATTTAACAATAAACCAGGAACTTTATTACAAGATAAAATTGAAGATACAAATGTAAAAAGTATAGTAAAAAATGATGATATCATAATTGTAAAAATGAAATATGACACATATTTACCAGATTTAGCATATAAGTTATTTTATACTATGAACAAAAACAACATTGAAATTAACAATTTTATAAACAATAGTAATCATAGTACAGAATTTATATTTACTATAAACTCGCAAATTTTAATAAAATTTCAAAGCTTATTAGAAACCGAATTAAAAGGATTTGAAACTACGTATTCAAATATTACAAAAATAGCTATTATAGGTTATGGAATAAAAAATGATAAAAAGATATTAGAAAAAACAATGGAAATTATTGAATTAAACAAATTAGAAATACTATATTTTGAAATTAATGAATCTAAAATAAGTATCTTATTCAATCAAAAAATTCCTAACGCTATATTAGAACAATTGCATAAAACATTATTATAAATATATAGATTTATTTTCTTAAAATATTGAATTAGGAAAATAAATCTTATTTTATTTTAATGAAAAATGTTCTAAAGTAGACAAGACCTGAATATATATAGTTTATACGAACTTAAAAATAGGAGGTTTTATATGACTTTAGATGATAGAAAAATAAATAATTCAAACATTGTTCAAAATTTAGTACTTGAAAATAGAGAAAAATTAAGTATATCAGGAGTTTTAGATGTACTTAGCTTTGATGACCAAGTTGTTATAGTAGAAACTGAACTAGGACTTCTTACTGTAAAAGGAGAAAATTTAAGAATTAACAAATTAAGTATAGATACTTCAGAAGTTGTAGTAGAAGGTGAAATATATAATTTAGTATATAGCGAAAATGATTTAGACAAGAAAACTACAGGAATATTTAACAAAATATTTAAATAAAAAATCAATTAGAGGGTGAAGAACTTGAATAATATGGCAATTTCTCAATTATATTATTTTGTTATATATATATTTAGTGGTGTAATAATAGGAATCTTTTTTGACATATTCAGAATTCTGAGAAGATCTTTTAAAACTTCTAACATTGTTACATATATAGAAGATATTTTATTTTGGATATGTAGTGCTATTTTTTTATTGTTTGTATTATTTAAAATTAATAATGGTGAAATTAGAATTTACTCAATTGTAGGTATTCTTATTGGAGCAATAGTATACATGATTACAATAAGTAAATTTTTTATAAAAATAAATGTAAAAATTATTTTATTTATAAAAAATATAATATCAAAAATATTAAATGTGGTTTTATGGCCATTTAAGCTAATAATAAAACTATTAAAAAAGATTTTCTTTAAACCTTTTTCTTTCTGTGTTATAAATTTAAAAAAGAAAAGTAGTACATTTTGTAGAAAAATAAAAAATAAATCAAAAAAATTGCTACGGAAAGAAGGATTTTGAAAAGAAATGTAGAAAAATATAATTAGTATACAAAAAAATCAAAAGAAAAGTCAAAATTTCTGAAAGAGTAGGAAAACAAAAATGAAATTAATTAAAAAATTATATAAAAAAATATTATTTATTATTATAGCTATATATTTATTATCTATTTTTATAACACAACAAAAAACATTAAATAATTACAAAACAGAAGTAAGTAAATATGAAACAGAAATAGAACAAGCAAAAGAAACAAAAGAATCTCTATTAGCAATGAAAGAAAATGCAAATTCTCCAGAATATATAGAAGAAATTGCAAGAGAAAAATTAGGAATGTACTTACCAAATGAAAAAGTTTATATAGATATTGGAAAATAATGTAATTTTATAGAGGCAAATGCCTCTTTTTTCTTTACTTTTAAAAAAATATATAGTATAATAATAAATATTTAAATCATAAAGAATTTAAATTTTCTATAACATAAATCCAAAAACAAAAATAGATATATATAAATTAGATAGGGGGCTATACTATGAATTTAGAAGATGCAACACTAGTTGAATTACGTCAATTAGCTAAAGAAAAGGAAATAAAAAATGTTTCGAAATTAAAAAAGGAAGAATTAATTGAAATTCTTGAAAAATTAAACCATTCGTCAGAAGTCGAGGGAAAGACAAATAACCAAAAAAGATTCTATCCATTAGTAAACGAAGAAATTACACCAGAAGGACCTGAATTAAAAGCAGGGGATGGATATAAACTAACAAGTGAAGACGATAGAATAGTTGAAGGAATATTAGAAATTTTGCCAGATGGATATGGTTTTTTAAGAGGACCAAATTATTTATCAACACCAAAAGATATATATATTTCACCTGTACAAATTAGAAGGTTTAAACTTGACAAAGGAGATAAAATAAAAGGAATTGCTAGACTTCCAAAAGAAGGAGAAAAATTTCCTGCATTAATATTCGTTGGTGAAGTAAACGGAGAGGCACCGGAAAAGGCTTACAAACGTATAAAATTTGATGATTTAACACCTATTTATCCAGAGGAAAGAATTAAATTAGAAACCACTCCAAATGAATATGCTATGAGGATGATAGATTTAATTTCTCCAATTGGAAAAGGACAAAGAGGACAAATAGTAGCTCCACCAAAAGTAGGAAAAACAACATTATTAAAGAAGATTGCCAACAGTATCAGTATAAACAATCCGGAAATAGAATTAATAGTTCTTTTAATAGATGAGCGTCCAGAAGAAGTTACAGATATGAAAAGATCAATTAAAGGAGAAGTTATATATTCAACATTTGACGAATTACCAGAAAACCATGTAAAAGTTGCTGAAATGGTACTAGAAAGAGCTAAAAGACTCGTTGAACATAAAAAAGATGTTGTCATTTTATTAGATAGTATAACAAGACTTGCAAGAGCTTATAACCTAGTTGTTCCTTCATCTGGAAGAACATTATCTGGAGGTCTCGATCCTGCATCATTACATAAACCTAAGAAATTCTTTGGAGCAGCAAGAAATATAGAAAATGGTGGAAGCCTTACAATTTTGGCTACTTCATTAATTGAAACAGGTAGTAGAATGGACGATGTAATCTTCGAAGAATTTAAAGGAACAGGAAATATGGAAGTACATTTAAATAGAGCACTTTCAGAAAAGAGAATTTTCCCAGCAATAGATATAAATAAATCTGGAACAAGAAAAGAAGAAAAATTATTAGATAAAAAAGAACTAGAAACAGTATTCGCATTAAGAAAAGCATTATCTAAAATGCCTACAGAAGATGTTACAGAAACAATAATAAATCAAATGGTTACAACTAAAAATAATAAAGAATTTATAGATAAAATAGATAATTTTTTATATAAATTTAAAGATTAATTAATATTTATATAATTAAGTAAATTAAAAAAGTAGGTAGAAGGTAGTATATAAACTCTTTCTATCTGATATTTTTTGAAACATAACATTGCACAAAATCAAAGTTTTGTGCAAAAAGGAATAGGAGTAAAATATAT
>OIWT01004563.1_pt1 | contig 11037 bp, 16 predicted proteins | sample 1587701 | NCBI WGS metagenome assembly OIWT01 (sample SAMEA3888904, study PRJEB22519) | human gut metagenome | biome: human gut; feature: human-associated habitat; material: faeces | place: Denmark | collected 2009 | reverse complement strand
CTCCTGAGGAAGAAGCGAAGGTGGTGGAGGAGTCGTGCGGTGACGTGTAGATTCGCGAGGAGAACAAGTGGGCGGCGGAAGAGTAGTGTATCATGTGTTATGGTCTGTTTGTTGCTAGATCTTCGCTTCCATGAACGTGACTTCCCTCATCCAGAGCTCCGTGTATGCCGTAAGGTTGAATGCACGTTTTCAAAGCCAGGTTGAGTACTTTCAGCTCGCCCAGCCACACTACTTCTTGAATATTGCAGACTTCCTCTGCGCATTCACCAGCGTCTATTTCTTGCGTTACACCTACAAATCCTACATGCATGGCGTTCCCCTCGTGCTCGCTTCCTTTTTGATGTGTTTCGGTTGTTTCTACTTCTAGTTATGAATGCTAGGTGGGTCAACGCTGTCCAATCTGGCGCATGGAGTGATGATGGGTTATCTGAAGACCTCCACCAGCATCATGTCCTACCTTAGCGGACTGTACTGATTTGCCATCTTTCTCAGACGCAGGGTGTTTGTGTGCTGTATTCCCCAGCAGTTGATCGACAAGAGCTACAATTCGTCCATCGTTCAGGTACACTTGTAGCAAGCCTATCAACCTAGTGGTTCTTCTTCCTGGTGGATTGCCTGCTGCGCGTGCATTGCGTGACTTCGTGGGGTGTAGACAATGCTATCCGCGCCAATGGAAGTGTGATTTCGGCCACCTTCGCCTCCATTGCCACGGGTAGGGCTAGTTCTTTGTATTGACTGGGAGGATGTGGTGGAGGGTTTGTGGCGAGCGTCCTCCTGGACAAATCGAGCGGTTCCACCATGGACAAGATCAGCCGTGTGTTTGCGCTGAAGAAACGGTTTGCAGATTCCTTGGTAGATGAACAGTAGCGAGATTGAGCACCTGCTGACCATGTCCTTGTTCTACCAAGTGCTGATTGGCTTCCTTCCTCTCCCGATGGTCACTCCGTTGGTTCCATTCATTCCTATGGGACGTGTACATGACAACAAACCAGATAAGCCCTAGCTAGAAGCCAAGGCCATCACCTTCGTCCTCTTCTTCGTCCTCTACGCTGTGGAGCTCGCGAGCGGTATTGTACGGGTGCTTGCGAATGAATCATGCACAGCGGTTGTTCATCCCCATCCCCCTCGATTCATCGTTGCAAGAAAAGGACAAGGAAGAATGGCCTCTTTGTTGGAAACAGAGCATCATAGCACAACAAGAAAGGCGATTTGGAGAGACTCCATGTTGAGGTGGAACATGGAATGAAACTCCCATTCACTGGACTGGTGAAAAGACACCAAATACGAAAGAGGAGATGTCGAGTGTGAATCTGTTGAATCCGAAAGCAGAATATATGAAGAAGCAGCAGGCAATGGCGGTTCAAATCACGGCTGCAACGGGAATGCAGGAAGTACTGAAGACGAATCTCGGTACGTATTTTCATTGGGATGGAGTAATGGTGTAGGTCCGAAGGGAACCCTGAAGATGCTGGTCAACAGCTCGGGTCAGATCAAACTCACAAAGGATGGCAACGTGCTGCTCCATGAAATGCAAATTCAGCACCCTACCGCGTCGCTTATTGCCAGAACTGCAACTGCTCAGGATGACATTACGGTACGGGAACGGGAAGAATCGCGTGACGGTGTAGGGAGACGGAACGACGTCCACCGTGCTGTTCATCGGCGAGCTCATGAAGATGGCTGCGCGCTACGTGAACGAAGTGATTGTGGGCGCGTGGAAATCACGACTAGGGTGTGCACCCGCGCTTGCTGACGGACGGCTTCGAGCTTGCAAAAACCGAGACGCTGAAGTTCCTCGATGAGTTCGCGGTATGGCGCAGGCCCTCCCCTTCATCCTAGGAGCCGATGGAAGACATCGAGAACGATCGCGAGACCCTATACAACGTGGCGCGCACGTCCCTCCGCACAAAGCTCTCCGAGGATGTCCCGCCATTCTCCTCTCGTCACACGTAGCTGGCGGACCACCTGACGGACATGGTGACGGATGCGGTGCTGACGGTGAAGCGCCCGGGCAAGCCGCTGGATCTGCTGATGGTGGAGCAGATGGAGATGATCACGAAGGACGCGATGGACAGCCGCCTGGTGCGCGGACTGGTGATGGACCACGGCACGCGCCACCCGGACATGCCAAAGCGCGTGAAGAACGCGTACATCCTGATCCTGAACGTGTCGCTGGAGTACGAGAAGAGGTAGGTGCTGCCTGCGGGCGTGAGGGTTAGCGAGGCAAACTCGACGTTCGTGTACTCGTCGGCGGAGGAGCGCGACCGGCTGGTGGCGGCGGAGCGCAAGTTCACGGACGACAAGGTGCGGAAGATCATCGACTTCAAGAACTTCGTGTGCACGCCCGAGAACGGCCGCAGCTTCGTGGTGATCAACGAGAAGGGCATCGACCCGCTGTCGCTGGACATGCTGGCCAAGGCGAGTGCGGGCGGCGCGCGCGGCTGACGCGTAGACATCATGGCGCTGCGCCGCGCCAAGCGCCGCAACATGGAGCGTCTGTCGCTGGCGTGCGGCGGCATCCCCGTGAACTCGGTCGACGACCTGTCGGAGAAGGTGCTGGGCTTCGCGGGCTCCGTGTACGAGCAGACGCTGGGCGAGGACAAGTACTGCTTCGTGGAGGAGGTGAACAACCCGTTCTCCTGCACGCTGCTGCTGAAGGGTCCCAACCAGCAGGTCGTCAGCCAGCTGAAGGACGCGGCGCGCGATGGTCTGCGCGCCGTCAAGGTGGAAATGAGTGCGGGATGTGAGGGGTAGAACGCGCTGGAGGACAAGAAGCTGGTGCCGGGCGCGGGCGCGTTCGAGCTGGCGTGCAATGCGCATCTGATGGAGTATGCCAAGACGGTGGAGGGCAAGGCGAAGCTGGGCGTGCGCGCGTTCGCGGACGCTCTGCTGGTGATTCCGAAGGTGCTGGCGGAGAATAGCGGATTCGATGTGATGGTAGAGGTGGAGAGTGGACTGAAGGATAGGATACCCTGCTGGAAGTGCAGGAGGAGATCGCGAAGAACAACATGAAGGGCGGAATTGATGTGCTGACGGGAAAGGCAATGCTTCCGTCGATTGAGGGCGTGTGGGACACCTACCGCGTAAAGAGACAGTTCATCCAGCTGAGCACGGTAATCGCGAGCCAGCTGCTCTTGGTGGACGAGGTGATGAGTGCGGGAAGAAATATGGGCGGAAACGCACCTGCGGCGGCGGAAGAGGACTAAATGAAATACACTGTTTGTTGAAGCAATCAAGTGCACTCGATCGCCGCTGTCCCGCGGGAAGCTCCTTTCCTGTACTTTTCATTCTTTTGACTATGAATAACCCATCTTACCCTTCTGCGTCCGTCTTCCCGCTGCTGCAGACGGGGATGATGAACGTGTACCTGGATATCGAATTGTTCTTCCAGTATCTCAATCAGGAGTTCAACAATCGCGGATCCCTTCGTTTCGAGAGGATGAAGGCCTCCTTTATCCAGCAGAGCAGCGACATTGCGACGACCGCTCACCGACTGGCAGCTCAGGTATTTATCCCGATGGTAGCGGTGCGTCCAAACGCTTGGAATCACCCCCTGAGTGTGATCGAGAGCGAAAAGCTGCGCGATATGGTTTACTACATTCATCGTTCCATTGCAGAGGTAAGCGTCCGTCGGGTGCCCTCACTCCTAGTACTGGAACCATTTGAGCAACATCGACCCTATTCTTCAGAACATGATTTACCGTTTCAGAGATACACTGAACGCGTCCATTAACTTCTTTTCGATGATGGCCTCTGTTGAGATGTTCCGAGCGGCGTTCCCCCAGAAGATCAACGAGGATGCAAAGAAGAGACTGATGGCGTACCTGCTCGCCGCCGAGCTGGACACCGAGGTCCGGAGCACGTCCTTCTACGCGGCGAACCCCTCCATGGAGCACCCCGCGGGAGGCATGTCGTTGAAGACCCTGCAGGACGCCCTGTGCGCGAACACAATTGACATCCAGTCGCTTCCTGGATATTACAACAAGTTGCGATGCTTGGTGGGGATACATGGGTGCATTGATGCGTAGCAATTCGGATCGGCCGAGCTGATCGACAAGGATCACGGTCACTCTGAGTACGTTGTGAGCAAGATATATGACGATATTATTTGTGCTGGCTCTTGAGGTGAATCACGCATAGTAGCGCTGAACCAGATTTACGCCCTGTGCGACGATACACACGGGCAGATGGTTCTTCAGTTGAAGAACTCCGTGCTGTACCTGCAGATGCGCGTGGCGCAGGACCCGAACATGAGAAACTGTGTCAGCTCCATCGCGACCTTCTACATGACGGCGAATTCACTGGTTGGGGATAAGGATGGGAGTGAGGAGCAGTATAATATGAGTCTGTACACGAAGGAAACGGCCAGAGTGGCGTTCACGGGGCTTATCAGTATCGCGGAGAGCTTCAAGAGGATCGTGGGATACAAGAGTCTGGTGATGGAGATGAAGGCTATATGCAAGCGTATAGCGGAAATGTATGACTTCAGATGTTGTGTTTCTTCAATACCACTCTCATATCCACTTCAAATCCATTTCACACTCATCCACCTCTCATCCCACACCCACCACGCCTCTCAAACAAACAACAGAAACTAGTAAATGATTAACATTTATTGAAAGGGACCGAGCATAGTGGGGGTTCCCATAGCGAAGAAGAAAATACCAGCGGCGAGGCCTCCAGCGACGACCATCGTGAGGACCCAGCCGGCGAACACTTCCACGAACAGCTTCCAGTTGATACCTCCCTTGCCCTCCAGCAGACCCACACCCACCGTCGAGCCCACCTGGCAGTGCGTGGTTGACAACGGCATGCCCAGACGCGAACCGATCAGCACCACAATAGCCGCACCCATCTCGATGGTGAAGCCACGAGAAGGCGTGACACGCACCAGGTTCACACCAATGGAGGCCATGATCTTGTAGCCCATCGTCGCCAGACCCACCACAATACCAGCACCGCCCAGCGCCAGAATCCACATGGGCACGTCGGACTTCTCGGGAATGCTCTTGTGCAGGTAGATGGCGATCACACCGGCGAAGGGACCGATCGAGTTGGCCACATCGTTGGCGCCGTGCGAGAAGGAATCGAACGTGGCGGTGACCACCTGGACGAACTTGAACACGTTCTCCGTGCGAGGGTCGAACTTCTCGGCGTGCTGGTGCATCTTGTAGATCTGCGACTCCTCGTCCTTCAGCTCCGCGTGGATATCCTTCTCCAGAATGTTGTGGTGCTCCTTCTTCTCCGCCTTCTCAATGTCCACCTTCACCGCACCCTCCGTCTCCGCGACGGTCGGCGTCTTCGGCGTGGCCTCCTCCTTCTTCTCCTCCTTCTCCTCCTCCGCGATCTTCAGAGAGCGCTTGCGCAGGCAAGGCACCATGGCGAACGACAGCACGACTGCGATGATGATACCGGCAATGATGGAGATGGTGAGGCCGAGCCACAGCGGGGTCTTGTCGAGCTTCAGCTGAGGAGAACCCTTGTAGATGATGAAGAAGATGTTCACGGCGAAGGTGAAAGCGACCAGGATCGGGAAGAAGTTCAGCGCGCGCTCGAACGAGTTCTTGGCACGCAGAATGACGTTACGGACGAACAGGAACAGGAGGTAGGTGATGATGCCGGAGAAGACGGGGGACGTGAACCAGGAAATGACGATCTCCCAGACCTTGCTCCACTTGATGGCGCCAGGACCGCGAGCGACGAGACCGCAACCGACCAGAGCACCGATGATGCTGTGGGTGGTGGAAACGGGCAGGCCCATCATGGTGGCGACAATCAGCCAAACAGCGGCAGACATCAGAGCACACATTTCGGCGACCATCAGATCCTCAGGATCATCGGTGAACAGGGTAGAGGAAATAATGCCCTTGGCGACAGTCTGAGTGACGTGGGATCCCATCAGGAAGGCTCCAGAGAACTCCATCACGGAGGCAATGCATAAAGCGACGGGCAGAGTGATGGCCTTGGCACCGACAGAGGTAGCAAAGGCGTTGGCGACATCATTCGCACCAATACCGTAGGCCATGATGAAGGCGACGACTCCGGTGAAGTAGGGGATCCAGGTATAGCTGATCATCTTCTTTTAGAGGAAATAAGAAATAATGAGCAAAACATCGTGAACAGGGAGAAGATTCAGAGGGAGATTCTGAAAAACAGTGCACGCGTGGTTCAGCCAATCAGATGGAGGGGGAAGATTCTGTCCAACGCGTGTTTGTTCTCGCTAGTGGAGGTCCCATGCAAGCCATTTTAAGCAAACCAAGTATTTGCAGTCGATTTGGTGGAAATAGAACCTCGGTAAGCGACATGCCCAACATCGCGAGGGAGAAGGCGTCAAACAAACAGGCCAACTCGGCAATAAACCACACACGACTCCCAAAAGGGAAAAGCAACCGCTTCCTTAGTTGTGTCCGCGGAACTTCTCGCGCAGTTCCTTCACCTGCTCCGGCTCGATTCTCTTGAAAATGGGAAGAATCTGGTTGATCTTGTGGCCAGCGGGCACCAGCTCCTCGAAGGTGGTGGGAATCATGCCGTGATCCATGTTCAGCTGGTAGCAGACCTTGTCGGAGAAGCCGGGCATGAACGGCTCGAAGATGTTGCTGATCAGGTACACCAGATTCACAGCGACGTAGCAGATCGTGCCGCACAGCGCAGGATTCGTCTTGAGCACGGCCCACGGCTCGGCATCCTGCAGGTACTGATTGCCCAGGTGGGAGATCTCCATGGCGTACTTCAGACCCGCCTTCAGGTGCGTGCCGTACATCGCCTCGTTGTACCTACGCCGTCATGCCCGCACGCCACGCCAACTTCTTCAGCACGGCGTTCACCTCCTCGATGAGCTTGGTCTCGCGCTCCGTCTTCTCGCCGCAGGCGGGCACAGTGGCGTCCATGCGGTTGTACACGAAGGCGAGACAGCGGTTGACGAAGTTGCCCAGGTTCTTCAGCAGCTCGTTGTTGTTCTTGTCCGCGAGGTCGTCCCAGTAGAAGGCGGAGTCGCTCTGCTCGGGGCGGTTGGACAGCAGGTAGAAGCGCCACACCTCGCTGGGGATGCCCGTGTCCTTCGCCTGGTCGCCGAACACGCCCGTGTTCTTGCTCTTGCTGAACTTGCCGTCCTCGTAGTTCAGGTACTCCGTGCAGGAGACCTGGCTCATCATCGTCCACGGGTCGTGCGTGCCCATCAGTGTGCACGGGAAGATCACCGTGTGGAACGGGATGTTGTCCTTGCCCATGAACTGCACCAGCTTCACGTTCTCGGGGTGGTTCCACCACTGCCGCCACTCCTTCGTGTAGTTCGCCGTGATCGAGATGTACCCGATCGGCGCGTCGAACCACACGTAGAACACCTTGTCCTCGTAGCCCTTCAGCGGCACGGGCGTGCCCCACTTCAGGTCGCGCGTGATGCACCGCGGCTTGAGTCCGTTCTCGATCCACGCTTTCGTGATGTTGATGGCGTTCGACGACCAGTCGTTCTTCACCGACACCTCGTCCACCCAATCGCGCAGCTGCTTCTCCAGAATCGGCAGGTTCAGGAACAGGTGCTTCGTCCGGCGGTTCTCCACGTGGTGCGACGGACCGCCCGTCTTGCACACCGGGTTCTTCAGCTCCGTCGCGTTGAACAGATTGCCGCACTTGTCGCACTGGTCACCGCCCGCCTTCTCGTAGCCGCACACGGGGCAGGTGCCCTCGATGAAGCGGTCCGCCAGGAAGCGCTGGCACTCGTTGCAGTACACCTGCTCCGTCTCCTCCTCCACCAGCTGGTTCTCCTCCACCAGGCGCTTGAAGATGCTCTGCGCGATCTGCGTCTACGCCTCACGCCGCCGCGCCGCGCCCACCTGCGGCCAGTCGAGGTCCTTGTGCGGGTCGTTGGTGGAGGTGCGTCCGAAGTAGTCGAAGTGCACATCGAACCAGTCGTACACCTGGCGGTGGATCGCGTGGAACTTGTTGCAGATCTCGCGCGGCGTCATGTGATCCGCCTGCGCGCGCGTCTCCGTCGCCGTGCCGTACTCGTCCGTTCCGCACACGAACAGCGTGTTGATCCCGCGCTGGCGACAGTACCGCGCGAACGTGTCGGCGCTCAGCACGCAGCCGATCAGGTTGCCCAGGTGCGGCACGTTGTTCACGTAGGGCAGCGCGGAGGTGATCAGAATGTTCTCCTGCCCAGGGATCGGAAGGATCTCCTTCTTCTCGTACACGCGCGGACGCTTCTCCGTCGCCACTGTCGCAGCCGCCGTCGCCGCCGCGGCCGCGGGCTTCTTCTCTCCCTTCTTCTCCGCCTTGGGGGCAGCCTTCGCGGCGGGCTTGGGCAGCGCCTTCTGCGCGACCAGAATGCTGGAGCCAAGGTAGGTGGGGGCGTTCTTGGGAGCCTCACCCTCGAGCACAGCGATGCCCGCACTATGCGATCAGAGCGTGGTTGGAGGAACGTACACCTTCTTCACGTACTTCATGAAGGCCAGGTAATTCTTGCTGAGGGAAGCGGGGTAGGGGTAGGCGCTCTTCTTGGCGATGGCGGGGTAGATGGCGCTCACGATGAGAAGGTCGTCGAGAGACAGCTTGCTGCCTACACCTAATTCCCAGCGCTTGCGCTTACCGTGGAAGAACTCCCCGGAAGCGGCGATCGCAGCGGAAATCTCATCCAGATCTAGGGGTCAGAGGGGAAAGGAACACCGACACTTGTGGATGGCGGCGTAAACAGCCTTCTGCTCCTCCGTGCAGGAGTCGGAAATATCCTTGAGTCCGGAGGCGGACAGCTTGAACAGCTCTCTGCAGGCAGCCGCGAAGTCCTAAACGTGAGCCCTCACCACGGACCCCAACCTTGCTCTTCTCCAGGTAGGTGCAGTCGTCGGCAAGCGTCGTTCCCTTCACGAGATACTTGCAAATGGCGACGATGTCCTTCAGCTCTCCCTCGGGAGTGAAAAGAATAAGACACTCTACGAGCATTAGAAGTGAGCAGTGCGAAGGCTACCGTCCTCGACGAACTCGGGCTCAACGGGAGTCGATGTGACAGCCGCACAAGCCAAGCAAGCGAGGAGTGTGTTCTGGTTGAGAAAGTTCTTGGTCAATTGAAGCTTCATTGATAAGCCGTGTTTTCCTTTGAAATCGTTATTCCGCTGGTGAAGAGGACGGTAAAACCCCGATCAATCCGGTTCGTCCTTCCCCATTCTTTCTTCCCCACCGCTATCCCTTTCCGGGAAGGTTCTCTGCCGCGCGTGTCAAGTTGCTTGTATTTGTGATTGACTCGTCTTCTCTCTCCCATGGAATTCGACTTTCCGCTACAGGAATCGGGACTGTCGAGTGAGCTACAGAGTCAGCTGCAGCTCGATTCGCTTCAATCGACTGACACGCCCTTTGCGCTCCATCCCATTGAATCGGGACTGCCCATGCGATCGGAAAAGGAGGACGTGCAAAGGAGCAACAAAGTGCTGGAATTGATGGAGTCGCTTCAGAAGGAGAAACGGAGACTCGAACTCAACCAACTATTCCAAACACAACTCTACGAGCGTCTCCGCGTGATCGATATGCTTCTGGACCGCGATTCAGCGAAGAGTCAAAACGAGCCTGTGTCTGCGCCTCTCCAGGACGCGCTGTCCATCCAAGAAACGCCGGAAGCCGACTTGGCGGATCGTCGGGAGAAGAGCCGCCAGTTGCTCCTTTCCTTCCCTCCTCCCGGCTCTGCCCTCTACTTCACGCGGAAGCGCCACTACTACCCCCGGTTCCTCTCGTCCGAGGGTAAGCCCCTCACCCATTCGACCGTAACGAGCGTTGCGCAATCCCAGCGGTGGTCGGAAGCGCACAACAAGAGGCTCAACGAGCTAGTGCTGAGTCAGTGCTCGTCGCTGCTCCACGTGCAATCCTCCTCCATGCGCTCCACCGCCTGGGTGAAAGCGTACCGCTCTGCAAAGACCGACGAGGAACGGCGGGTGGCTCTCCAGCAGCTTATCCCCTCCCTTTTAAATCAGTTTTCCTGGGAACAGATCGCGCACGACATGGACCACTCGACCACGGACTGCTTCGTCCACTGGCTGAACTGCTGCGACAGCTCCATCAACAACGCCGAGTGGAGTCTCGATGAGGATGTGCGGCTGCTGGCCCTCGCGAAGGAGAACAGCGGACGGCGCTGGGTGCGGGTGGCGCTTCAGCTGGGAAACGGGAGGACGCCCTACCAGTGCTTCGAGCGGTTTGTCCGCGCGATGGACATGAAGGACTACAACCAGAAGTGGACGGAGGAGGAGGACGAGAAGGTGATCGATGGCGTGAGCAAGTACGGAACCAAGTCCTGGAAGCAAGTCGCGCTGATGGTGCCGAAGCGGACGTGGATGCAGTGCCGCTCGCGCTACTACCAGGCTCTCCAGCAGGTGGGGAGGAAGGGGCGCTGGAGCCAGCTGGAGAACTGCCGCCTGCTCCTCATTCTCCTGTTTTTCGGGATGGACAATTGGAGCACGGTTTCGAAGCGGATGATGTCCCGCAACTCGTCCCAGTGCCGCGACCGTTGGGTGAATGTGCTGTGTCCCAGCAACCGGAAGACGCCGTGGTCCCGGAAGGAGGACCAGCTGCTTTTGAAGCTGTGCGAGCAGTCCACACCTATCGTTTGGAAGACACTCTGCAAGCATTTCCCTGGGAGGACGCCGGACGCGTGCAAGTCGCGCTATAACGTGCTGAAAAAGCAAATGTGGTGTGTTTGTTCGAATCGCATGTGAATTCTGGGAGAAAAGACAAAACCGAAGCGAAATACCCCTGGGTCGGCGAGAGAAAGGGGTGGGTCGTTGGACTCGCGTTATCGGGTGGGGGTACTTTTCTCTCCATCTTCTGGACATATCAGAAATCATTGTATTATCTCCACAGAAGTAGGAATGTGTTTCATTTGTCTGTAGAATCGTTCCGGAGCTCCGCGGGAGCCGATGGAGCAAAACAAAGGAGCGTTGTGTCTAATTCCCTGTAGAGGTATATAATGTCTAAGGCTGTTGCGAAGTTCTTCCCCGTCGAGGCTCCTGCTCCCGCTAAGGTCAACCCTTGCAAGCTGCGTGCCACCATTACCCCTGGAAC
>OIWT01004562.1_pt1 | contig 11041 bp, 10 predicted proteins | sample 1587701 | NCBI WGS metagenome assembly OIWT01 (sample SAMEA3888904, study PRJEB22519) | human gut metagenome | biome: human gut; feature: human-associated habitat; material: faeces | place: Denmark | collected 2009 | reverse complement strand
TCTCTTTGTTCATGTGATAGGCGGGGAAGAATCCCTCTTTCATACGCAGTGAACCTATCATCATCGGATCGCACTTGATGTTCAGGACATCGACCGTTTTATCTTCTGCCAATCCCAGCTTTCTTGCATTGATTTCAACTACCAACGCAAACCACTTTTTGTTATTCTTATGGCGTAAAACGCAATTCCAGTCATTCCACGGGTAATCCGGTTCTGCGCCATAGATTTCTTTTGCCCATTCAAATAGTTCTTTTCGTTCCATCGTTTCCATCCCTATATGATAAGGCGATACACCATAGATTAGGCTTCCATCACGTTATCTGTCCAAAGCTCGCACTGTGTCATTACGGTCTGAACCGCATCATCCATACCCTCCGGCGGATATTTATGTTTCTTCAACAAGCGCTTAATGAGGGTACGCATTTTGGCACGGGCAGACTCTTTGCGCTGCCAGTCAATCGTTTTGTTCTTACGAAGTGTATCTGCCAATTCCTTTGTAATCGCAATTAGTTCTTCATTTTCGTAAAAGTCCTTGATTGCTTGCGGTTTCGTAAGTGCGTCGTAGAATGCCAACTCATCAGCAGTAAGACCAAGCTGTTCACCCTCTTTGTGGGCTTCTGCCAGTTGCTTGGCGAGTTTAAGCATTTCTGCAATGACTTCTTCATTAGTGAGCATACCATTCAGGTATGCGTTAATGGCTCTCTGCATGATTTCGCTGAACTTCTCGGACTTAACCACATTCGTTCTGCGGTAAATAGATACCTGTTCCGCTATCAGTTTTTTCAGCAGCTCGATTGCCAGGTTCTTCTCTTTCATTTTGCTGATTTCCTCAAGGAACTTCGGATCAAACAAGGAGAATTCCTCGTGCATATCAGAAAACAGATTGATAACGCCCTCGCTCTTGATGCTCTGCTTCAAAAGTTCATTGATACGCGCGTTCATTTCAGGCAGCGAAATCTTCTTTCCGGTTCCTGCATTGGTCAGCCGCAGCACCAGAACGCGCACCGACTCAAAGAATGCTGCTTCAAACCGGTCAGCTTCACACACCAGAGAAGAACAAAGAGATAGCGCTTGATGAAGCATAAGGGCTTCCTTGATAAAGGTGTCTTTTTCTTCTTCCTTTTCACGGGCGATGATATAGTTTACCGCACCGCTGATGGTCTTTGCTCTTTCCAGATCGGTTCCAGTGGTGAACTTGGTATAATTAAAACCGTGGAACATATCACGGCAGACACCGAGCTTTTCGATAAACTTCGGATAAGCGACCTTCGCAACATCTGTATCGCCGTAGTTTTTCCTATCACGGACTGTGTAGTCATTCATTGCCTGCTTTAATGCGGCTGCAATACCCACATAGTCAACGACCAGACCGCCCTCCTTATCACGGAACACACGATTGACACGGGCGATTGCCTGCATCAGATTGTATCCGCTCATCGGTTTGTACACATACATGGTAGCCAAGGACGGAACATCAAATCCGGTCAGCCACATATCAACGACAATGGCAATCTTCATCGGGCTGTTATTGTCCTTGAATTTCTTCGCCAACTCGTCCTTGTGCCGCTTATTGCCAATAATATCATGCCATTCTTCCGGGTCGTTATTTCCGCCGGTCATAACAATGCCGACTTTTTCTGTCCAGTCAGGGCGCAGCTCCAGAATCCGCTTATAGATCTTCATTGCAATCGGGCGGGAATATGCCACGATCATCGCTTTGCCTGTAAGCAGGCCTTCCCGGTAATTCTCGTAATGGTCAAGAATATCGCTGACCAGAGAGTTGATGGTGTTGTCGTTGCCCAATACGGCTTCCATCTGTCCGAGTGTTTTCTTGCTCTTTTCAATAACCTCCGGATCAGCATTATGTGCCATGATTTCATACTCTGTATCAATCATGTGCAGCGTAGCTTCATCCAGGTTGAGCTTAATGACACGGCTTTCGTAATAGACCGGGCGGGTTGCGCCATCTTCGACAGCCTGCGTCATATCATAAATGTCGATGTAATCACCGAACACCTCACGGGTGCTGCGGTCTTTCGAGGAAATCGGTGTTCCGGTGAAGCCAATGTATGTAGCGTTTGGCAAGCTGTTTCGGATAATGCGGGCAGTACCAACAACACGTTTGGCGATTTCCTCGCCGTCCTCATTCTTGGTCATCTTAATCTTTTCGGTTAAGCCATACTGTCCACGGTGGGCTTCGTCTGCCATAACGATGATATTTCTGCGTTCAGAAAGGGCTTCGTGAGATTCCTCAAACTTCTGCATGGTCGTAAAGATAATACCGTTTGCCTGACGACCGGCAAGGAGATCACGCAGATTTTCACGGCTCTGAGCGTGCATCGGGTCTTGGCGCAAAAAGTCCTTGCACTTTGCAAACTGTCCGAAAAGCTGATCGTCCAGGTCGTTTCTGTCGGTCAGTACAACAATCGTTGGGCTATCCAAGGCTTCCTGAAGCAGATGGGCATAGAACACCATCGACAGCGATTTTCCGCTGCCTTGTGTATGCCAGAACACACCACCCTTACCATCTGTAACGGTAGCTCGTTTGGTCGATTTGATTGCCTTTCTTACGGCAAAATACTGATGATAACCAGCCAGTATTTTGAAGGAATTCACACCTTCGTTGGAAAAACAGATGAAGTTCTTTATCAGATCAAGCAGGCGCTCCTTCTGGAACATACCCTCAAAAAAGGTATCAAACTGTGCGTACTGTGTGTTCTCATAGCTTCCATCGACCGTTTTCCATTCCATGAAGCGATCTTCGCCGGAAGTAATTGTACCGGCTTTGGAGGTCATCTGGTCACTCATAACGCAGATGGCATTATAGATAAACATGGAAGGGATTTCCTTCATGTAGTTGCGGAGCTGCCGATATGCCGCAGAAGCATCCGTTTCTTCTCTGGAAGGTGATTTCAGTTCCACAATAACAACCGGAATACCATTCAGAAAAAGCAGAATGTCCGGGCGTTTGTTGCTGTTTTCGATGAAAGTCCATTGATTTGCTACGATAAAGGAGTTGTTGTCAGGATTCTTGTAATCAACAAGATAGACGATGGAGGAGCGTTCCTCGCCTTTCTCAAAATAGCGCACAGGAATACCATTTTGCAGGTAGTCCATAAAAACAGCGTTTTTCTGCACCAGTTCGCCGTTTTCAAAGTTTTTCAGCTTAAAAAGTGCATCACTAATAGCGTCCTCCGGCAGAGAACGGTTCAAACGATAGAGGGAAGCAACAAGTTCTTCCTCATACAGAGGATTGCGAAAATCTCTCTCTATGTCGGGGCCATACAGGTAACTGTACCCCATGTTCCGGAATAATTCGATTACGGAGTTTTCATAGTCCGCTTCGGTATAAAATTCTGACATATACTTTCGCCTCCCCCTATATCAATGTAAGCTGTTTTCTCAGTTGCTTATCATTCTTTTCTTGTGACACTGCATCATACGATGCCTTGAGCTTACCTAATGCATCATACAGTCTATCCCGATATTCTTCTTCTGAAAACATTTTCGATAACACTTCTGAAGTATTAGGATGTTTTCCGTTTTCTTCTTCCATCTTTTTAATAATAATCTGATACTGATACATTACAGCCAATACACTTTCGTAATCTCTCAGAAAATTGCTATAAAGCGCCGTAACATTGCCTTTGAAAATAAGTTCAAATTCCATTGCCATATTTCTAAGTTCTTCTCGTTTTTGCAAAAAATCCTTATGAAATGGCTGTTCCAAGGGATGCTCTATGGCTTCTGCTTGCCCCTCAATATATGTATTGTTTGTAAGCCATATAAAAACAAGGTCATTAGCAAACTGAGGTTCTGTTTTCCTTTTCTCCGAAAGGAAAACGTAGTTTTCTTTGCAAAGGGAAATAATGCTATTTGCCATCATATATGCTTTCAAGCGGCGATCAAACAGTTGCTGTTTATTACTTAGTCGTATTTGGTGGACTGATACACATAACGCAATGACAGATGCAACAGATGTCATCACGGTACACCAAAAATTCCAATCTCTAAGCATAGATATTTCTCCCTTCTACAGATTTTAAACGAAAATTTAGCGGCTTAGAGCTGGATGTTGGCGACATCAATCTCGCCGGACATGAGCTTTGGAAGAAGTGCATCACGCAGTTCAGAGAGCTTGGATGATTGAATATCGTTCTCCTGCATAGCCCGATACATCGGAGCGACCAATGATTCAAACTCTTCGAGTGCCGACGCAGAAGGAATTGTAACTTCCATTGCGTTTAGAATGTCCGTAGTCATGCTCGGAACTGCCGATCCAGCATTCATTGAAGCAAGGTCTTTCGCTTTGACAAAGTGGTAAACAAACTTGGCAACATTCGGAAGTTTCATCTCGGTGTAGAACATGGTGTCAACAGACCAGAAGGGCTGATTGACATACATAACATTGTTGAGAGTGCCTTTCCTCGGTATAAGGACAGACTCTTTATCATATAGTGGTCGCTCAACGTAACGCATAATGCCACCTGAGCCGTACACAGGATAACTGCCGTCACCCAGCTTTTTGTGATCTTTGCCGTACTTGACGGTGATAAGATCAGAAAGATGCCCTTGTATCCATGCAGGATCAGCATTGTCAATGAACATCGAAGCATAAATTGCTTGCGCTTGCTGCTGTAAATTTTCGTTTATCTTATCATTTATTAAAATCTTCTCATCTATTGATGACAAGATACTTGCAATTTTCTTTTGTGTATCAAGATCAGGGCAACGTACAACACATTTCATCAACTCTGGTTGGCGCAGTCCAACTACCGTTGTTCCAGTTGCTCTGCCATCCATTTCACCCTGAAAATCTGAAGTGGTCATGTAATAATACACAAACTTTGAATCATGTTCTTCCTTAACTCTCACACCAAAGAGTCTCTGGCTAAGAACAATTTTTTCTTCACTATCCCAATAAAGGATTTGCCCAAAGGGAGCTTCAGAAGTGATAATAATATCTCCTCGTTGAACCTCATCTTTCATCCATTTGTGATACATCTCCTCACTCACGAATCGAATGGTATCAGGTTGAACTATGTGACCTGTCTTAATGTTTTTTGCAGACAAAGCACGATAGCCACTTTCACTCCAATCGCCACCAAGTTTTTTTGGTGTTTTTCCTCGATAATCAATTACGAGTTCTGTAATTTCACCAAGAGGGTACGCTCTCCAATTAGATCTCATAACCAATCGCCCCCAGCTTCTTACGGATTCCTGCTTCGAGTTCATGGGACTTGGCAAACATATCAGAAAGCTCAGAAGTCAGGCGAGCCATTTTTTCATCAAACGGTTCGCTATCTTCTTCCTGTTCTTCAATACCAACATAGCGCCCAGGAGTCAGAATGTAGTCCTGTTTTTCGATAGTCTGCAAATCAGCTACCGCACAGAATCCCTTCACATCTTCCAAGGTTCCGTTCTGGAACGCTTCAAAGGTATCCGCCAGTTTCTGAATATCCTCATCCGTGAAGTCTCTATGTTTGCGGTCAACCATGTAGCCCATTTTGCGGGCATCAATAAACAGCGTTTTGCCTTTCTGCTTTTTGTTTTTGCTAATGAACCAGAGCGTAACAGGAATCGTCACGCTATAAAACAGCTGCGTAGGCAGAGCAACAATACCTTCCACCAGATCGGCATTGATAATATTCTTTCTAATCTCACCTTCGCCGGAGGACTGTGTAGACAGTGCTCCATTTGCAAGCACCAGACCAATCTTGCCGTTCGGTGCAAGGTGGTGGATCATGTGCTGAATCCATGCGTAGTTGGCATTACCGGCAGGCGGCGTTCCGTACTTCCAACGAACATCGTCCAGCAGTTTATCCTGTCCCCAGTTGGACAGATTGAAAGGCGGATTTGCCATAATGAAATCTGCACGAAGGTTGGCATGGAGGTCATTAAAGAACGTGTCAGCCTGATACGGGCCGAAGTCTGCATCAATGCCACGAATCGCCATGTTCATCTTTGCCATCTTCCAGGTATCCGCATTGGATTCCTGACCATAAACGGAAATGCTCTGACGATTGCCGCTGTGTGCCTGGATAAACTTTACGCTCTGCACAAACATACCGCCGGAGCCGCAGCAAGGGTCATACACCCGGCAGTTATTGAACGGCTTCAGGATTGCAACGATTGTCTTAACGATGCTGGACGGTGTATAGAACTCGCCGCCCTTCACACCTTCGTAGGCAGCAAACTGTGCGATGCAATACTCGTAGGTTCTGCCCAGAAGGTCTTTGCCTTCCTCTGTATCAGACATATCCATATTGGTGAACAGATCGACGACATCGCCCAGAACTCGCTTGTCCAAATCCGGGCTTGCGTAATTCTTCGGAAGCACATTTTTTAGAGATTTGTTTTCTGCTTCAATCTCTCGCATTGCTTCATCGAGAACGGTGCCGATTTCCGGAGTGTGAGCCGCAGCTGCAACGGTAGACCATCTTGCTTTCTCCGGAACGAAGAAAATATTCTCGCCCAAATACTCGTCACGATCTTCTTCAAAGCCTTCGCCCTCTGCAACAAGCTCGTTATATTTTCTTTCAAATGCGCTGGAAATGTAGCGAAGGAAAATCAGTCCGATGATTACCTTTCTATATTCAGCGGCAGGGATGTGTCCCCATAACACGCAGGCAGCATCCCAAATTTGTTTTTCAAAGCCAATGTTGGCATTGTTCTTTTCAGCCATTGCCGATTCCTCCACTCTAACAGTTTATTGTAGTTATGCTTCTTCAGCTTATATTCTACTAAAGAGGCTATCCCATAAAACGGACATATTACTTTTCGTCCGGAACTATTTCCATAATATCGTCAAAGGTGCAGCCCAGGACAGAACAGATTTTTACGAGCGTATCCGTAGTTACATTCTCACCTCGATGCATTTTGTTGATGGTATAGTTACTCAGATTTGCCTGTTCAGCCAAATCTTTTTTCTTCATATCTCGGTCAATCAATAGCTTCCATAGTCTCTTATAGCTGACAGCCATCATTTCACCATTCCTTTCTTCCAGATATTTCGTTCAAAAAGTACCTGTACTTATAATTATAGCACGCAAATAGGTAAACTCAACAAGAAAGTGAGCTATCACTACATTTTATTTTCTTATTTCAAAGAATTATCCGAATTTTTGAAGCGGAAGGACTTTTAGAGCTTAGAGGAGCGGAATTTTGGGGTTTCACAAATTGGCAAGCAGTGTAAACCTGTACAGGTTCACTCATTTTCTCGATTTCCCCTCCGGTGCAACCTTCGCAAATTTGCTTGTTGGGGCAGCATCCCCAATCCCCTTTGAACGGTATCTTCGATACCGGCTGCTCATTCATTCTGAATGTTTCGACGCAAAAGAAAAAACCTGGACTGCATTTAGCGTCCAGGTTAGTATTGTAGTTTCATGTCGTTATTCTTTCTTTTCAATCCAGTGGATGAAGGTACTGACCTTTTCAAGATCTTCCTCATTCATGGTTCTCAGCTTCTCGCACAATTTACGATACGGGGTATTCGCATCGTCCAGCGGGGCGAAAAATTCTGCCGGTGTCATATCAAAATACGAGATGATATTGAACAGTTCCCTGAGAGACGGCAAGGCTGCTCCGCTGGTTATTCCACGAATGTATGAGCCACTCTTATCCAAATCCAAGCTCATTTTGTGTTCGGAAATATTCTTTGCTATTCTTAATTCTGTAATCCTGATACGAATAAATTCATCATACTGCGTGTTGGCCATTCCTGTCCCTCCTTCCTCAACTATTGTAGTATGAATCGGAAGGTGACGTTGGTAGCAAGAAAACGAATTTTCTCTTTATCCTTTCTTGTATTGGTGATATAATTATCAATATCTTGGCTTGATTGGTGATACCAGTACTAAGCATCTCCAAAGGAGAGATTTCTATGAATTTATTCGCTGTCAGTTTCTTTGGACACAGACAAGTTGATGATCCGTTTTTGATTGAGCGACAGTTGGAATCAATCATCCGTGAGCTGCTTCTTACCAAAGAATATGTCGAATTCCTTGTTGGGCGAGACGGAGAATTTGATCAGCTTGTTTCATCAACGGTTCGCAGATGCAAGCGAACCATCCGTGATGACAACAGTTCTCTCGTTCTTGTACTGCCATATATGACGGCGGAATACCGGAACAACGAGGAGTCTTTTCATGAGTATTATGATGAAATTGAAATCTGTCTCGAATCCGCAGAAAAGCACTTCAAGTCCGCCCATCAAGTCAGAAATCGATCCATGGTTGACCGGTCGGATTTAGTTATTTTCTGCATAGAACACAATTCTGGCGGAGCTTATCAGACCATGCAATATGCAAAAAAGGCAGATGCAAAGATCATGAATCTGACAGATGTACCTCGTTGACTTCGCTTTATTTTTCTCGGAAAGGAAGAACATGAATAAAAAGAAACGAATAGCTATTCTTTTTGCCGTCATTCTTGTTGTGGCAGTTGGAATCATAATTGCGGTGACATCACATCAGAAAAAGGAAATGGACTTCGATGAATTTGCTGACCGTTTTGAAAAAAGCGCTGAAGAAGTTCTTGGAGAAGATGTAAAGAAGGTCGCCAAAACAGAACTCGCAGCAACGCTTACTTACGGAGATCAGACCGATAAAGACCGAACCATCTACTACCGCATTTTGAAAACGACATTTTATGATGGCGATCCGGCTGAGATCACCGGCTTGCACACAGAAGCTCTTGGGGTGCTTTTCCCGGTCGATAGCATGGACAGCTGCGAAGAAATGAGGATTAAGGATTGGTATGGCGCCCTCTACAAAAAAGATGACAAGGCGTTCCTCTGCTGGACATATTCTCCTGAAATCACCTATGTTCTGGAATATGAGCCAAGCAAAATTGACGACTCTGAAATTATTAAAATGGCTGAAAGTGCCGAAGTCGAAAAATAAAAAAGTAGCCACGATCCGCACCCTTTGGGGGAGTGCAGACCGTGGCTATTTGCTTTAACGGAAGTTCTTCTTTTCCTCTTTCTCTTGTTCTTTTTCCTGCTCTTTCTGTCGGTCGATATTCAGAATCGTTTCAACCGTCCGTTTGGCAATCAGCAGTTCTTCTTTCTCTTTTCTGATCTGACGGTACTCAGCGTAGTCTTGCTTTTTCTGGACTGCCAGCTGATGAAACTCCTCATACAATGATTGCATGGACGGGAGCTTTGTAATCTGCAATTCGTCAAAGGCTTGCTTCGCCGCTTTATGAATTGTGATTTCCTGACGGTGTTCCTCAAAAAACTTTTTGCTATATCCAGACTTGCGGTACTCGATATAGATTTGCCTTGTGTTGCGATAATTTTTGATGTGCTGCTGCAATGCCTGAACCTCAACCATTCGCTTCTCTGCGGCCTTGATAGAATCAGAAAGCGTATCGAACCGGGCAGACAGATTTTCAATATGAGCGGTCAGATCATCGTAGTTGCCCAAGCCTTTTTCTTTCAGCAAAATCACAGTTCGGGCAGCTTCTTTTCGGTTGAACTTCTTCGCCCACTTTTCATAACCGACCGTCTTACCCTCGGCCATCTTTGCCTGAATATCAATCAGCATCTGGAACTGCTTCGGGGCAGGAGCCTTGGCAGAGCTGCCTTTTGATTTGTGCAGGTTCTTACCGGAGATAACAGCTTGAATTTCCTCTTTGCTATATCCTTCGCCCAGAGAACGCAGCCGAATGAAACGCTTCTGATTCTTGCCCTTGAACGCAGGCTGCTTTCCATCCTTGAACTCAAATCCCATGTCAGCCAGAGCCTGAACAAAGCCATCAAAGCTCTTTGGTTTCTGCTTCAGCACCGCATCAATCGCATCACATAATTCGTCACGCTGGGTACGCTTCTTGGGATAAACAGTTCTTTTCTGGCGCTCCCGATACGGCTTCGGTGTAATAATGGACAGCCCATGTTCCAGGCAAACCATATCGCTGAGTCTTTGCACCGCCAGACCGGAAAGAAAGAAGTTTTTGAATTTCCGTGTGGCATCCAGCGAGGTCGAATTGTAAATGATATGGTTGTGAATATGGGATTTGTCGATGTGGGTCGCAACGATGAAAGCGTGTTTGCCCTTTGTCCATCGCATCGCTGTTTCATAGCCGACCTGGTTCGCTTCTTCTGGAGTGATTTCTCCCGGCTTAAAGGACTGGCGTATCTGATATGCGATGATATTGTTCTTCTGCTGTCTGCCGGTAATATGCTGATACTGCCGTTTGGAAAGCAGAAATTCCTCATCCGCTGTCTTTGGATCACACTCATAGGAGCTGATAAATTCGCCATCATTGGTTTTTGCGGCGTTTTGTGAGTAGTCGGTTCTGTCTGCCAAACATTGAGCGACCGTCTTTCCCTTATTCACATGGAGCGCAATCAATCTTGTTGCTGCCATTCCCATCACTTCCTTCCCAAAAAGAAAAAGCCACCGGTCGGTGACTTTTCTCTGATATTATCTTATGACCTGATAAATGCTCCCAAACTTTCTACTATATTCTCGGCTTTCATAACAGCCCAGACGAGCAGGAACACCGCTGCTATTGTCGCAATTCCAAGAACCACAAGGATAAGCAGGGACTGCCACAAAGCCTTTACAATGCAGTAAATCGCAGAGCCGCCAATAACCAAAAGCAGTATGCCAATCACATAGGACACAACATTTGTAAGCAGATTTCCAAGAACGCAAATCACTTTTACAACGAACAGCACCGGCAGTGCCAATATCTTCAATACCAGCTTCATAGGCTCAACCCCTTTCTTCTAACTACATTGTACAAGGGTATCTGCAATAACGCAATGATGTCAACCCTTGTGTAAAAAGGAAGGACGCAAAGGATTCTATCTCCTCTGCGCCCTAATGTTTTTCGGATTCAGTTTAACAGTCGAGTAGACTAAGACCTCTCAATCTTAGCCCCTCACATATCCGTACGTGCGGCTTTCCCGCATACGGCTCCTCATAGTAACATTCACTTTAATATAAGCAATAGTACGTTTTAGGCTTTGCTAATGGATAATACTTGAGCATTTCCACAAATCCATTCCATGTGTATGCCCGTCTACAACCTC